>Ga0316193_10002183_pt1 | contig 13656 bp, 15 predicted proteins | sample MerIslsedime2_MG_FD_207735 | JGI IMG/M metagenome (GOLD analysis project Ga0316193, IMG submission 207735) | Coastal sediment microbial communities from Maine, United States - Merrow Island sediment 2 | ecosystem: Environmental > Aquatic > Marine > Coastal > Sediment | place: USA: Maine...
GAATACATTTGGTACGCCGACGTCGATTCAGTAAGCAATCCGATCCAGCTGCTTTTTTCATGCCCGACGGCCGGCGTCGGCGGAATGAATCTCAGCAACTGCCTGGGTGGTGACAATGGCGGCGGTTTCGGCTGGGACAACATGGCGGTCTATAAAGTGGGCGCGAAGTACAAGGCTGGAGAAGACTGGACCTGGCGCTTTGGCTACAGTTATGGAAAACAGCCGATCGGCAACGACCAGATGACGTTCAATATCCTGGCCCCGGGCGTAATGGAAAGCCATTTCACGACCGGCTTTACGCTGGAAAGGACGCCCGGCAGACAGTTCAACATGTCATTCATGTATGCGCCGAACAACAAGGTTACCGGGACTCAGAACTTTGACCCGTCTCAAAACGTAACCTTCGAAATGTACCAGTGGGAAGTAGAGGCCAGTTACAGCTGGCGGTTCTGATTCCTGCAGGAGTACCGATAAAAGAAAACGGCCAGCGAAAGCTGGCCGTTTTTTTGGTGCATGAAAAAGTTATTGCTAGGTCTTGCGAATCAGGAACGTGTAAACACCGCCTTCTTCACTGTGTTCGACCAGTTCGTTTCCGGTGGTGCGGCAAAACGCCTGGAAATCAGCAACAGAACCCGGGTCCGTCGATAAGACCTCGAGTGTGCCGCCATCGGGAACGTCCTTCAGCGCTTTTTTCGCTTTGAGGATCGGAAGCGGGCAATTCAGCCCTTTTGCGTCGAGTACTTTGTCAGCCATTTCTGTTTCCTGTCGTTGAGAATGCTTTGCCTGGTCAGATGAACAGGTTGATGTGAGATTTGGTTGCAACTTCAATATAGGTTGCAGCGCCGCCGACTTCAATTCCGTCGATCATTTCATCGGCCTTGTAATCGAACAGGTCCATGGTCATCTGGCAGCCGATCATGCGAACGTCGGCTTCAACGGCGAGATCGCGCAGATCCTCAATGGAGGCCACACCGTTCTTCTTGATCAGGTTCTTCATCATCTTGGAAGCCATGGCGTCAACGCCGGGTATGGCGGCCACGATATTGGGCATGACCATGTGTCCGCCCATCATGGGCATTTTCATGGCGGCGTTGCCGAGAGGCGTAACTTTCAGGTCCATTTTCTTCAGCAGAAGAGGCAGACCGTAGAACGTAAAGAACATCGTGACATCGAGGCCCATGGCCGCAGCCGTGGTGCTAAGGATGAAAGGGGGATAGGCCCAGTCGAGGCTACCCTTGGTAACGATGATTGACATGGTGTTGGGATCGATGGCGTTGCCGCCTGTTTGTTCTGACATGGTCTTGGGACCTCCGGAAAAGTTGGAGCACTGAGATTCAAACATTATATACAGATTTCATTTATTAGTAAAATCGAATACTATTGATCTCTTATGCGTCTGGATAATGAAAAAGCGCTTTTTGTAGGCAGCGATATCTACCGGGAAGCCGCTTTCGGTAAGCACCATCCATTATCGATCATCCGGGTGGCCGGCGTCGTGGACCTGTGTCATATGCTGGGATGGTTCTCTGGCGAACAATTCAGAACGAGCCCGCAAGCCAGCGTGGAGCAGTTATTAAAATTTCACCGGCCGGATTACATTGAAGCCCTGATGGATGCCGATGCCAGGGGCAGTGTAACCAGGGAGATACGGGAGCGTTACCGGATCGGCACGATGGAAAACCCGTTGTTCCCTGGATTGTTCAAACGGGCTTCAACGGCTGTCGGCGGCTCTATCCTTTCTGCCCAACTTGCGATGGACAACCGGGTTGTATTTCATCCCTCGGGCGGAACGCACCATGGCCGGGCTGATCGCGCCAGCGGTTTCTGTTATTTCAATGACCCGGTATTTGCGATCCTGACGTTCCTGGAGCAAGGTATTGAACGGGTGCTTTACGTTGATCTCGATGCGCATCACGGGGACGGTGTGCAGGATGCATTTGCCGCGGATTCCCGTGTGTTGACGCTCTCGATACATGAAGAGAAGCGCTGGCCTCATTCGGGGCTTGTTGAAGATCGAGCGCACGGCGGGGCGAGAAACCTGCCGGTGCCGAAAGGTTTCAACGACACTGAACTGGACTACCTCATCGAGCAGGCGGTCAGACCGCTGGCGGAGGACTTCGATCCCGAAGCGCTGGTGATCACCTGTGGCGCGGACGGGCTCGAAGGCGACCCGTTGTCGCGCATGGCGCTGAGCAACACCGGCTTGTGGGCCGCCGTCGAGAAACTCGTTGATGACTGCAAGCGGTCTGTGGTTTTGGGCGGCGGCGGTTATAATCCATGGACGGTAGTGCGTTGCTGGGGCGGTTTATGGGGACGTCTGAGCGGGCAGGCGATACCCGCGTCGCTGCCGCCGGCGGCCCAGTTGTTTTTACGAAGCTTTGAATGCGATTTAATCGACGAAGATGAAATACCCGCGAACTGGCTGATCAACCTGGCCGATCCGCGGAACGATGGTCCGGTTAGGGCTGAGGTCGAGAGATTGCCCGGACTTGTGCTGCATTGACTATAATCAGGAATATATATGACTTGGCTTGATTCCCTGCAGGGTATAGAAGAACTGGAAGACGCGGAGTTCGATGCGGCCCTGGTGGCCGAAATGGAAGCCTCCGCGGCTGCAAATATTCAACGGATGGTCCGGTTTTCGACACCGACCTTCAAGGAATACGAAAGCTCAGAACTGCAGAGCTGCGGCAAGAACAGCTTTCCCGCCTTTTCAATCACCGCCGCGGGCTGTGCCCTGATGTGCGATCACTGCGAGGCCAAGATTCTCGAGCCGATGATCCCCGCGATCAAGCCGGAGATGCTCGATCGCAAGGTCCGCCACCTGATCGAAACCGAAGATCTGCAGGGTTTCCTGCTTTCCGGCGGATCCAACAAGCGCAATGAAATCAATTATTCCCGGTTTTACCCGGTCATTGAGCAACTGAAACGGGATTTTCCGCAGTTACGCGTCGCCATTCACACAGCCCTGACCGATGAGAAGGGCGCCCGTGAAATGGAGGCGTCCGGTGTGGATGTCGCAATGCTCGACATCATTGGCGCAGAAGAAACGATCCGGGATGTGTATCACCTGGACCGTCCCGTGGACGATTTCGAAGCCACTGTTGAAGCACTCTGCGCCACGTCCATGCAGATATCCCCCCATATCGTGATTGGTCTGCATTACGGGCGGATCCTGGGCGAAGAAAACGCCCTGGATATCCTCAGCCGGCACGACACCAAGGCGCTGGTGCTGGTGGTGATCATGCCGTTTTACGCCAGGCCGGGCACGTTTGTTACGCCTGACACTCGCGATGTGGGCCGCATATTTCTCGAGGCGCGCCGGCGCCTGCCGGACCGGCAGGTATTGCTCGGCTGTGCCCGCCCGCCCGGCATGCACAAGCGCGTAACCGATGCCTACGCCGTGATGGCCGGGCTCGACGGCATCGCGTTTCCGGCCGATGGGGCCGTGGCTGTCGCTGACATGGTCGGGCGGCCGTTCCACCAGGCGCACGCCTGCTGTTCCATAAAACTGGGCCAGACCTCAGGCACCAGCAGCATTGCAACGATGGCAAGCACCAGTTGCGCAGCCTGAAGCTTTTTTTGGAGAATCAAGAATGAGTTGTGTAAAAACCGAAGGCGCCCAACCCGCAGAGAACGGCCGTGACGGACTGGATTTCAACCCCTATGACATCATGGAGCCCCGGCTGCCGTCCAAGACGCCCAAGGCGATGCAGAACGGCGCCCAGGTCAAGTCCCGGAATAAAGAGCCAGAGGGTGTTTATCGCCCGGACTACAATATTCTGACGCCGAATATGCGCTCGCCGGAATACGTGCAGATGTCGACCGCGGCCGCTATAACACTCGGTGTCACCACCGGCCGGATGTACCGCTGCTCTTGCACGCGCTGCCTGAACCTCCTGCTGACTTATCCCGAGGGTTGCCGCGCAAACTGCGCCTATTGCGGACTGGCCCGGCACCGCGAAGCAGAGCGGGATTACGCAGACCGCAACTTTATCCGGGTGGACTGGCCGGCGGTACCGATGGACGTCATCATCGACAAGGTCGCCAACGATGGCGAAAACAGCCCGTTCCACCGGATGTGCATTTCGATGATCACGCACCCGCGGTCCGATGATGACACAGTAGCCGTGCTTAAAAAATGGACCGACCGGATCGACCCCGAAACCATTCCCGTCTCCATCCTTTCCAATCCCACCACGATGGGGCGCCAGGATGTCCAGAACCTGAAGGACCTGGGCGCGGATATATTCACCGTGGCGATGGATGCCGCTACGCCCGAGCTGTTTGACCGGACCCGCGGCAAGGGCGTGCAGTCACCGCACAAATGGGATAAATACTGGGAAGTGCTGCTGGATGCCCGGGATATTTTCGGGCCACAAAAATTTGGTGTGCATATCATTGCCGGGATGGGTGAAACCGAGCACGACATTTTGAACCTGGTTCAAAAAATCGTTGACCTGGGGGGGCACAACCATATGTTCTGTTTCTTCCCGGAAGAAGGCTCCCTGATGGATCACCTGCCCGCAACGCCGCGTGACCAGTGGCGTAGGGTTCAACTGGGCCGCTACCTGATTGACTATTGTGACGTCCGGGTGGACCACATGAAATTTGATGACAAGGGCCGGGTAGTCAACTTTGGCCTGCCTGGCGGAGAACTGGATGACATCATCAACAACGGCCTGCCATTCCGGACTTCCGGCTGCCCCGGCAAATTCCAGGACGATATTTCCGCCTGCGACCGCCCCTATGGTGACTCGCCCCCCAGTGACATTGCCAGCTTCCCGTTCCAGCCGGACAAGAAGGACATCAAGAAGATCCGCAAGCAACTGGATATTCCGCATCGCCTCGTCTGAGGCTGCCGCGCGTAATGGGAACATCTTTCAGGGTTCTGGATACCGGCGTTATGGAAGGACGCCTGAATATTGCCATCGGCCAGGCGATTATCGAAGCGCACCGGGAAGGGCGCGTGCCGGATACGCTGCGCTTCCTGCGCTTTCCGCCTACTGCCCTGGTCGGCCGGCACCAGGCGCTGGGACAGGAAATTGACCTGGAATACTGCGGCGAAAACAACATCGGCGTAGCGCGGCGCATCACCGGCGGCGGCGCCATTTTCATGGAACCGGGATTACTCGGCTGGGAGCTGGCGTTTCATCGTAAGACCCTGGGCGTGAAGGCCCTGCCCGACCTGACCCGTGAAATCTGTGAAGCGGTGGCGGACGGCATCAGCCGGCTGGGAGTTGATGCAAAGTTCCGGCCCCGCAACGACATTGAAATCAACGGGCGCAAGATCAGTGGAACCGGCGGCTTTTTCGACGGAGACACTTTGTTTTACCAGGGCACGGTATTGGTCGACATGGACCCTCAAGTGATGGTTTCCGCGTTGCGCGTGCCGCAGGCCAAGCTCGAGAAACGACAACTCGACTCTGCCGCACAGCGGGTTGTAACCCTGCGCGAGTTGCTCGGCGATAAAACACCGGGCCTGGCCGAAATTCAGGCGGCACTGACCGGCGCCTTTTCAGGCCGGTTTGGTCTTGAAATGGTGCAGGGCAAACTGACCGGGGAAGAAAGCGCTGAAGCTGACGTGCTTTATGCTGAGGAAATCGGCACGGAAGAGTTTGTCCACGGCATCGATGAGCCCCCGGATGCGCGCGGTGACCTGGCCGGACGGCAGGTCTGCCCCGGCGGAACCATCACCAGCTACCTGCGGCTCGAAGGGCCGGCGCAGAACCGTGTGCGCGGCGCCCTGATCACCGGCGATTTTTTCATCACGCCGCCGCGGGTCATATTTGACCTTGAGTCGCACTTGCGGGGGGTTTACCTCGATGATCTCGAGCAGACCGTCAGGGACTTTTTCCGCACTACAGATGTCGAAGTGCTTTCCGTGTCACCGGATGATTTTGTGGCGTCGCTGAAAGACGCCCTGGCGGACTGATGAATATTCTCAATATTGTTCAGCACACATCAGCCGATTACCTGGGCCTGATGGAAGACCACCTGGAAGGGCGCCGGATCCGGTTCAGATATTTCCGGCCGTTTACCGAACAGGGCGCGATTCCGCAGGCCGGTGATTTCTGTGACGGTTTGTTTTTGCTGGGGGGCGGCCCCTGGGGAAGCGCCGGCGGGCGGGACGTTCCAACGCTTGCGCAGGAAATTAAACTGACCCGGGGCATGCTGGACCAGGGTAAGCCGGTGATCGGAATTGGTCTCGGCGCTCAAATACTGGCGCTGGCAGCCGGAGGCGGTTCGGAGCCGGCGGAGCTGGAATTCGGGATCGGTTATGCCACGCGCGTGCGGCAGGATGCGCTCGCCGGTTTCATGCCGGAACGGTTTCCGAACGTCACCTACATGCGCGACCGGCCGGTATTACCCGATGATGCAACGATACTGGCAGAGGATGAGGCAGGGCGACCGGCTGTTTTCCAGATCGGAAAAAACGCCCTGGGCTTTACCGGCCATCCCGGCTTCAAAACGGCGATGGCCGAAGACCTGATCATGGAATTTGAAGAATCCCCGGAAAATCCTGCGCCGCAGCTGCAGCGACTGCAGGTTATGGTCCGGGAAATAGAGGATGCGCTGGTGCCGATAATGACCGGGATCATAAAGATTACCGGTTTGATGCAGACTCGCAGGAGAATCCCATTAAGATTGGAGTAGTGGCTAGAGCTGGTGAGCGCGGTTTTGCCGGAGGCAAAGAAGCGCACGCCAGGTTTAGTCATGGCCGACCATACAGTTTTTTGTCTTGTTATGGTTATTTACATTAGACTATCGTAATATTACTGACCCACGAATAAAGGAAAGCGGAACAATGGCAGAAAAATTGATTATCGTGATGGCCAACACCGACCCCAAGAATGGGGAGGAACTGGGTGCGCCGATTTTCCAGGCAACGGTTGCGGCAGCCATGGAATATGAAGTGGACGTAATTTGCACCGCGACTTCCGGGCGCCTGATGAAAAAGGGAGTGGCTGAGAATCTGTTCGTGAAAGAAGGATCTCCCAAGTCAGTCTATGACTTTATCAAGGACGCTCACGAGGCAGGCGCGAAGTTTTACTGCTGTTCACCCAACCTCGACCTGTTCGATATGACCACTGACGATCTTATTCCCGAGTGCGAAGGTATCGTCGGTGGGGCACACCTGATCGAAGAGGTAATGGAAGAAGACTGCAGGGTTTTGACCTATTAATTAAATAATACCGGGCGATTCAATTTTAATCGCCGGTGCAGGAGAGTCATGGAGCACGCCCATTCAACCAGAATACAGGAATTCATCGGCGATCCGGTTTCCGACAGCCCGGCCATAGGCCGTGAGGAGATGGAAGAGATTTTTCAGGATATCCAGGCGGATATCCGTTTCGACCATGAACTCAACGGATGTCTGAACTGCGGCATCTGCACGGCCACCTGTCCCGCCGCCCACTATTACGACTTCAGTCCAAGAGAAATTGTCCAGTTGCTCTGGACGGAGAATCTCGAAGGCATTTACGACGCCATGCAGGAAAAGATCTGGGCCTGCGCCCAGTGTTACACCTGTGCGGCGCGCTGTCCCTTCAACAATTCGCCCGGCGGACTGATCATGCTGATGCGCGAGGCAGCCATCAAGCACGGCATGGAGTCAGCGAAGAATGTACTCCGGCCATTCAGCCGGGTTATGCTGAAATTGATTTCCACCGGCAACCAGCTTTCGCCGGACATGATCAACGCCGACGGTTTTCCGGACTGGGGTCCGAATATTTCCAAGATCAATGCACCGCTGGACATCCTGCGCAAGGCGATACCGATGCCCACCCTGAATACCACGGCGACGGCCTGGGAAGTCAACCTGACGACCTCGGTCGAGCTTTATACGATCTGGGAAGAAACCGGGGTGCTTGATCAACTGGAAACGATCGATGAAAACCTCTACGACGTTATCCTCGATATCATGGATGAGAAACGCGAAGACCTGGCTGATTGGGAAGACGAACAGGCGTAAGAGCGGACATATCCGCAATCAGGGCATCAAGCCGGAAAGGGTAAAAGAGGCTTAAGCCGCGGAACCCGAGAATTGGAGAAACATGAATGAATAACGGAAACGGCAACAACGGCGAACGCTTCACCGGGCATGGCCCCGAATGGCGCGATTCCAACCTGAGCCCTGACGATGCCCGAACCGCAACGGCATGGGTCGAACAGGTCATCAATAAACGCTCCATGGAGGTCAACAAGGACCGGGTGGAAGACGTGCGCGACGCCATGTGGGAACTGGAAAAGGATGGCGAGATTGTCGTTCACCGCATCAACGACGAGCACCAGCCCCGGATAGCCAAGACCATCTATGGCTGGGACAAGAAAATACCGACCAACCAGCTTTGGCATCACAAGTCCTGCGGCCAGTGCGGCAACATACCGGGTTACCCGGCATCGCTGTTGTGGCTGATGAACGAAATGGACATAAGGTACCTGGACGAGACCGACCAGACGTCCTGTACCGCCTGGAACTATCACGGTTCAGGCATCGGCAACATTGAAAGCCTGGCGGCGGTCTTCCTGCGCAACTTTCACCAGGCTTACGTATCTTCGCGCGCCCAGGGTTTGCCTGACGGGTATTTCTACCCGCTGGTGCATTGCGGCACCTCGTTCGGAAATTACAAGGAAGTTCGCGCCTACTTGCTGCACTCGGCCAAGCTGCGCGAAAGCGTGAAGAAGATTCTCGGTAAGCTCGGTCGTTTGGTTGACGGCAAGCTGTTGATTCCGGAAGAAATAGTTCATTATTCCGAGTGGGTGCACATGATGCGCGGCGACATCGCCGAGCGCCAGACCATCGATGTGAGCAATATCCGCGCAACCATCCACCCGGCCTGCCATGTATACAAGATGGTCCCGCAGGATGCGATTTACGACGACAATATCCTGGGCGGTAATCGAGTGGCGGTGTCTACCGGCATCATGGAGTCGCTGGGCACCCAGGTGATCGACTATTCCACCTGGTATGACTGCTGCGGATTCGGTTTCCGGCACATCATCTCCGAGCGCGAGTTCACCCGCTCCTTCGCCCTGGATCGCAAGATCAAGGTTGCGGTGGAGGAGGCGAACGCCGACGTCATGATCGGCCACGATACCGGGTGCATCACCACGCTGGACAAGAACCAGTGGATCGGCAAGGCCGCCGGCAAGGATTACAACCTCCCCGTGCTCGCCGACGTGCAGTTCGCGGCCCTGGCCTGTGGCGCACACCCTTACAAGATCGTTCAATCCCACTGGCATGCAACGGCCACCGAGACGTTGATGGAAAAAATGGGAATTGACTGGCAGGCCAGGAAAGCAGAATTCGAGGCTTACCTGGTAGAAGTCGAGGCCGGAAATTACGACAGCCTCTATGATCCGCGCCTGGCGATCACTTCCGGGCCCGGATTCCAACCGATTAAACAACTAGAGAAAACAGAGCAGAGCTGAACATCATGTCAAAACCAATCCTGATTGTAGGAGGCGGACCGGCTGGTCTGGCCGCAGCACATTCACTGGCCACCTTCGGGCAGGCCTGCATCCTGGTTGAAAAGGAAGACCGGCTGGGCGGGGCGCCTATCCTGGAGGGCTACGCAAAACTCGTCCCTTCCGGAGAATGGGCGAAAGACGCGATTGGCGGAATGGTCAATCGGGCAACCGAGCACGAACTGGTCGATGTGAAGACGGAAACGTCGGTTACTTCGTTCAGCGGTGAGGCGGGTAATTTTAATGCGGCCCTCTCCAACGGCGAGTCAGTAGACGTGGCCTCTGCCATCCTGTGCACGGGCTTCACCCATTTCGATTCGGCCAACAAGCCGGAATGGGGTTTTGGCACCTACCCGGATGTCGTGACGACTTCGCAGGTCGAACAGATGATTTCCTCCGGCCAGGGCGTCCGTTGTCCCTCGGACGGCCGTAAACCCAAACGCGTAGCCATTTTATTGTGCGTCGGCTCACGAGACAGGCAGATCGGCCGCGAATGGTGCTCCAAGATTTGCTGCACGGTTTCAGCCAACATGGCGATGGAAATCCGGGAAGAGTTGCCGGACTGCCATGTTTACATTTATTACATGGACATCCGTACCTTCGGCCTGTACGAAACCAAGTATTACTGGAAGAGCCAGGAAGAGTTCAAGGTCAAGTACATTAAGGCACGTATCGCTGAAGTGACCTCGGACGGCGAAAAACTGATCGTCAAGGGTGAAGATACCCTGGTCAAACGCCCGATCACGATTCCGTTTGACATGGTCGTGCACGCCATAGGCATGGACCCGAATGTCGATAACCCGGATCTTTCCTCCATCTTCGGCGTCGATCTCGAACCGCACGGCTATATTGGCAAGGCCAACAGTTACAGTGCTTCGGGACTGACCAACAAGTCCGGTGTTTTCGTGGCTGGCGCGGCAACCGGGCCGGAGACGATTGACGACTCAATAGCTCAGGGCAAGGCCGCAGCCATGGCTGTCCTGGAACAGCGCCAGCTCGCGGCGCGCCTGGTCAGTTAAGGACATTCAATTGGCATCCCTGTTTAAACGCTCGCAGATTCCTGAACCGGCCGTGCTGGAGCGGCCGCGGCTGGACCTGAGCGGCCCCGTCCTGACGCGTGCGCTGGAAACCCTGATTCAGGGCACCGACGCCCAGGGCGGTATTGAGTTCTGGACGGATGCGCTGAAACTGAAGAGCCGGATGTTTCAACAGGCGCTGGGCCAGGGCCATATTGTCGACCTGCCGCTGGAAACCTTCAAAGGACTGTGCGCCTTCATGGCCAGCGTCCGCCGCCGCATCGGCCCTTATCTCGAACACCAGCCCTATACGGATATGGTTGCTGCCATCGCTGAATTGATGGATGGCGCAAAGGACACGACCACTACCGATGCCCGGTTGGAGGCGTTCTGCGAGCATTTTCCACTGGACAAAAAACACCGGTGGGTGCGTGACCTCGGCGCCGAAATCCTGCATGGCGTGGACCCGGAGCGTTATCCGCTGATGTGCCGCTGGGTGTGGGACCGGAAGGCCAACACCGGTGTGATCCGCGAAGCCTGGTTCGATGATGAAGTGGATAACATCACGATCAATGTCCCGGATGGGTACGGCACCTTCCTGATGTTGCGCGAGGAACTCAGCCAGTTTCTCAGCGACAATGGCGTTTTCCGCGATGTGCCCTGGTACGTGGACCTGTTGTGCGCGAAGGTATACGCAGACTATATCTCTGCCCAGGGCGGAGTTTATCTGCGGGCCGATTTTTCCTCACCCGGTGATCCCATGGAGCATACCCGCAGGCTGCTCGGCCTGGACGGCGTGAATGCGGGAAGCGGCCGGACCCGGTTGAAAGCCATCGATGGTGAGGCTTTTGTGATTGACGATACGAATTTGCTGGATTGAACAATGCCCATTCATGAAAAATCCCTGATCCGCCCCGAAAACCTGCACGTTCAAGAGAATCTGGAGGTCGAGGGTGTGGATGTTTCCGGTCACTGGAGCACTTTTATCGAGAGCCGCGTGGTCACTGACTACAACGAGGCGATCGAAGACGAAATTTCGGCGCTCCCCGGCGGTGAATACATCCATCGTTGCTGGCAGTGCGGTTCCTGCACCAACTCGTGCACCGTGCATGCGATTAACGAAGAGTTCAATCCACGATACTGGATCTACCTGATCCGTATGGGCATGGAATCGGAACTGCTGCGCGACAAGGACATCATCTGGCAGTGTGTTTCCTGCAACAAGTGCACCTATGCCTGTCCCCGCGATGTAGTTCCGGAAGGCGTGATGAAGGCGACAGCGCACTGGCTGGAACTGAAAGGCCATACGCCAAAATCCCATTCAACGATTTTCGATGAAATCTTCAGTGAGCAGGTTATTGAAACCGGCAAAATCGAAGACGGACGCACCATTAAGCGGTTTTTCAAACAAACCGGACAGGCGCTGATGCAACCGTGGATGGTGGAAATGGTCAAGCGCATGCTGCGCAACCTCCCCATCGGCTTGATGACCCGGATGGGAATGGCAAATTTCATCAAGCCCAAAACCAGCGACTGGTCCGGAGCCCGCGACGCCATCAAGGAATACGTTTCGGAACAGGAAGCGCACCATCGCACAGCGCTTGGCCTGGATGACCTGGTGAAGATGGCTGAATCCGAATTAAAAGCGAGTGGCAGCCACTAAGCGCGGCCCTTAAGCAGGAACAAACCTATGTCCGATAAGAAAACCAAGTACCAGGAAGTGGCTTACTACCCCGGCTGTGCGCTCGAGGGCAGTGGCCACGCCTACAACCGGTCCACCAAGGCCCTCGGCAAAAAGCTCGGCCTGAAGCTGAAGGAAGTGGATAACTGGAATTGCTGCGGCGCGATGGAAGTGAAAAACATCGACCCGAAACTCCAGACCTACCTGTCTTCCCGGGTCATGTCGATTGCTGCCAACAAGATGAAAATGGACGTGGTCATGGCGCCCTGCAACGGCTGTTACCACAACCTGAAAAAAGCCGAGTATGACCTGCAGAATGACGAGGGATCGAAAGATGTGGTCGACCGGTTGTCAAAGAAAGCCGGTCATGAAACTTACCAGGCCGGGCAGGTTGAAACCATTCATGCGCTGGACTGGGTCAAAGAAACCATCGGCGAGGACGGCCTGAAGGAGCGGGTCAAGAATTCGTTGAAAGGGATCAAGATCGCAAACTATTACGGCTGCATGTACACCCGGCCGCGGCACATCTTCCCCGAGAAAGATTCAGGCCCGGGCAGCGAGTCTACCTCCAAGCCGCATTTCATGGATGATCTGCTGGATGCGGCGGGTGCAGAGAACGTCGATTTTCCCCTGAAAACAGCCTGTTGCGGCGGCGCGCACACCCTCTCGGACAGTGACACGTCGACCAAACTGGTGGCCAATATACTGCGAACGGCCGAAGCCGCGGGGGCCGAAGTGATCGCCACCGAGTGTCCGACCTGCCACAGCGGCCTGGAGATGCACCAGATTCGTGCTGAAAAAACACTGGGCATCAAGACCGATGTGAAAATCATCTATTTCACGCAGTTGCTCGGCATGGCGCTGGGTCTGAAACCCAAGCAGGTAGGCCTGCATGAGAACGTTTCCGACTCGTTTGATTTTGTGAAAAAGAAAGGGCTGGCGTGACCCGTCTCGCCGAAATTGGCGCCCGCCTGGATGAACTGATTGCCAGGCCGCCGGCGCCGTCTGATGCGGCGGAATTGCTGAGCCTGGGTGAACAGGCGCTGGAACAATGGGTCATCGCAAAGGACAAGGAACCCACCCGCGACGAGCGGGAAGGATTCCGCCTGCTCGCCCTGCATCGCCAGGGGGCTGACAAGGAACCGAGTTTCAATGCCTGCCGCGAAACCTGCCGGGAACTGGCCTATCACTACAACCTGGTGGTTTTGGAGCCGGATCATCCGGAGGCGGACCAGCGGGCCCGCATGATGGGGTGGGTGGCCAATCACCTGTTCCTGTTTATCAGCGGCAAGATGGAAACGGAACAACTGGGGGACTTTTGCTGTGCGTCAAAACCTGTGCGGGAAACGGTTGACGCAGAGGCCAATGCCCAGTAGAAATGAGTTTTTGATGATCAGGAGATTTTGATTATGCCAACAGTTCGAGGATGTAACCTTCCGGATGATTTGTTGTACGACGTGGAGAACCACATCTGGTTCACCGAGGTCG
>Ga0316193_10002184_pt1 | contig 13655 bp, 13 predicted proteins | sample MerIslsedime2_MG_FD_207735 | JGI IMG/M metagenome (GOLD analysis project Ga0316193, IMG submission 207735) | Coastal sediment microbial communities from Maine, United States - Merrow Island sediment 2 | ecosystem: Environmental > Aquatic > Marine > Coastal > Sediment | place: USA: Maine...
TCGTGATGTCCGTTCGGGCTGGAATCTTCCGGCGCGGGCGAGATGCAGATGACGTCACCCGGCGCCCGCTGCGACCTCCACGGCTCGTTCTCGCGAGCACCATCCGGAAGGCGACACAACATGGCTGATACCACGCCGAATACCAGCGCAACGATTGCGAAGTACCGTACACACGAGACCGACACCGGCTCGCCCGAGGTCCAGATCGCACTCCTCACCGAGCGCATCACGCACCTGACCGAGCATCTCAAGACGCACAAGAAGGATCATCACAGCCGTCGTGGACTGCTGATGCTCGTCGGCCGGCGCCGTCGTATGCTCGACTACGTCAAGAAGATCGACGTCGAGCGCTACCGCGCCATCATCGCCGACCAGGGCCTCCGCCGCTGATCTCGTGGTTCCGCGAGCCCAGGGCTCGCAGAACCATGACACCCGTTCGGCAACCGATCCCGGTATGCTCTGCTGCTGGAGCCGGAACGTCCGGCTCCGCAACACGAGCGAACCGTTGTCGGTTGCCGGTTGCTGAATCCGAACGCTGCGTCAGTCCGCTGGACGATGCCGGTCACGTCGGGTTGACCAACTGGGAACCGGCTCGTCGCTCCAGAGGCGCACTCCAAAGGTGGAGTGCACACGAAAGGAGCCCTCAGTGGCTGACCCCATCACCGTGTCCGGACCCGTATCTGGGACCGACAAGACACTGACCTTCGAAACGGGCAAGTTTGCCCCCCAGTCGATGGGTGCCGTCGTGGCATCGATCGCCGGGACGAAGGTTCTCACCACCGCCAACGCCGCCAAGAGCGTGCGCGAAGGCATGGACTTCTTCCCCCTGACGGTGGACGTCGAGGAGCGGGCCTATGCGGCCGGCAAGATCCCCGGCTCGTTCTTCCGTCGTGAAGGACGTCCGACCGAGGACGCGATCCTCACCTGCCGTCTGACCGACCGGCCCTTGCGCCCGTCGTTCCCCGACGGCTTCCGCAACGAGACCCAGGTCGTCACCACCGTTCTCGGTGCCGACCAGGAGAACCCCCACGACGTTCTGTCGATCAACGCCGCCTCCGCCGCGCTGATGATCTCGGGCATCCCGTTCGACGGCCCGATCGGTTCGATCCGCATGGCCTACAGCCAAGATGGCTCGTGGATCCCGCACCCGACCTACGAAGAGGCCGAGAACGGCACCTTCGAGCTGGTCGTGGCCGGCCGTGAACTCGACAACGGCGACGTCGCCGTGATGATGGTCGAGGCCGGCGGCTCCGAGAACGCGTTCTACTACTACGACGATGGCGCCGAGAAGGTCACCGAGGAAGTCCTCGCTGACGGCCTCGAGGCCTGCAAGGTGTGGATCAAGGAGTCGATCGCGTTGCAGCGTCAGCTCGTCGCCTCGGTCATCGCCACCAACGGTGCGATCGAGCAGATGAAGTGGACCCCGGTGCTCGACTACACGCCGGAGATCTTCACAGCCGTGGAAAAGGCCGGCAGCGACAAGCTCGCCCCGATCATCACCATCGCCAACAAGTCCGAGCGCAACGAGGCGACCGACGCCGTCACGGCTGAGGTCATCGCCGAGCTGTGCGGCTCGAAGGACGAGCCGGGCGAGTTCGCCGGCAGCGAGAAGATGGTGAAAGAAGCCGTCCGTTCGCTCAACAAGAAGCTGATGCGGGCCCGCGTCGTCAATGAGGGCGTCCGCATGGACGGCCGAGGCGTCGCCGACCTGCGCCCGATCTCCTCCGAAGTCGGCGTTCTGCCGACCGCGCACGGCTCGGGCTTGTTCCAGCGTGGCGAGACCCAGGTCATGAACGTGCTGACCATGGCCATGCCGCGCATGAACCAGATGATCGACTCGCTGTCGCCGAACGACACCAAGCGCTACCTGCACCACTACAACATGCCGCCGTGGGCGAATGGTGAGACCGGCCGCGTCGGTTCCCCGAAGCGTCGCGAGATCGGCCACGGTGCGCTCGCCGCTCGTGCAGTCCTGCCCGTCATCCCGAACCAGGAAGACTTCGCGTACACGCTGCGCCTCGTCTCCGAGGTCATGTCCTCGAACGGCTCGACATCGATGGCATCGGTCTGTGCCTCCAGCCTGTCGCTGATGGACGCAGGCGTGCCGGTGCGGAGTCACGTGTCCGGCATCGCCATGGGCCTGATCTACGAAGACGGCAAGTACATCACGCTGACCGACATCCTCGGCTCCGAGGACGCCTTCGGTGACATGGACTTCAAGGTCGCCGGTACCGAGGACGCCATCACGGCGCTCCAGCTCGACACGAAGATCGACGGCATCCCCGCCGACGTGCTGACCGCCGCGCTGGCCCAGGCCCGCACGGCCCGGCTCGAGATCCTCGAGGTCATGAACGCCTGCATCGCGCAGTCGCGTGACGAGGTCGCCGAGACCGCCCCGAAGATCACCACGATTCACATCCCGCTCGACAAGGTCGGCGAAGTCATCGGCCCGAAGGGCAAGGTCATCAACACGATCCAGCAGGAGACCGGAGCGGACATCGGCGTCGACGACGACGGAGCCCGTGGCATCGTCACCATCGGTGCTGTCGAGGCGTGGCGGATGGAAGAGGCCAAGGCGGCGATCCTTGCGATCGTCGACCCGCCGAAGGCCGAACTCGACAAGGTGTACACGGGCCGAGTGGTGAACATCACCAAGTTCGGTGCATTCGTGAACATCCTCCCGGGTCGTGACGGCCTGGTGCACATCTCGAAGCTGGGTGGCGGCAAGCGCATCAACTCGGTCGAGGACGTGCTGGAGCTCGGTCAGGAGATCGAGGTCCGCGTCGAGGAGATCGACGACAAGGGCAAGGTCAGCCTGACCCCTGCCGGCGACCCGCCGGCGGCCAAGGAAGGTTCCGACTCGAGCAGCTCCTCGAGCAGCGGCGGCGATCGCCCGCCGCGGCGTGAGCGCTCCGACGCACCGTCGGGCAACGGCGGCAGCGACGACGGTGACGTCGTCGAGGTGAGCTTCGAGGACAGTTTCGATGCGCAGCTCGCCGACGAACTCGGCGACCTGGGCCCGAAGGCCGAGAAGTCGGGTGGCGGTGGCGGTCGAAGCGGTGGTGGCGGCGGACGCCGTCGGCATCGCTGACCAGGTCGTGAACGTTCGCGACGTGTCGGACACGTCGCGAACGTTGAATCGATCGGGCCGCTCGCTGCTCGATCGGGCAGACTGATCACATGAGAGTCGGGGTCAACGGCGCTGCCGGACGAATGGGTCGAACCGTTTGTTCCGCGGTCGCCGGGGACCCCGATCTCGTTTTCGCCGCAGCCGTCGACCCGTTCGGAGTCGGCGAGGTGATCGAGGGCATCGAGATCAGCGAGCACCTTCATGCGTTCGCCGATGCGGCGTGCGATGTGGTCGTCGACTTCACCGTTGCCGATGCCGCCCGCAACGTCGTGCCGTGGCTCGGGATGCATGGCATACATGCCGTTGTCGGGACCACCGGTTTCACCGACGAAGACTTCGAGCTGTTCGACGCGACCTTCGGGAACGAGGCTGGCCCGAACTGCGTGATCGCCCCGAACTTCGCAATCTCCGCGGTGCTCATGATGCGCTTCGCCGAGATGGCGGCGCCGTTCTTCGACACCGCCGAGATCATCGAGTTGCATCACGACCGCAAGATCGACGCTCCATCCGGCACTGCGGTGAAGACCGCCGAGCGCATGGCAGGGGTCCGTCGAGCCGACTTCGACCCTGACCCGACCACCGAGGTGGTCTACGAGGGCGCCCGAGGTGGCGCCGGCCCGTCGGGCATCAAGGTGCACTCGGTGCGGATGCGCGGCATGGTCGCCCACCAAGAGGTGATCCTCGGAGCGACGGGCCAGACGTTGACGATCCGCCAGGACAGCTACGACCGCGACAGCTTCATGCCCGGGGTGCTCCTCGCTTGCAAGAAGATCCCCGATGTACCAGGCCTCACCCGAACCCTCGACCCCTTCCTCTAGGTCGACAACACGGGTCAGACCCGCGATGTCGTGCGACAACAGGGGTCTGACCCGTGTTGTCGCACCAACTGTGTGACAGCTCGTTGTCATCATGCGACGTATGCCTCGCCCGCTGCGCCCAGACGTCGAGAATGGTTGGCATCACGTGATGAACCGTGGCATCGATCACGGCGATGTCTTCTTCGCCGACAGCGATCGCGTCGAGTTCGGCCAACGCCTCGCCGATGTGCACGAACGATTCGGCGTGCGGACCCACGCGTATTGCCTGATGGACAACCACTACCACCTGCTGTGGCACTGCCCCGACGGCGGCCTGTCTGCCGCGATGCAACGACTCGGGTCGCTGTACACACGCCATGTCAACGATCGTCTCGGCCGGGATGGGGCCTTGTTTCGCGGAAGATTCCACTCCCGGCTGGTCACTGATGAGCGACACCTCTGTGCAGCGGTTCGCTACATCCATCGAAACGCGCTCGACCTCCCCGGCGTGACGAACGTGCGGGACCACCGGTGGTCGAGCCATCGGACGTACCTCGGCTTGCGTCGCTGCCCACCTTGGCTCGACACGACCCACGTGCTCGGGCGCTGGGATGTCGACGCGTTCGACCGATTCGTCCACGATGACGTTCGCCCGCTGAAGGACTCGAGCGAGCCCATGATTCGGTCGCTGATTGCCGCGACTGAATTGGTGCTGGTTGAGCGTGGGCTGCGTTGCGACGCTCGTCTCGGCGCCTCCGCACGCAGAATTGTGCTGGCGTGGGCCAGCGAAACGAGGACCGCATCGGAGGAGATGATGATGTCCGCACTCGGTATCGACAATGCCCGCGCTTTCCAGCGAGCGGCGCAACGAGCGGCGGCCTCGATGCGGGCGGAACCGGAGTTTCGGGCAGTGCTGTCGAGAGCGTTGGATCTTCTGGCCGACACGACGGCGACAACGCGGGTCTGACCCCTGTTGTCGGCTGTTCAGAGGGCGGCGAGGGCGGCGTCGTAGTCGGGTTCTCGGGCGATCTCGGGGACGAGTTCGGTGTACTTCACGGTGCCATCAGGCCCGATCACGACCACGGCACGCGCGAGGACGCCGGCGAGCACGCCGTCGACGAGGGTCACGCCGAACTCGTCGCCGAGATTCGAACGGAACGTCGATGCGGTCTTCACGTTCTCGATTCCCTCGGCTCCGCAGAAGCGACTCTGGGCGAATGGGAGGTCGGCGGAGACGCACAGCACCACGGTTTCGTCCAGGCCTGCCGCGCTCTCGTTGAACTGTCGCACGCTGGTTGCGCACGTTGGTGTGTCGATGCTCGGAAAGATGTTCAGCACGACGTTCTTCCCGGTGAAGTCGCTGGCGTCGAACTGGCCGAGGTCGGCGCCGACCAGCGCGAAACTCGGCGCCGGGGCACCGACAGCGGGGAGATCTCCGGACGTGTTGACGGGGTTGCCGCCCAGTTTGGTTTCAGCCATTCCGGAGTTTCGGCATTCAACTCACGCGCCGCGGAAGTTGCGCAGGTTGACCAGCACGACAAGCGCGATCGAGATGCCGACAGCCCACCACTGGTATTTCTGCAGCCACTCGAGGAAGTCCACCAACTGCGCCTCGAACGTGCGAGCGAGCCACCACATGAGAGCGAGACGCGCCGCGATCCCGACCGACAGCAGGACTGCGAGCCGCACGGGCGGGGTGCGATGCACGCCGCTCAGCGCCGCCACGATGTTGGAGCCGGCGAAGAACGGAATGAGGAACCATTCGGCCTTCGAGAATCCCCGATTGAAGCTGTCGATCGCTTCGGACTTCACGCCGAGGTATTTGCGGAACCAGCCGATCGCATCGTCGTGGTAGGCCCGCCCGATCATGTGGCACACGACGAATGCGGTGCCGATGCGGAGGAATCCGATCAGGACGTAGACGCCGACCGGAACGCCTGCCGCCAACGTGAGGGCCAGGTATCGGTTCCTCGAGGAGAGAACGAGCAACCCCTCGGGGTTCGTGTCCACCCAGCGCGCCCAGACCCCGCTCGCGACATTGGTGCCGATGACGAGGACGACGAACGCGACGAGGGTCAGTGGCGCCCACACCGGCCGCACGTGCGGGGCATCGGCAGCCTCGATCGCAGCGCTTTCGGTCACAGCCGCCCACGGTATCGGTTCGGGTGGATCCGCAGGCGTCGAGGTGGGCTACGTTCGGCCCCATGCAGGGCCTGATGCAAGACGTCCCACTCGCGATTCCGCACATCTTCGAGCGTGCCGAGAAGTACTTCCCCCACAAGGGCATCGTCACCGCAACCGGAGGAGGCCTCGAGCGCATCACCTACCGTGATTGGGCTGCGCGTACCCGCAAGCTCGGCGGCGTCCTCGACAACCTCGGTATCTCGGCCGACGGCCGCGTCGGCACGTTCGCGTGGAACACCGCCCGCCATCTCGAGCTGTACTTCGCTGCACCCTGCACCGGCCGGGTCCTGCACACCCTCAACATCCGGCTCTTCCCCGAACAGCTCACCTACATCGTGAACCACGCCGACGACGAGGTGATCTTCGTCGACCGTTCACTCCTTGCGCTCCTCGCACCGCTCCTGCCGACGTTCGAGCGGCTGCGTCACCTCGTCCTCATGGACGACGGCAAGGGCGACATCCCCGCAGACCTCAACGGCCACGAACTCCTCGACTACGAGGACTTGGTCGCCGCAGCGGATCCGGTGGAGTTCCACGTCGACGACGAGAACCGCGCCGCGAGCATGTGCTACACGAGCGGCACGACCGGGAACCCGAAGGGTGTCGTCTACACCCACCGCTCGACGTTCCTGCACACGATGGGAGCGATGACGGCCGACAATCTCGGTGCCCGCGAGAGCGATGTCATCCTTCCAGTGGTTCCCATGTTCCACGCGAATGCCTGGGGACTGGCACACGCCGCAGTCGGCACCGGCGCCAATCTGGTCATGCCCGGCCCCGACCTCTCGGGCCCGGCGGTCGCGAAGCTCATCGTCGACGAGCGGGTCACAGTGGCCGCCGGCGTGCCGACGATCTGGATGGCGGTGCTCCCTGAACTCGTGGGGAAGGACACGTCGTCGCTCCGGATCATCCCGTGTGGCGGCTCGGCAGTGCCGAAGTCGCTGTCAGAGGCGTACCGCGAGCAGACCGGCCTGCCGATCTTCCAGGCTTGGGGGATGACCGAGACCAGCCCGATCGCCGCTGTGTGCCGCCTCGATGCCGATCAGGAACTCCTGCCGCAGTCCGAACAAGCCGAGCTGCGCACTCAGGTCGGCCGCATCGTGTTCGGCGCCGAGTGCCGCGTCGTCGAACCCGGCACCACCAACCCTGTTCCCTGGGACGGGGCGAGCAGCGGAGAGCTGCAGTGTCGGGGCAACTGGATCGCGTCGGACTACTACGACGACGAGCGGTCCGGCGAGAGCTTCACCGACGACGGCTGGCTCAAGACCGGCGACGTCGCCACGGTCGACGAGCGCGGCTTCGTTCGCCTCGTCGATCGCACGAAGGACCTCATCAAGTCCGGCGGTGAGTGGATCAGCTCGGTGGAGCTGGAGAACGAGTTGATGGGTCACCCGAAGATCGCCGAAGCGGCAGTCGTCGGGGTCGGGCACCCGAAGTGGGGTGAGGCGCCACTGGCTTGCGTCGTCGTCGCGCCGGGCGAGGAACTCACCGAAGACGAGGTGCTGAGCTACCTCGAGGGCAAGATCGCCAAGTGGCAGATGCCCAAGGGAGTCGTCTGGATCGACGCCGTCCCGAAGACCAGTGTCGGCAAGTTCTCCAAGAAGACCCTCCGCGACCAGTACGCCGACGCCCTGATGAGCAGCTGACCTCAGCTCGGCTCACAACGTGCTGTGAGCAGTGCGCGCCCGGAGGGCATTCACCGCTCACAGCATCGGGGAGTTGCGATGGTGATGTGAGCACTGCACGTCGAGAGCACGCTCACCGCTCACACCCGTGGTGGAGGGCGGCAGCGACGACGTGCTCGCTGGATCGAGCATGCCCTCCCGGTTCGGCCTACGTTGCCGACGTGGCCCGCGTTCCGCCTCCTGAACTCGTTCGAGGCGCGGCGTTCGTCGCCATGGGGGCCGCACTCGGTGCAGCGGTGTGGTGGCAGCGCGACACGATCGGTTCGGCGGTCACCGAGATGGGATCGTTGTCCGGGACCGTGATCGTGGTGCTGCTCGCCTTGGCCGCGCTGGAGCGTGTGACGAGGGCTGACATCCTTCGATGCCTGCTCGACGGCGCGACGTTCGGCCGCGCCCTGACCATCCACGATGTGGGTTCGGCGGCGAGCAAGGGAATCCCACTCGGTGGGCCGATCGCGACGGGACTGCGGTGGTCGATCGCCCGGGATGCCGACGTGCCGACCACACGGCTCGCATCGGCGCTCGTTGGGTACGGGGTGGCGACGACATTCGTCACCTGGACCTTCCCGTTCGGGTTCCTGCTCGTCGAGATGACCCAACGGAACCCGACCACGACGGATCTGGCGATGGTCGGCGTCTGCGCGGTCGTGCTCTTGGGATCGGTGCTCTTCTGGGCGCTCGTGCTCGGCTCGCCGCGGGTAACCGAGTGGATGGTCCGGCTCGCTCACCGATTGTGGGCGGGTGCCGGACGAGTCATTCCTGCTGCACGCCACCACGATCCGGCGGCTGCTCTGGTGGAGATCTGCGACTCCTTGCGAGTGACCGCACGCCGACCAATGGGGCTGTTCACCAGGACTGCGGTGGCGCAGGCGTGCGGCGCGGTGATCCTGCTGACTGCGCTTCGGGGTCTCGGTGTCGGGGCCGAACTCGGGGTCGTGGAGTTCGCCCGCGCGTACTTCGTCGTCACGCTGCTGAGTTCGTTCGTTCCGGTACCGGGCGGCGTCGGCGTCGTGGAAGCGGGCATGACCGGGGCGCTCGTCGCCGCGGGCGTGGACCCGACAGCGGCGTTGGCGGGCGTGCTGGTCTATCGGCTCCTGACCTACGTGTTGCCCATGATCGTCGGAGTGGCCCTGTACGTCGTGTGGCGGCTCGATGTGCGTCGTCGTGAACGACGCCGGGTATCCACCCCCGTGCCGCAGCCGGTGCCATAGCGTGCGACTGTCGTCCTGGTGTCGTCGCCGGGCCAGTCGCTCATCTCGAAGGGTGCTCGATGTCGTTCAATACGCCGCCACCACCACCACCGCCGTCGGTTCCGCCGCCACCCGGTGGGAGCCCGCCACCTCCCCCTGGCGGTCCGCCTCCACCGCCAGGCGGGTATCCACCCGGAGGGTACGTGCCCGGCGGCTACCAACCGGGCTGGCAGCCCGCTGGTCCGAAGCCCCCCAGCTATCTGGTCTGGGCCATCCTCACCACGTTGTTCTGTTGTCTTCCCTTCGGCATCGTCAGCATCGTGTTCGCTGCTCGAGTCGACTCCAAGTACAGCGTCGGCGACCTGGCCGGTTCGAAGGCCGCGTCGGAGTCGGCGAAGAAGTGGGCAATCATCTCGGCGTTGACGTCGGTGGTGCTCTTCGTGCTCTGGATCGCCATCGTTGCCGCCGTCAGTTCGAGCTGAGTCGACCCCGGAGATGCAGACCGCGGTCACGAACTCGAAGCTCGCCACGGTTGGCGCAGGTCTGGCTGGTCTTGCCTGGGTCGCGTTCGCGGGCGTCGCCTACCAGCCAACCGGCTCTGCGATCTCGGCGATCGGTTGCCCAGTCAAGCACCTCACCGGGCTCGACTGCCCGGGATGCGGCTCGACGCGGGCGCTCGGGGCGCTCACGCGGCTCGATGCCGGTGCCGCTTTCGACCACAACCTTCTCGTGCCCGTTGCGCTCGTCTTCGTCGTGATGTCCTGGGCGGTGTGGACCTGGTCGAGTTGGACCGAACGAGTCGTTCCGGCACTCGTCCGCGGCCCGCAAGCGATCGTGTCGATCGCGATCGTGCTGGCAGCGTTCACGGTCGCGCGCAACCTCGATGCCGGTGCATGGCTGGCATCTGGGTTGTCCGCGAACTGACCGAGCTGCGCAAACGAACTACGCGTCGCTCGGAACATCGAATAGCGTGCACATCGTGAAATGCACCGACGCCCCGTCATGGACTCCTTGCGACTCGTGGGGGTGGCGCTGATGGCCCGCTTCGGCCGAGTGCTCACCGCGATGGTCACCCCATTCGACGACGCGGGTGAACTGAACATCGACGCGGCGGTCTCGCTGGCGAAATGGCTCGTCGAGCAGGGCAACGAAGGGCTCGTCGTGTGTGGCACCACGGGCGAGGCGCCCACGCTGTCGATCGACGAGAAGCTGTCGCTGTTCGAGGCGGTCGTCGATGCCGTCCCGGTGCCCGTGGTCGCAGGGACGACCGGGTCGAACACCCGCCACGACATCGGTCTCACCGAGGAGGCCGGCCGCCTGGGCGTTGCCGGCATCCTGGGCGTGTGCCCGTACTACAACCGTCCGTCGCAGGCCGGCATCGAGACACACTTCCGGGCCATCGCCGAGTCGACCGACCTCCCGATCGTGCTCTACGACATCCCGATCCGCACCGGTCGCAAGATCTCGAGCGGCACCCTGGTGCGACTGGCGACCGATGTCCCGAACATCGTCGCCCTCAAGGACGCCGCCAAGGACCCGGGAGCGACCGCAGCGGTGCGAGCTCACGCACCGGCCGATTTCGAGGTCTACTCCGGCGACGACTCGATGACCCTGCCGTTGATGGCGGTCGGCGCGGTCGGCGCGATCGGCGTTGTCACGCACTGGTGTGCCCCCGATCACGTCGCCATGTTCGACGCCTGGGCTCGCGAAGACATCGTCGCAACCCAGCGCATCAATGCCCGCCAGTTGGAGAGCTTCGAGTTCTCGACCAGTGACGACGCGCCGAATCCGGTACCGTCGAAGGCGATGCTACGAACGCTCGGTCATGACGTCGGGGAGTGCCGATCCCCGATGGGGCCAACGCCCCACGGACTCGAAGACGCCGCCCGCGACGTCTACGCCCGTCTGGTCGCCGCTCGTGGCTGACCGCCCCGGTTCCACCGATCCGTCTGTCCCCGTCCGCGTCGTCTTCCTCGGCGGGTTGGGCGAGATCGGCCGCAACTGCATGGCGATCGAGCAAGGTGCCGCTGACGATCCGGACCGCACGATCATCCTGATCGACTGCGGGCTCATGTTCCCCGACGCGAACATGCACGGGATCGACCTGATCCTTCCCGACTTCACGTATCTGCGGGAGAACGCCGACCGCATCCAGGCCCTCGTGCTGACCCATGGGCACGAGGACCACGTCGGGGCCATCCAGTACCTGCTGCGCGATCACGATGGCATCGGCGACCTGCGCGACGTCCCGCTTCCGATCTACGGCGCAGCCCTGACGCTCGGCCTGGCCCGCAACCGCATCGAGGAAGCCGGCTTACTCCCGAAGACCGACATGCGCAAGGTCGCCGACGGCGAGAGCGTGGAGATCGGGGCGCTCGTGGTCGAATTCATCCCGGTGACCCACTCGGTGCCGCATGCTCATGCGATCGCCATCCACACGTCCCAAGGCATCGTGCTGCACTCCGGCGACTACAAGATCGACCTCACGCCGGTCGACCATCGCCGCACCGATCTCGCCCGCATCGGCCAACTCGCCAAGTCACCCGGCGTCCGATTGTTGATGGCGGACTCGACCAATGCCGAAGAGGCGGGCTACTCGCCGAGTGAGACGAGCGTCGGCTCCGTCCTCACCGGATTGTTCGCATCGCAGCGCGACCGACGCATCGTCACCGCAAGCTTCGCCAGCCACTTGCACCGCATCCAGCAGATCGCCACTGCGGCGATCGCCGACGGTCGCAAGATCGCCACACTCGGGTTGAGCATGAAGAAGAACGTGCGGCTCGGGCGCGAACTCAAGGTGCTGGACATCCCCGAGTCGGCGCTGATCGACATCGACGACATCGACAAGTACGACCCGGGCAAGGTCTGCATCATCTCCACCGGTTCGCAGGGCGAACCGATGTCGGCTCTCGGGTTGATGGCCCGAGGCGAGAACAAGTGGCTCAAGCTGGGCGATCATGACACCGTCGTGCTGTCGAGTCACGCCATCCCCGGCAACGAGAGCAACGTCAACGCAGTGATCGACGGCCTGTTGCGGATGGGGGCCGAAGTCGTGCACTCCGGGGTGCTCGACGTGCACGCGACCGGTCACGCTCAGGCCGACGAGATCAAGACCTACCTATCGATCGTCAACCCCGAGTGGTACGTGCCGATCCACGGCGAGTTCCGCCACATGGTTGCCAATGCCCGCCTCGGCGAGTTGATGGGCATCCCGCACCATCGCGTCGTGCTCTGCGAAGACGGCGACGTCCTCGAGTTGTCGAGCGACGACCTGCGGCCGGTTGGTCGCGTGCCGTCGGGCTATCTCTACGTCGACGGCATCGTCGGCGACGTCGGCCAGGGCGTGCTTCGAGACCGTCAGAAGTTGGCGGAGGAAGGCGTCGTGGTGGTCGTCGTCACCGTGGACATCCAGACCGGCAAGGTGCTGGTGGGTCCGGAGATCATCACCCGTGGCTGGGTGTACGCGCCCGAGGCGGAGGATCTGCTGGACGAGGCATGCGACGCCGTGGCCGATGCAGTCGAAGCGTCGCTCGGCAAGGGAATCCGCGACGTCGAAGCACTGGAACGCGATGTACGCCGTGCCGCCGGGAAGTTCGTCAGCGAGCGCACCAAGCGCCGCCCGATGATCGTGCCCGTCGTCATGGAGGCCTGAGCCTTGCCACGGGTGCTCGTCGTTGCGCTGGCCCTGGCGCTCACAGCAGGAGCGTGCGCAAGCGACGACCCGGCGGCTGAGGACTCCTTCGTCACCGACATCAACGATGCGATCGCCGCAGTCGAGGCCGACCGAGGCGCGGGCCAGGAGTACTTCGAGGTCACTGCGACGTCCCAGTTCACCAACGTGTTCGTCGCAACGAACGACGGGACGGCCGCGGTTCCTTACGTCTATCGAAACGGTGTCCTGGAACCGCCGGCTCCGGTGCTCGAAGGTGCGTCGGGGTTCACGTTCACCGCTGATTCCGTCGACTTCGACGAGGACGCGATCGTCTCGCAGGTGGCCGAGGAACTTCCCGATGCGTCGATCGACACGTTGAGCGTCGAGGGTGGCGACGGCGGGACGGTCCGCTACGTCGTCTCGGCGCGATCGTCGAGTGGGGGAGTGCTCGACGTCACCGTCGGCCCCGATGGAGTCGTTCTTGCCGTCGACCCCATCTGACCGGTGAGGCGGATCACCGTACGATGTGACACCCCCTTGGTACCGTGGGCACCGTCATGACCACATGGGGCCCGAACAAGAAGCGATCCACCGCGAAGCGGGCCGGATCCAGCAAGGCTGCCTCGAACAAGCGCACGAGCGCAACCGGATCGAGCAAGGCCATGTCGTCGCGGTCGAAGTCGGGCAGCGTGCGCGATGCAACGCCGCCTGGTGGGGAAGCTGCGTCCGGCGGCGTCAGCGCCGATCTCCGTCAGGCCGTCGGTGGTCGCGAGCACGAGTTCCTCGGCATCGGGCTGATCGGCGCCGCGATCGTGCTCGGCCTTGCCGTCTACCTCGACCTCGCCGGTCCGCTCGGTCGAGGAATCGAGACGTTGGCGGGTTGGATGGTCGGTTTCGGCCGATTCGCCGTCCCGGTGATCCTCGTCGCGATCGGGATCTCCCTCGTCCGCCGGGGTCGCACGTCGAGCCCGGTCCAGCTCGCAGTGGGCTGGACGATGGTCTCGCTCGCGGGTCTCG
>Ga0316193_10002185_pt1 | contig 13644 bp, 15 predicted proteins | sample MerIslsedime2_MG_FD_207735 | JGI IMG/M metagenome (GOLD analysis project Ga0316193, IMG submission 207735) | Coastal sediment microbial communities from Maine, United States - Merrow Island sediment 2 | ecosystem: Environmental > Aquatic > Marine > Coastal > Sediment | place: USA: Maine...
GCGAAGCCGAGTTCCGTTACCAGCGCCTCACGCTGCGCTTCCAGTTCTTCCAGTTGCCGGGTGTACTGGACCTTTCCGCGGGTGGTCTTTTCCAGCAGGTCCAGGTCACGCCGGGTAAGCGCCGAGCGCTCTGCCATAAGACATTCCAGCAGGCGCCCGGTGCACTGGACTTCCTGTACCAGTATCTTTTCCAATGGATGCTGTGTCCCTTCAGCGTGCATGATAGCGATTACCTCGCGTCAGTCAGAGCCACTTCAAGACTCATCAGTTTTTCGGCAATCCGTTCCGGATTGATGGTAAAGGTGCCGTTCTCGACTGCGCTACGAACAGCTTCGACGCGCTGGCTGTCCACAACGGGCGCACTGGCGAGCCGGGTTTCAAGTTCCTGAAGCTGGCGGGCCTCGCCAGTAAGGCTGACCCGATCCGAGCTGCTGTGGGTGTTACCGGATTCTGCAGGTGAGGAGTTTGTATTCTCCTTGCCCTGGTTCTCAACCGGCGCACCCTGACCGCTTGCTGGTGTCACGAGCGATGCTATACGGTTGTTTTCAATCTCCATTTAAGAGTCCTCAAAGTTAAACTTACGAATGTTACAGTCACAATATCGTCACTGCTTTCAATAACTTTAGGCTCTTTTTGGCGCTATGTCACTAAAGCGTCACTTTTATGACGCCCGGTGAGATCACGATTCCGTCGACTACCCTCAGGGAACCATCGGACTTAACATTCACCAGATCTCCGAATTTTCCGTCACTCATGGCTTTGCCGGTGCTGCGTATCTTGAGCGGGCCGGTTTCAACGATCAGTGTTACACGCTGGCCGCGTTTTACCAGTTTCGGTGCCTGCAACATCTGCGGTGTTATGACGGTTGCTGCATTAATGGTGCGCTTTGCCAGGTGTCCGGCGATCGGCTGACTGTCTGTGTAGTAGCCGTAGGGCAGGTTGGACAGGTTGCGTTCAACCAGTTCCAGATCGGTGTCCTGCAGCGTGGCGCCACGTGCCAGCGGCTGGCGGGCGACCAGTACTGTGCCGAATACATCAATACGGGCGGCTACATAAATACTCCAGCCACCGACATCAGGGCAACGCACACCGACGGTTGTGTTGCCCGTTGTCCGTCCGCCGGGCGACATGAAGGCTTCCAGTGCTGAATCACAGGTTTTTACGCGCAGCCGGGAATCGAGTTTACCCAGCTTGACTTCGCTGCGGTTTCCTTCGTGCCGGCTACTGGCAAATGCATCGAGAAAACTCTGCGCAGTGTTGCGGATGGCGGCATGGCTTTGCCACTGGCTTGCCGCAGCGGCGGCAAAGGATTTGGCCGGCTGCCAGGCGAGAATCGCTAACAGTATAAAAAAACTTGATATTTTGTATCGCTTTTTCATTGGATCATTCCCTGGGGCAGTGCCTGAAAAGGGAATTGCAATTGGCATGCCACACTATGCGAGCGGTCAAGCTTCACCCCGCAAAGCCGATAGCCCGGCATGAAATTGCCAAACCACCATATATAGGGAGTAAGAGCCATGAGCGGCGTATTGGCCAATGTAGATATGCGTACCCAGCTGGCCGGTCACAACCGACTGGAGTTGCTGTTGTTCCGCCTGGATGGAAAACAGCTGTTTGGAATCAATGTATTCAAGGTGCAGGAAGTGATTCAGTGTCCTGCACTGACCCATATTCCGGATTCGCATAACGTGGTTCGTGGTATTGCCAATATGCGTGGTCGCATGGTTACGGTGATGGACCTGGGCAAGGCAATTGGTGGGCGTGGCGTTCAAAACCCGCAAGACCATTTCGTTGTTGTTGCCGAATACAACCAGTACGTGCAGGGGTTTCTGGTGGGCGGAGTCGATCGTATCGTTAATATGAACTGGGAAGAAATCCTGCCACCACCGGAAGGTATTGGTAACGATAACTATCTGACTGCAGTCTGCAAGGTGGACGGCGAGCTGGTGGAAATAATCGACGTGGAAAAAGTGCTCGCCGAGGTGATTGGCTGGAATGAGGAAGTCTCCCGGGAATACGTCGAGCAGGCGGCAGAACAGGAGGATGAGGTAGAGCACAAGCCGATCGTGCTGGTGGCGGATGATTCTTCGGTCGCGCGTAATCAGATCAAGCGTACCCTGGAACAGCTGGGTGTGGAGTGTGTGCTGGCGAATGACGGCAAGCAGGCCCTGGATGCGCTCAGGCAGTGGGCGGACCATGAAGATGAAGTACCATTGCATGAACGTTTGTTTATGGTTATATCCGATATCGAAATGCCCGAGATGGATGGTTATACCTTCACCACCGAAGTGCGCAAGGACCCGCGTATGAGCGATATGCATATCCTGTTGCATACTTCACTGAGTGGCGTGTTCAATAATGCCATGGTCGAGAAGGTGGGGGCTGACGACTTTATTGCCAAGTTTCAGCCGGATGTGCTGGCTAAATCCGTGCTGGCCCGGTTGAAGCGCTGGCAGGATGCACGCGCTGCATGACTGTATCACCCGCTATAACACACCGTGCCATCTTTCTTTGCACGGCACCAGGATCAGGAAAAAGGATTTGTTGGTTTGACACTGGCACGCATCAGCACTGACGAGTACGAGGACTTTCGTCAGTTCCTCGAAGACGCCTGCGGAATTCTGCTGGGAGCGAACAAGCACTACCTGGTGCAGAGTCGGCTTGGCAGGGTGGTTGGTGAGGCCGGGATGGTCTCACTGGGGGAACTGGTTGGTCGGCTGCGCAAGGAGCGTGCCGGGGGAGCCTTGCGTGAGCAGGTCGTCGAGGCAATGACAACCAACGAGACGTTCTGGTTCCGTGATAACCATCCTTTCAGGATATTTTCCGAACATATTCTTCCCGAGTACGTGAAGCGTAAACAGCGCTCGCTGCGTGTGTGGTCGGCCGCCTGTTCTACCGGCCAGGAGCCCTACTCGGTCAGTATGACCACCCAGGATTTTCTGACCAGAAACCCCGGCAGTGCTGTCGATGTGCAGATAGTGGCAACCGATATCTCGCCCAGTGTTCTAAACGAGGCCAAAGCCGGTTATTACGACGCCCTGGCAGTTGTACGGGGGCTGCCAGTGGATACCCGGACACGCTACTTCAAGAAGGACAGCAACCACTGGGAGGAGCGCTGGCAGATTCGAGAGGATATCCGCAGGCGGGTACGGTTTACCCATGGCAACCTGCTGGCCGCTTACTCTGCGTTCGGCCGCTTTGATGTTATCTTTTGTCGTAATGTATTGATCTACTTTTCTTCTGAATCGAAGGTCGACATCATCAGGCGCATGGCGGCTATCCTGAACCCGGGCGGTTACCTGTTTCTCGGTGCCTCTGAAGCCATTACCCAGTATTCGGACGCCTTCGATATGGTGCGTTGCAATCCGGGCGTGGTGTACCAGAAGAAATAACGGCCTTCCTGTTCAGCTGATCGCAATTTGTTGCCGCTTTGCGGTCAAGGCTTGCCGCCGCTGGCCATTCCAGCACCCTGTAAATTCTCTAAGCCCATGATTCTCAGCCCTTAGTAGTAGTTGGCACGAGGGTTGCTGATAATCCTGTAAACGTGAATTGCAGGAGGCGAAATGCCGATCAGTTTTGACAAGGCGCTGGGAAATTTACCTGGAAACCTGACGCTCTACGGAGAGCGCTCCAGCCTGCTGGCATCCAATCTGGCCAATGCCGACACCCCGGGATTCAAGGCGCGCGATATCGACTTCCGCAAAGCGCTCGCGAAAGCCGGTGGCGAGCAGATTTCACTGAAAACCACGCAGGGGGCACACCTTGGTGGCGCCTCTTCAGCGGTTTCCGATGCGGCAAAGCTTTACCGTATTCCAAACCAGCCATCCATTGATGGCAATACCGTTGATAGCCAGGTTGAACAGGCAGAGTTCACCAAGAATGCCTTGCATTACCAGTCGACGCTGACTTTTCTGAACGGCAAGTTCAAAGGCCTGAGACTCGCGATAAAGGGAGAATGATAAATGTCTTTACTGGACGTATTTGATATCGCCGGATCCGCTATGAGTGCGCAGAGTGTGCGCCTGAACGTGACCTCCAGCAATCTTGCCAACGCGCAGAGCGTGGGCGGGGATGAAGATTCAACCTATCACGCGCGTCATCCGGTGTTCTCCGCTGTGATGCAGTCCTTGCGGCCTAATGCCGCCGGCGCAGGTGTAAGAATTGATGGTATCTACGCAAGCCAGGACAAGCTGGAGCAGCAGTACCAGCCCAATAACCCGCTGGCGAACAGCGAGGGTTACGTTTTCCTGCCTAACGTCAACATGGTTGACGAAATGGCCAATATGATTTCCGCATCGCGCTCCTACCAGAGCAGCGTTGAAGTATTGAACACTTCCAAACAGATGATGCTTGCCACGCTCCGCATGGGGCAGTAAGCAAATAACCGGGACAGGACAATGATTGATACACAGAATGGAACGCAGGGCATCGATTTACGTACCGTGAACGAGCTGAATGCCAAGACCGCCGACAAGGCCATTGGCCAGGAAGAGTTCCTGAAGCTGATGACCACGCAGTTGCAGAACCAGGACCCGTTCAAGCCGATGGAGAGTGGTGACTTCCTCACCCAGATTGCGCAGTTCTCTACCGTTGAAGGCATTGGCGATCTGAACACGGGCTTTTCCGAACTCAGTCAGTCGCTGGTATCGAACCAGGCTTTGCAGGCTACCAACCTGGTTGGTCGTCAGGTGCTGGCGCCGACTGGTGTTGCCGCACTGGAACAGGGTGGCACCATTCGTGGCAGTGTGGAACTGCCTGCCGCCAGCGGTGATGTCGTGGTAAACGTCTATGACCAGGCCGGGCAGGTCGTGCGCAGGCTGGAACTTGGCGCACAGTCCTCGGGACCGGTAGCGTTCCAGTGGGACGGCCTGAAAAATGACGGCACATTCGCCGCACCCGGCGCCTATTTCGTAAGTACCGAGGCGAGCATCGACGGTCAGTATGAATCCGTCGAAACCCTGCTTGCCTCGGAGGTTCGTAGTGTGACATTGAGCAACAGCGGTGGGCTGTTGCTGGATCTTAATGGTATCGGGGCGCTGGACTTCAAGGAAGTCCGGCAGATCCTGTAACCGGTTGGCTGAAGGAGATACATTATGCCGTTTCGTACAGCACTAAGTGGTTTAAACGCAGCATCCGCGGAATTGCGGGTTATTGGTAACAACGTGGCTAACGCAGGTACCACGGGCTTCAAGGAGTCACGTGCAGAGTTCGCAGATATTTTCGCGACCTCGAACCTGGGCGTCACCTCAAACGCCATCGGCACCGGTGTGCGGGTATCCTCGGTATCGCAACAGTTTACCCAGGGCAATATCGGTTTCACCGATAACAACCTGGATCTGGCTATCAGTGGGCAGGGCTTTTTCATCATGAATGATAACGGCGTTAACGCCTATACCCGCGCCGGTGCACTGGGCATCGACCGCAATGGATTCGTGGTCAACAGCCAGCAGCAGCAACTGACCATCTTCCAGGCGGACGCTAACGGCAGTATCACCGGCGCCACCGGGTCCTTGCAGCTGGACCGGTCCGACATCGCCCCGGCGGCGACCACCACCATCGATGTGCAGGCCAATCTGGATGCTTCGGCGGGTATACCGACTGCAGCATTCAGTCCTACGGATGCCAGTTCCTATAACAACTCGACGTCACTGACGGTCTTCGACAGTCTGGGCTCACCACACCTAAATACCATGTACTTCCGCAAGACCGCGGACAACACCTGGGATGCCTTCCAGTATGTCGATGGCACACAGGTGAACGCAGGCGCACCACTTGGTGAAACCATTACTTTTGATAACACGGGCACTATCACAGGTGGCAGCCCAACCAGCATGACCTTTACGCCCGCTGGTGGTTCGGCACCGATGACTGTGAGTGTCGACTATAACAATACCTCCCAGTTCGGCAGTCCTTTCAGTGTCAACGCACTGGTACAGGACGGTTTCGCGACCGGACGCCTGAGCGGTATCGATATCAGCGACACCGGTGTCATCACCTCGCGTTTCACCAACGGTCAGTCGCGCACCCTGGGGCAGATCGCCGTTGCTACCTTCAACAATTCGCAGGGCCTGCGCCAGCTGGGTGACACCAGCTGGGCCGAGACCTTTGATTCCGGCGCACCGCTGGTGGGTTCGCCGGGTACCGGCTCCTCCGGCCTGATCGAGTCCGGCGCGCTGGAAGACTCCAACGTGGACCTCACCGAGGAACTGGTCAACATGATTACCGCACAACGTAATTTCCAGGCCAATGCCCAGGTGATTACCACTGCGGATACCATCACGCAGACCATCATCAACATCCGTTAAGGCTGACCAGGAACTGAGATTATGGATCGGGTACTGTTTGTTATCGGTAATGCAGGGAAGCAGCTGCTGCGCACCCAGGCGGTCAATTCGCACAACCTGGCTAACGCCAACACCACCGGCTTTCAGGCGGATCTGGCAAATTTCTCCCCGCGTATCATCAATGGTGCTGGTCACCAGAGCAGGGCCTTTGCCGTTGCCGGGAACAACAGCGCCAGTTTTGAGAAGGGCGAGATTCAGCCCACCGGGCGCACCCTGGACGTGGCGGTCAACGGTGACGGCTGGCTCGCGGTGCAGGCGCCGGATGGCAGCGAGGCCTATACACGCGCAGGTAACCTGCACGTCAATATCAATGGCCAGTTGCTGACCCGTTCCAATCACCCGGTGCTGGGCGATTCCGGTCCGATCGTGATTCCGGAAAATCAGAAACTGGAGATCGGCAGTGACGGCACTATCAGCGTGCAAGCGCTGGGACAGCAGCCGAACACCCTGGCCGAGGTGGGCCGTATCAAGCTGGTGTCACCGCCCGCAGAAGAACTGAAGAAAGGTCCGGACGGTCTGCTGCGCATGCGTAACGGTGCACAGGCAGAAGCCAGCAACGAGGCCACTCTGACCAGCGGCGCACTGGAAAGCAGTAACGTGAACGGCGTGGAGGCTATGGTCAACATGATCAGCCTGGCGCGCCAGTTCGAAATTTCGGTAAAGATCATGAGTACCGCCAAGGAAATGGATGAACGCACCACCCAGATCATGAACATGAGCTAGTGGCTGCAAGGATAACGAGGTAACGATATGAACAAGGCATTGTGGGTAGCGAAAACCGGTCTCGAAGCGCAACAGATGCGCATGAGTGTGATTTCCAACAACCTTGCCAACGTCAACACCAACGGCTTCAAGCGTGACCGGGCTGTATTCGAGGACCTTTTGTACCAGAACGTGCGCCAGGCTGGTGCGCTGTCGTCGCAGAGCAACCGCCTGCCGACCGGTCTGCAACTGGGCACAGGCGTACGCACAGTCGCCACCGAGAAGATACAGACGCTGGGCAACATCGTGCAGACCAACAACAGCCTGGATGTCGCCATACAGGGACGCGGCTTCCTGCAGGTGTTGCAGCCGGACGGTAATATCGCCTACAGCCGTGATGGTGCGATGAAGATGGACGAGACCGGGCAGCTGGTTACTTCCAGCGGTTACGTGATACAGCCGGCGATTACCCTGCCGAGCAATGCAACCACTTTGACCATCGGTTCTGACGGTGTGGTGTCGGCGCTGGTTCCGGGCAGCACTACGCCAACCCAGGTTGGCAGCATCCAGTTGGCCGACTTTATCAACCCTACGGGCTTGCAGGCGGTTGGCGAGAATCTTTTTCTGGAGACCGCATCGAGTGGTTCTCCTTCCACCGGTACACCGGGTCTGAACGGCCTGGGCACGATGATACAGGGTGCTCTGGAAACGTCTAACGTGAATGTTGTGGAAGAACTGGTCAATATGATCGAGACCCAGCGTGCCTATGAAATGAACTCCAAGGCGATTCAGACCACAGACCGCATGTTGCAGTTTGTGACCCAGAACCTCTAGTTGAAACAGGGACAGTAAGCGCATGATGAAGCAAACCATGTATACCGCTCACAAGCTGCTGCTGGCGGGCCTGTTGACGCTGCTGTTCAGCGGTTGCGCCACCATGCCACCACCACGCGACAGTTATCGCCCGACCATGCCACCGGCCTATACCACTGTCGAGCCGATCGGTGGCTCCATCTACCAGGCGTCTCGCGATGTGCGGCTGTTTGAAGACGTCAAGGCGCGCCGTATTGGTGATGTGCTGACAGTGGTGCTGCAGGAAAGAACATCGGCGTCAAAATCCGCCAAGACATCGGCGGACAAGAACCAGGAAACCACGGTGGCCAACCCGACCTTCTTCGGTGCTTCGCCACAGTTCAATCTGCCGGGGCTTATTCCGCTGGACAGTAACCGTGACAACAACCTTCAGCAGAACCTGAGCGCGGAACGTGCGTTCGAAGGTGAAGCGGATTCCAGCCAGAGCAACAGTCTTACCGGCGAGATCACGGTTACGATTGCCGATGTGCTGCCGAATGGAAACCTGGTGGTACGCGGTGAGAAGTGGCTGACCCTGAATCAGGGTGAAGAATTTATCCAGATCTCCGGCATTGTGCGTCCCCAGGACGTTGGTACCAGCAACAGAATCCTGTCCTCCCAGATCGGTGATGCGCGCATTACCTACAGTGGTCGGGGCGTATTGGCGGAGTCCAATGAGATGGGCTGGCTGGCGCGTTTCTTCAATCATCCGGTATGGCCGTTCTAGGCGTAATGGGGCAACGTTATATCATGCGTAAACTGTTTTTATTCATGTCACTGTTTGTTCTTTCCAGCTCGGTCTGGGCGGAGCGTATCAAGGATCTGGCGCACCTGGCCGGGGTTCGGGACAACCAGCTGGTGGGTTACGGCCTGGTGGTGGGCCTGGATGGCAGCGGTGATCAGACCAGTCAGACGCCGTTTACCGTGCAGAGCTTGCAGAACATGCTGAAACAATTCGGCATTACCCTGCCGCCTGGCTCCACGCCGCAGCTGAAGAATGTTGCAGCCGTCTCCATTCATGCGCGCTTGCCGGCTTTTTCCAAGGTCGGGCAGAACATAGATGTGACGGTGTCCTCCATTGGTAATGCCAAGAGCCTGCGTGGTGGTGCCCTGTTGATGGCGCCGCTCAAAGGTGCTGATGGCCGGGTCTACGCCATGGCACAGGGTGATTTGCTGGTTAGTGGCCTGAACGCAGAAGGTGCTGATGGATCCAGTATTACAGTCAACGTGCCGAGTGTCGGCACCATCCCCAACGGGGCAACAGTCGAACGGACTGTAGCCAACCCGTTCATGCAGGGCGATTTCATTACATTCGACCTGAACCATTCGGATTTTACCACCGCAAATCGCCTGGCTGCTGCGATTAATAAAACGGTGGGTCCGGGCATTGCCATGCCAATGGATTCTGTGTCGATCCGGGTCAGCGCGCCGCGTGATACTTCACAACGTGTTGCTTTTGCATCGCTGGTTGAAAATATTTCCGTCGAACCGGGTGAGGCCGCAGCCAGGGTGGTCATTAATTCAAGAACGGGTACGGTAGTGATCGGGGCTAACGTTAAGATACTGCCGGCAGCTGTGTCACACGGTACGCTGGTGGTGACCATTACCGAGAACCAGCAGGTCAGCCAGCCGGGTGCTTTCGCCAGGCGCGGCCGCACCGCGGTTACCGACCAGAGCGACGTGGATATCGGCTTGCAGGGTAATCACACCTTCATGCTGCAGTCGAATATTACCCTGCAGGATATTGTCAATGGTGTGAATCGCGTGGGTGCAACCCCGGCAGATATTGTCGCGATACTCCAGGCACTGAAACAGGCCGGCGCATTGCGTGCAGAGCTGATGGTGATCTAGGGCAGGCTGTATGACATCCCCCATTCTGCAAACCGACGTCTATACCGATTTTAAAGGACTCGCCGAATTGCGCGGCCGCGCTGCTGATAACAGCGAGGAGACGCTGCGCGAGGTTGCCGGTCAGTTCGAGGCGTTGTTTATCCAGATGATGCTGAAGAGTATGCGCGACGCCGGTCTTGGTGAGGGTTTGATGGACAGCGAACACACCAAAACCTACCAGTCCATGTACGACCAGCAGCTGGCCATCGACATGAGTAAGAAGCAGGGGCTCGGGCTGGCGGAAATGATGGTGCGGCAACTGCGGCGGGCAGATGCGGTAGCGCCAGAGCCGGATGATGCGGCCGCTGCAGCCGCGCTGGATTTCGATACGCAGCACCGTGTGACGCGTGCGCAACAGTTGCCGCAGCCGCTTTCGATCCAGCCGCAACAGGCTATACAACAGAGCCCGGCAGCGCAGCGTGACTGGCAACCGGCGTCAAAGGAAGACTTTGTTCGCGAGCTGTGGCCGCATGCACAGCGTGCCGCGCATGAGCTGGGCGCCCGTCCTGAGGCACTGATTGCCCAGGCGGCACTGGAAACGGGTTGGGGTAAGCACATGATTCGCGGTACGGACGGTCAGAACAGTTTCAACCTGTTTGGCATCAAGGCGGATGCGCGCTGGCAGGGCGAACGCGCAGTGACTGAAACAGTTGAGTTCAGGGACGGCCTGATGCGCAGGGAGCGCGCGACTTTCCGGGCCTATCCGTCACTGGCAGACGGTTTCGCCGGCTACGCGGATTTTCTGCAAGCCAATCCACGTTACCGGGATGCTCTGCAGGCGGGCGCCGATGCATCGGGATTTGTGCGTGCCCTGTCAGAGGCAGGCTACGCCACCGATCCGGATTATGCACAGAAAATCAATCGGATCATGAACAGTGAATCGCTCCTTGATACGGTTTCCGGACTTAAGCAAGCCGCCCGGGAACCGCTAAGCTGATGAAGAGGTACGGTCTTATGAAGCTGTCTATTGCGACCAGTTACACGCGGCCGGAGTTTGCGTCATGGCGGTAGGATTACTTGGCACCGCCGCTTCCGGTTTGCAGGCATTCCAGCGTGCCATATCAGTCACGGGTAACAATATCAGCAATGCAAACAACGCAGATTACTCGCGGCAACGCGTCGAGCTTGGCACCCGTCCGCCCAGTCTTACCGGTCAGGGCTACATCGGGAATGGTGTCAGGGTCGAAAGCATTAACCGCTTGTTTGACCAGTTTACGGTAGACAGGTTACGCGAGACCAGCAGTTCCACTTCACAGTACGAAACCTACTTCAACTTTTCGGAACGCGTGACCAACCTGCTGGGTGATACGGATGCCGGTCTGGGTGCAGGCCTGGAGAGCTTCTTTGATGCGGTGCAAACAGTCGCCAATGATCCGGCTTCAATTCCTGCCCGTCAATTGATGTTGTCGGAATCCGACTCCCTGGTTTTCCGGTTTCAGAACCTGGACAGCCAGCTCGATTCCATGCGCGGCGAGATCAACGGTAACCTTGAAAACATCGTGACCGAGATTAACGGGCTGAGTTCGGCGATTGCCGATGCCAACAGAAGCGTTGTCGATGCCATCGCCCTGGGCAATGGCGCAGTACCCAACGACCTTCTGGACGAGCGTGATGGACTTATTAATCAGCTGGCTGAACTGATTTCCGTGCGTACGGTGCAGCAGGATGACGGTGCGGTAAATGTGTTTGTTGGCAGTGGCCAGGCGCTGGTGACCCGCTTCCTGGATTCACCACTACAGACGGTACGCAATGATTTTGATTCCAGCCGATCCGAGATCGCAATTGTTAGTGGCAGCGCTTCGGCTGTGATTACCGACAACCTCAGCGGTGGCAAGCTCGGCGCGCTGCTGGACTTGCGCGACCAGGTGCTGGATCCGGCGCAGAATTCTCTGGGCCGCATTGCGGTCAGCCTGGCCACCGAGTTCAACCTGCAGAGTAATCTTGGCGTGGACCTGGATGCTGCCGCGGGAGTGGACTATTTTTCACTCACCACGCCGCAAGTGGCCGGCAGTACCGCTAACACGGGCGCTGCGGCGGTTACTGCCGTTTTTGACAGTACTAATATTTCCGCTTTGACCACCGAGAATTACACCCTGGGCTTTGATGGCGCAGTATGGTCGCTTAGCCGGGTCAGTGACGGTCAGCCGGTTGCCATGGCTGGCAGCGGAACGCCGGTTGATCCCTTTATTTTTGATGGATTGAGTGTTGAGGTTACCGCGGGTGCCGCTGCCGGCGATCGCTTCCTGATTCAACCGACCCGTGGTGGCGGTTCTGCGATTGGGCTGCTTGCCAGCAATCCGCGCGAGATAGCTGCTGCTACCGTCGCAGCACCGGGCGATAACAGTAACGCCCTGTTGCTGGCCGGCTTGCAAACGGCGCAAACCATGGAGAACGGAGCGACCAATTTCCAGGGTGCCTACGGCCAGTTGATCGGTATGCTGGGAACGCAGACTCGCAGTGCCCAGATTTCAGCCGAATCCCAGGGAGCTTTGCTGGCACAGGCACAGGAATCGCGCGATGCCTTGTCCGGCGTCAACCTCGATGAGGAAGCCGCCGACCTGATTCGTTTCCAGCAGGCCTACCAGGCCATTGCACAGGTCATCTCGGTGGCCGACTCTACTTTCCAGACCTTGCTGGCCGCGGTGGGGAGATAAGCATGCGTATCGGCACCTTGCATATGTTCCGCCAGGGCATCAATTCAATAATTGATCAGCAGTCGAAGCTGTTTGAAACGCAAAACCAGCTGGCAACAGGCAAGCGTATCAACAGCCCCAGTGACGATCCGACCGGTGCGGCACAACTGGTAGGCCTGTCCGAATCGTCCAAAATCACGGCGCAGTACCAGGATAATATTCTTGCTGCGCGTACCCGGCTGGAGCTTGAGGATACTGCACTGGGGTCAGTGGGGGATACTTTGCAACGGGTCAGGGAACTGACTATACAGGCACTAAACGATACCAATAACGCCTCGGACCGCGCGGCAATAGCCGCCGAAGTCCGCCAGCTGGCCGACGAAGTGATAGGGTTGGCTAACCGCAAGGATGGCAACGGTCAGTTCATGTTTGCCGGTTTCCAGGTGCTGACGACACCCTTCAGTGAGGCTCCGCCTGGGACGTTCAGCTATAACGGCGATCAGGGCCAGCGCCAGATCCAGATCGGGTCGGCACGCCAGATTGCCGACGGGGACTCCGGGCAGGCCGTGTTTATGGATATTCCGGACGGTGGCGGAGGGTTTGAAAGTATATTTGCAACCCTGGAGACCCTCGCCAGTGACCTGGAAGCTAACGCGCCAAACGGCGCCAGCCTCGACCGGCTTGACAGTGCAATGGATCAGTTTCTTGGATTCAGGGCCAGCGTCGGTGCGCGCCTGAATGCGCTGGACAGCCAGGAGAAGATCAATGTAACGATGCTGATCCAGCTGGAGCAAACCCGTTCAGTGGTTGAGGATCTTGACTATGCCGAGGCGGCGAGCCGCTTGAGCAGGGAGAGCGTAACGTTACAGGCAGCCCAGCAGGCTTTTGTGAAGGTTCAGAATCTGAATCTGTTCAACTATATCTAGCTTGTCACTGGTGCAAGGCGGCCTGAAAATCGAGGCGTTGTACCACGATTTTCTTATTGGTTGTCTTGAGTTCATTCAGTGCAATTGCGGTAATGTGCACTTCGCTGAGTGTCAGCAGCTGGAAATTCCAGAATTCATTTTTGTTTTCGATGTCCGAATCAAACGAGACTGCAATCGAACGGTTTGCTGTGAGCGTAAAGGTCAGCTTGTGGGTGGGGAAGAAAATACCAGTACCTCTGGCTTTTACGTAGGCTTCGCTCAGGGTCCAGCGGGTGAAAAAGTATTCCAGGCGTTCCT
>Ga0316193_10002189_pt1 | contig 13632 bp, 12 predicted proteins | sample MerIslsedime2_MG_FD_207735 | JGI IMG/M metagenome (GOLD analysis project Ga0316193, IMG submission 207735) | Coastal sediment microbial communities from Maine, United States - Merrow Island sediment 2 | ecosystem: Environmental > Aquatic > Marine > Coastal > Sediment | place: USA: Maine...
AACGCACTGTGATCATGCAATTTCCGTGCGATGACATGCACGACCTTACCTTCGATCTGCAACTCTCCATCCACGCCCATCAGGCGCGCATTCAACAACGCATCGCGTTGTTCATCCGCAATCTTTTTCCACACAATGAGATTGATGTAGCCTGACTCGTCCTCAAGCGTTACGAACGTCACGCCGCTGGCAGTACCGGGCCGTTGTTTGGTGATCACTAGTCCTGCGACATGAACATGGCGACCCGTCGGCAATGTTTTCAGATCACCGGCCTGCACATAACGATAACTATCCAGGTACTCACGTAATAGCGCTACAGGGTGTCGTTCCAGTGTAAGACCGAGACTTTTATAGTCCGCGACAATGTCCTGGCCTTCCGTCGGTCGTCGCAGCATTGGAACGGCCTCAGCTGTATCCATCGATGTGAAAAGCGGCGTTGGCTCTTCAACGCCCGCCACTGCCCAACGCGCCTTGTGCCGGTGCCCGGCAACGGTTTCAAGGGCACCCGCAGCCGCCAGTGCATTCATTTCGCGCCGGTTAATCCCGGTACGCTCCAGTAATTGCTGAATACTGGTGAACGGACCAACTACCCGTTCCTTTGCGATGGCTTGTCCCGCGTCTTCTGACAAGCCTTTGATTTGTCGCAAACCGAGTCGAAGCGCCGCTCTTCCCTCCTCCGTTTTCTCAAGGCTGCAATCCCAGTCGCTGTGATTAACCGTGGCCGCCCGAACCTCCACACCGTGGCGCCGGACATCCTGTGTCAGTTGTGACGCTGAATAAAACCCCATCGGCTGACTATTCAGTAATGCGCAGGTAAACGCCGCGGGCGTATGGCATTTCAGCCAGCACGACACGTATACCAGCAAAGCGAAGCTGGCCGAATGCGACTCAGGGAAACCGTATTCACCAAAGCCAAGAATCTGTTTGAATATTTGTTTCGCAAAGGATTCATCGTAGCCGCGTGCACGCATACCGGCGATCAGCTTTTCTTCAAAGGGGCCAAGACCACCGCGGCGTTTCCAGGCCGCCATGGCACGGCGTAACTGATCCGCCTCGCCGGGGGTGAACCCGGCAGCGACAACTGCAATTTGCATCACCTGTTCCTGGAAAATCGGCACGCCCAGGGTGCGTTGCAGGACTTCGCGAATTTCCTCACTGGGATACTCAACCGCTTCTTCACCGTTTCGACGGCGCAAGTACGGATGCACCATGTCGCCCTGAATCGGTCCCGGCCGAATGATGGCAACCTCGATCACCAGGTCGTAATAACAGCGTGGCCGGAGACGTGGCAACATGGCCATCTGCGCACGCGATTCGATCTGAAATACACCCATTGTGTCGCCATCACAAATCATGTCGTACGTTTGCGGATCTTCGGCGGGAACACTGGCAAGTGTGTAATCACGACCGTCAAAGTCTTTGATCAGGTCGAAGCTGCGACGGATCGCAGTGAGCATGCCAAGACCGAGCACATCCACTTTGAGCAAACCCAGATCTTCAAGATCATTCTTTTCCCACTGGATAACCGTGCGATCTTTCATCGTCGCGTTTTCAACCGGCACCAGTTCCGACAACGGCCCGTTGGAAATAACAAAACCTCCAACGTGCTGCGATAGATGTCGCGGAAAGCCCATGAGCTGACGCACAAGGTACAAAAGTCTTCGGATCACCGGGCTCTGTGGATCAAGCCCGGCCTCGATGACGCGACTGTCATCGACATCCTTGCCATCCCACCATTGCATCGAGCGCGCCAGCTTGTCTGTTTGCAGGCCGCTCAGGCCCAGTGCTTTTCCAACATCACGCAATGCGCTGCGTGGCCGGTACGTCACCACCGTTGCCGCTAATGCCGCACGTTCCCGGCCATATTTTTGATAAATGTACTGGATGACTTCTTCACGCCGCTCATGTTCGAAGTCAACATCAATGTCCGGTGGTTCGTTACGTTCTTTGGAAATAAATCGTTCAACCAGCGTTGCCATACGTGCCGGGTCAACCTCGGTAATGCCGAGACAAAAACAGACGGCAGAATTTGCAGCGGACCCCCTGCCCTGGCAGAGAATGCGTTGCTTGCGCGCAAACACGACGATGTCGTGAACCGTCAGGAAAAAAAACTCGTATTTGAGCTCGCGAATAAGTTCGAGTTCGTGCTCCACCAGGCCAACGACTTTCTGCGGAACGCCATCCGGCCAGCGTTGCTGCATGCCGGCTTCGCTTAAGTGACGCAACCAGGTTGTTGGCGTTTCTCCCTCTGGTACCAGTTCATGCGGGTATTCATAGCGAATTTCATCCAGCGAAAAATCAATCCGGTCGGCAATGACCCGGGACTCGCGCAAAAGGTCATCGGTGTACACCGTTTGCAACGTTGATAAATCTCGCAGGTATCGCTCACCATTCGGGTACAACGCAAACCCGGCCTGATCCAGCGTAACGCCTTCGCGTATCGCCGTAACCGTATCCTGAATGGCGCGCCGTTCCCTGCAATGCATGTGCACATCACCGCAGGCAACCAGCGGCAGATTCAGCGTGGCACCCAGCACACGCAAACGCTCCAGTCGCTGGCGTTGCAGGCCATCGGCGAGCAACTCAACGGCAATCCATAAACGTTTTGGGAAGGAGTCCAGTATCCATGTGTCTTCCGGCAGCAATGTCAGCTGTCGTCCCGGGATCCACAACAACAGGCAATCCGGCAGACCATCGGCGAAATCACTGGCTACCAGTTTGTAGCTGCCTTTTTCCGCTGCCCGTCGTCCGCGCGTAATCAAGCGGCACAGTGCCGCATAACCCGCACGACTCTGTACCAGCGCGACCAGTTTAAGGCCACTGTCGAGGCGAAATTCCGAGCCCACAATGAGTTTGGCGAGGCCATGGTCTCGTGCCGCCATGTGCGCCCTCACAATTCCCGATACTGAACACTCATCCGTGATCGCCAGGGCCTCGTAACCCAGCTTTGCTGCTGTCTCTACCAGCTCTTCCGGGTGCGACGCACCCCTGAGGAACGTGAAGTTGCTCAGCGCATGCAGTTCGGCATAGCCCGCCACTATCCGAAAATTCCGTGCAGGTACCAGCCCGTTTCTTTACCGCGATTTCGATAGACCCAGAAACGCGCGCCTTTTGGATTCGCTGCAACAAAATAATCCCTGGCGATACCCGCGTCATCCCACCAACCGGTTTCAAGTCGCTCAGGACCGTCTTCCAGCGTGAGAACACCTTGATAGACCGGCTTGCCCTCACGTACTGCAAGCGGTTGTGGTTCTGCCAGCATCCATAGCGGCCTGCGTGTATTCTCCAAAGCCGGCATTGCTTCATAGCTCGGCAAGCGATCCAGTATCAGCTCGGGGCGCCATGCGTACTGCGGCCGGTGTTCAGCAACTGTTGATACACCGTGCACCAGTTCATCGCCAAGACGTGCGCCCAGACGTTCGATAAGATGTACGATCGACAGGTCCGACCGGCCTTTATCTTTTTTTGTAAATTGCAAAACATCCGTTTTCGCAGCGGCCGGTTGTCCCTGGCCTGCTCGCAAACGAATGGCAATCGTCGGTGCAGGAAGCTGTAAACACTCAAAGCGGATGCGCAATAATTCGAACCAGTGTTTAACTGCCCGGTCTGCCTGCACACACCCAAGCGACAAAGAGGTTGCCGGATATTGCAGATGAAAAAAACTGAACCGGATACGCTGCACGGCAAGTTGACGAACCAGCAAAAACTGCTCCAGCTTTTGCAGCAGCAACTCGCAGGCATTCAAAATCAGTTTACTGTCACTGAGTTCATCTTCCAGTTCGTAATCGGTGATAAAACGTTCCGGCGTGCGATAACTGACCCGGGGATCCGGCAAGCGTCCCACTGCGCGATCAAGTTCCAGTAAACGACCGGCGCCAAAACGTTTTGCAAAACCCTGTCGTGGCAAGCGCAGGCAATCGCCCAGGCGTGAAAGTCCCATGCCGTACAAGGATTCGGTAACCGTCAATGGCCAGTCCAGGCACGTCAATGGTAAAGCGCTTAACGTGCTGGTGAGGTTCGCTGTATCCTGAATACAAATGCGACGCCCTGCTTTTGCCAGCCATGTTGCAGCGAGTGGTGTTGGTGCAATCGCAAGCGATGCTGAAAAACCCTGGCCACCAAGACCTTCAGAAACCGTATCGCGCAATTTCTGTAATCCGGCAAACAATCGCACGCTGCCTGCCAACTCAAGCAACAGAACGGCTGGCGCTGCAACTGAAACAAACGACGTAAATTGCTCAGCCCAGCCAGCAAGACTTAATAAAGTACGCCGCTCGCACTGTGAGTCACGTTGCTCCAGTTCCAGTTCCGGCAGTAGTGCCAATGCGGCATTGACGGAAAAGCCCGGACGGATGCCAGCAGACCGGGCTGCATCGCTTGCCAGTAATACTTTAGGAATGCCGTCTTGATCGTCAAAGACTGCCCTTGCTACATCTTCACCACGATGGAGCGCTTCGAGCGGCAATGCCGGTAAATGAATACAAAGCCACAGCCGCGTAGCAGGCGTTACACGCGGCGCTGTACTGGCGGGTGTACGTATCGATCCGGCTGTTTTAACAACCGGCAGTTCCAGTGAAAACGACTGTTGCTCTTTTACAGGGGGAGTTGGGCTGCCCCCTGCAGTAGCGGGTGATTTGTTGGCAGGCGGCATGGCTTAAATCGGGTATTGATCTAATGCAGCCGCATAGTCATGTACAACCGCAGGTCGGCCACCACGACTTTTCACAATGCCCAGATCAGTGCCATTGATACCTGCAGTCACCTTGATGCGCAATGCCGCAGCAGAGGCTTCAGACAATGCGTTTAGCGAACGAAATGCGATCGCCCAGCTTTGTCCTTTTTCTGCTGCCAGTTGCAGGCGTCGGCTGGCTGAGTCGTCCAGCTTTTCTGACCACAACAAAACGGCAGCACAATTGCCCGACGCCAACGCCTGCTCCGCAGCCCACAAGGACTCGCTGGAATTTTTAGGCCGCACAATCAACACTCGGGAAAGATTAACCCCCCATTGCAGCAATGCGGGCGGGTACGGCTCGAAGGGAGGTGCGATCCAGGCAATCCAGCCTGCGGCTGAGTCAACACCTTTATCGCTACTGTCATCAACCTGGCTCAAACGCGCCAGTGCCGGCATCAGCAACTTCAGTTCGCCGCTGCCGTAGTGCTCCAGCAGGATTTCTGTCAGCGCCTGTTTCGGCCAGCCGCCACCCGGAAGGTGGCGGTCCAGCCTGGGGTAGCCGCTGGCAAGACCTTGCCAGTCGGATAATTCAGCCTGACCCGTGCCGCGCCAAATGCGCGGGTTTTGCAATAATTGATGAAGCGCATCATTCACGATTAAGCTGCGTGGAAACTAGTGCAGCGACAGGCCGTCGCGGATGACACCAACCACAACCCCTTCGATAACCATCGCCTGCTCGCTCAGGTCAACCTTGATCGGGTCGAACTCTTCATTCTCCGGCAGCAACCAGACCACTTTGCCCTCCTGCCGGTAGCGCTTGACCGTGACTTCGTCCTCAATCCTGGCAACCACAATCTGCCGGCTGCGAACTTCCGGTGTGCGATGTACGGCAACCAGGTCACCATCGAGAATGCCGGCATCTTTCATACTCATCCCATGCACTCGCAATAAATAATGCGGCTTTGGGCTGAACAGCGCCGGATCCATCCTGTAATGCGTTTCGATATGTTCTTCGGCAAGAATCGGACTGCCCGCTGCAACTCGGCCCACCAGTGGCAAACCCATTTGATCACGCAGTGAATCCTTGAGTTGAATCCCTCTCGATGCCCCCGGTATCAGGTCCAGCACGCCCTTACGCTGCAAGGCCCGCAAGTGATCCTCCGCGGCATTGGCCGACTTGAAACCGAGCTCCCTGGCGATCTCCGCGCGTGTTGGCGGCATTCCGGAATCGGCGATAAACTCTTGAATCATATTAAGAATTTGAGATTGTCTGGGGGTCAGCTGGGCCATGATAGGAGCCTGTATAAATGAACAGTAGTGGGATTATATACAGTACCTTCCCGCTGTCGTCAAGGCCTCCGGATCGTAGCGGCAATGACATGCCGCGTTGCCCTAACCAAGAAGCGGCTTACTCAAAACGAATTTAAAAAAAACATTGCGCGCAGAAACTATTGTCGCGATTCACAGACAATCATGAATAAAATCAATGTTTTCATTGAAGATCTAAGCGTATTAGGAAATAATGCGCCTGCTATTTATATCCCAACAGAGGAAGATTGGATAATGATTAAGAATTTACTGAAAGTGAGTGCAATTGTGCTCGTTCTCGGCGTAGCCTCTGGTTGCGCCAGCCAGTCAGCAGTTGATGAAGCTGCTGCTACCGCTAACGCTGCAGCCAGCGAGGCCGCAGCCGCTAAATCTGCAGCAGAAGCCGCACGTGCTTCAGCAGATGCAGCAGCCCAGGCAGCCGCAAGTGCTCAGAGCACAGCTGATCAGGCTTTGTCAGCAGCAACCGAATCACAGGCTTGCTGTGATGCAAATCGCGATCGCATGGAAAAAATGTTCCAGAAGAGTATGTCTAAGTAATTCGACGTACTTCGAACATTATTCAGACGCCGCGCTTGTCGCGGCGTTTTTTATGGCGCGTCCGACAGGCGCCGGAATACCGTTTGCGGCATCGAGCAAACCTTCCGCGAGTTCCCAGTCAAGCTGACCCGCCCGGTTAGCGGTTACACCCACGTATTGCTCGGTCAGGTACGTCATTCGATCGCGCGGCGCTTCAGGTATAATAACCTCTGCTTCTACTTCGACGACCGCGTTATCTGCAAGCTCGGTGGCCGCTTCATCGGCAGGCTCCGGTTCCGGCGGCAACGCCACATCCAGTACGCGATGCGCCTCCATGACCAGCATGTCGCCATCCCAACCCAGCTTAACCGGTTCATTGATGATTCTTACCGGCATATTGACGGCAACCTGGTTAAACAGGAATGCAATGTCTTCGGGAAACATGCGCACACAACCATGCGTGACACGCATGCCGACGCCGGCCGGGCGATTGGTGCCATGAATCAGGTATCCCGGCAAACCTAAGCGCATCGCGTGTTTGCCGAGTGGATTTTTCGGTCCGGCAGGCACGATGCGCGGCAACGGATCACCATTCGCAGCGTGTTCTTCGCGAATCGAGGCTGGCGGATACCAGGCGGGGTCGGTCACTTTTTGAATGACGGTGGTTTTGCCCAGTGGCGTTTCCCAGTCCATGCGACCGATACTCATCGGGTAGGTCATGACCACGCCACGCTCACCGTCCCTTGGCTCCGGAAAGTAGTACAGCCGATATTCGGCCAGGTTCAAAATAATGCCGCGACGCGGGCCGGGCGGCAAAACAAAACGCGTTGGCAAAACAACTTCGGTACCCTCGCCCGGTAACCATGTATCGACATTGGGATTTGCTCGCACAATATCTTCGTAACCCAGGCCATGACGTCGCGCGATATCGAGCAATGTATCTTCGGCGCGCGCCGGAACCGTCGTGATTGCACCAACGACATCGTCACCTGGTAATGGCAAATCGTAGACTTCTGCATTTGCCGGGTGACCGATGCATAACGCAAAAACAATCATTGCTTTCGCCCATGAGATGGGCTCCCACAGCTTGCGACCGATTATTGCAGCAACCTGTAGGAATTCACCTTGTGAGCGAACAAACCCGGAAGTTCTGCAGTATTTGAAAAAGATCTCGTTCATAGTCCCGCTTCGTCTTCCTCGAGCACTTCTATTTCTGACTCTGCCGCCAATAGCCAGCTTTCTAATGCCTCGCTCCGTAGCAGCCGGTCATGATAGTCAGTCGCAGCCTGTGGCAAATTGATACCGTAGGTTCGAAATCGCAATATCACTGGCGCAAACATCGCGTCAGCGATACTAAAATCACCAAACAACCAGCCTTCATCCGATCCAAAACGATCATGGCACTCATGCCAAATCTCAAAGATTCGGTCGATTTCCACTGTCAGTTCGTCTGGCAGCTCAATTCTGCGCCCCATGGCCCTGCAGTTCATAGGCATTGAGTCACGCAAATTGGCAAATCCGGCATGCATCTCCGCACATACACTGCGCGCAAATGCCCGGGCGACTGCATCTTCAGGCCACAGGGCCTTTTCAGGCCAGCGCTCTGCAACGGTTTCAGCAATAGCGAGCGTATCCCAGACGGGCTGATCGTCGAGGATAAGCACCGGAACCCGCATGGCATGGCTGTATTTCGCGATTTTCTCGGCGAAATCGGGCGAATCGAGCGACAGCCGGATTTCCTCAAAGTCGATATCGGCTTCTTTTAGCAACAACCAGGCCCGCAAAGACCAGGATGAGTAGTTTTTGTTACCGATGATAAGTTTCGGGCGCATGTTGCTGCCACCTGATAAAGCCGTTGCTGGCCGGCTATTATTTCACATTCACCCGCGTCGGGAACCCCCAACCAGGTGATATTTATTGATGTGGCGATTGACCGGGTGCCTGCTGGTCGGTAGCCTTTCAAGCATGAGTATGCGATTTTCAATCGAGCTGACGGACCGGGACCTGCAGTTTTTCCGGACGGCCCTGCAAAAATCTCGCGAGGCGGTCCGCGATGCGGATGACGCTGAAATCATCGAAGCCATTGGCGATGTACTCGCCGAAATAAAAAGTGAAGAACCCTTACCGGATTTCGTCGCCATGCGTATTCCTCAACTCGAATCCATGATTCGCATGTTGCAGGATGACGAATGGAAACTACCGGAACAGGAACGCGAACGTCTCCTCGCAACGTTTGTTTATTTCGCAGACCCTGAAGATATTCTCCCCGACCACATTCCGGTGATCGGTTACCTCGACGACGTGATTATGATTGAACTTGTCGTGCGTGAACTGCAACATGTGCGCGATGCGTACGAAGACTTTTGTGACTTTCGCGATGGTTACGACAAGAAACTCGGCCCTGGGCAGGATTCTGCTATACGCCGCGATCGTATCGATCGAAAACGCCAGAATTTACATCAACGAATGAAACGGCGCATGGCGAGTCAAAAGAAAGCACGCGGCAATCGCACAATTCTGTAGCCTCCTGAAAAACCGCTGTAGGAGCCCATCTTATGGGCGAATTTCGAAATCCGGCACCAGGTTCATTCGCCCATAAGATGGGCTCCTACAGGTGCTAGTAGCGCAGCAGGATAGAACCCCACGTAAATCCGCCACCAAACCCTTCGAGCAACAAAAGCTGCCCGCGCTTGATGCGCCCGTCGCGTATACCAACATCGAGTGCTAACGGTACGGATGCGGCGGACGTGTTGCCGTGTATCTGCACGGTTTGAATAACTTTATCCATCGGCATGTCGAGGCGTTTGGCGGTCGCCTGAATGATGCGAAGATTAGCCTGATGCGGGATGAGCCAGTCAACCTCACTCTTGTCGATGCCGTTTGCTTCCAATGCTTCCATCGCCACATTGCCAAGCGTCTTGACGGCAACTTTAAATACTTCGTTGCCTTTCATCAGGATTCGCGCTTCTTCGACGATGCCTGCTTTTTCAAGACTGCAGGACACACCCACCGGGTAATACAACAGGTCGCGATACTGGCCATCGGCGCCTAGATGACACGAAATGATGCCTTCTTCTTCAGACGGTTTGACGATGACAGCACCAGCGCCGTCACCGAACAACACGCAAGTTGATCGGTCTGACCAGTCAACCAACCGGGTGATGATTTCTGCGCCGATAACCAAGGCGCACTTTGACGAGCCAGTACGAATAAATTTGTCTGTGGTGGCTAATGCATAGATGAACCCGGTACAGGCAGCTTCGATGCTGAATGCCGGGCACCCATGAATTCCGAGACGCTCCTGTACGATCGTCGCGACGTTTGGGAAAATCAAATCAGGAGTTGTCGTTCCGACAACAATCAGGTCGATTTCATCTGCCGTAATACCTGCAGCGTCCATTGCGTTTTTGGCTGCCGCAACACACATGTCAGACGTATTCTCTTCTTCGCTGGCGACATGGCGTTTTTCTACCCCGGTTCGGGTTTTAATCCATTCATCGGTGGTATCAACCATTTTCTCCAAGTCAGCATTCGTCAGAATACGTTCCGGAAGATAACGACCCGTACCTTCGATTCTCGAATAGATCATGCGGTTTCCTGTTGTAACAACCTGCGGATTTGCGTCGGTACCTGATTCTTCACTTCTACAAGCGCCGTTTCAATGGCGTGCTTAAATGCGTAAGCATCGGCACCGCCGTGGCTTTTGATAACAATACCATTAAGCCCGACCAACGACGCTCCATTATAGTTGCGTGAGTCCATTTGCAAAGCGAGATTTCTGAGAACAGAACCGGCCAAAATGGCCTGCAATTTAGCAAAGACATTTCGGGTAAACGCCTGGCGCAAGTAGTGAGAGGCAAGTCCAACCGCCCCTTCCATGGCTTTGAGCGCAACGTTTCCTGTGAATCCGTCGGCCACCACGACATCCGCTTTGCCCGAGAATATTTCATTACCCTCTATAAAGCCGACGTAATTAAGACTGCTTTGCTTGATGACTTCTGCCGCCTCGCGGATGGTATCGTGACCCTTCGTCGCCTCGACGCCCACATTGAGTAACGCTACCCGCGGCTTTTCGATACTACGAATATCGCTGGTGACGATGGAACCCATTACCGCGAACTGGAATAACTGCTCGGCACCAACCAGTGTATTTGCACCAAGGTCGAGCATGTGAACAGATGTACCTATCGATGGAAGCTCGGCAATGATGGCTGGCCTATCGATTCCGGGCAGCATCTTGAGCACAAATTTAGCGGTAGCCATCAGTGCACCGGTGTTGCCCGCACTGACGCACGCTTGTGCTTTACCTTCTTTTACGAGGTTGATTGCTACGCGCATCGACGAGTCTTTTTTCTTGCGCAGCGCGTCGGCCGCGCTTTCTGACATACCGACAATCTCGGTGGTTGCCTGGATGGTCAGCCGGCGATCTGTGCCAACAATCTTTGTGGTGAGACCACTTAACTCGGTTTCATCGCCGACGAGAATGAGTTCAAGATTCGGATGTACATCGAGCGAAGCTTTTGCCGCGCGCACAACAACCTCGGCACCGAGGTCGCCGCTCATTGCATCGATTGAAATGACAGAATGTGTTGCCACGATTGACTCTGTCGGGCAGCAATTAAGCTACAGGCCCGGCAGTCAACGAGAACGCTTAATCTTCTTCTATCTCTTCGGGCTGGGCGATCACCTGTGTACCGCGATAAAAGCCGTCCGGCGTTACGCGATGACGAAGGTGTGATTCACCCGTGGTTGGATCCACTGACAGAGACGGACCTTTAAGTTTGTCGTGCGATCGGCGCATACCGCGTCGCGAGGGTGTTTTGCGACTTTTTTGAACAGCCATACTTATCTCCACAAACGATGATCAATCCGATCATCATCAAATTCGTTGTTAATCTTGCTCATCTGCCTCGGTCATCAGGGACTTCAGATCCTCAAACGGCCTTGTTTTCCTGCTCTCGTCCGGCTGCCTGTCTTCAGACAATTGCTTGCAGCTATCTGACGATTTATGCAACGCGGAAAACGGCAATGCCATGATCAACGCTTCTTCAACAAGATCTGCAGGTCGGACGTCGTTCTCGTCAAACTCCCAGATCTCGTATCCTTCATACCCGGCTGGCGACACACCCGTCTGCGGCAAAAGCAAATGCAATTCCACGTCCAGTTGCAGTTCAAGCGGGTCCAGACACCGCTGGCAGAGCAAATTGACCACCGTCGACACGCTGCCCTCAACAGAGGGAATGCCCGGCCGCGCCTCGATCCAGCCGAAACGCAGTGTAATATTTACCGGATTCTGCCGCCATTGTTGCGGATTCCTGGTATCCGGAAGTCCGGACAAGTCCGCAGCGATAATTTCGCTCAATCGATTGAAATCACTAATTTTATTAGTTGTTTCAATAGCTTGACCACGGCTTGCCAATTCTTCCGGCGGCTCAAGTTCTAGCATCAGATTCACCATGGCGCGCGCATGATAAGGAGGAAAACCTGCCCTGTCAAAGACTTATCGTTACGCCGCGAAATCGCCCCGGCATGGACCATCTACCGTACAAATAGCTTCCTTCCAGCCGCAAAGTCATTAAACTGACTCGATAGCTCCAACATATTGATTCCATATGCAAAATCCATCGTCACCGCCCATTATCCTGGCCTCCTCGTCGCAATACCGACGGGGTCTGCTGGATCGCTTTCTGACAGAGTATCAGGCTGTAACGCCCGGACTGGATGAATCCGCGGAGGAATCCGCTGATCCTGAGAAGTTGGTCAGTATCCTCGCGCGCAAAAAAGCGGAAAAAGTAGCGAGTGCGTATCACGATTCAATCATCATCGGTGCTGATCAACTCGCCGTGCTGGATGGCGTCGTACTCGGCAAGCCGGGCAATCATCAAAAAGCGATTGATCAGTTGCTGGCCGCGTCCGGAAAATTGGTCACATTCCTGACAGCGGTTTGTGTACTCGACCCGATTGGCCTCCATCGCTACGAACATGTTGATCGGACTGAAGTTCGGTTTCGAAATTTCGACCGACGGCTTGCCGAGACTTATTTGAGACATGATGAGCCTTATGACTGTGCGGGAAGTTTCAAGATCGAGGGCGCCGGTTTTGTCCTGTTCGAGTCTGTCAGCACCGACGACCCGACCGCGTTAATTGGTTTGCCGATGATCTGGCTTGCAGCGACGCTGATGGAGCTCGGTTGCCTGCAGGCTTAGGTCAGGCAGCAGGTTTGTTCGCTCATGAGATGAGCTCCTACAGGTCACTGCAATATTGGGAGTGACCTGTGGGAGCTCATCTCATGAGCGAATGGTCCCCGCCACTCAATCCCGCCGGAACCGACCAATCCCCTTATCCAGGAAACGCTGCAGATCATCCGCTAGCGGTGATGTGAAATGCAGCTCATTGCCATGCTCGTCCGGAAACGCGATGGACTGGGCGTGCAGGAACATTCGTTTGAGACCATGTTTCGCGACGCGCGCATTGATGTCCCGATCGCCATAGCGGTCATCACCCGCGATCGGATGCTCGATGCTTTGCAGGTGCACACGAATCTGGTGCGTACGCCCGGTTAACGGCCGGCATTGCAGCAAGCTGAACTTCCCGTAGGTCCGCGACAGCTTAATGCGCGTCTGTGCCGGTTTACCGTCTTTCCGGATCACGACATGACGTTCACCGCCTTTTCGGTGCGTGACCAGTAATGGCGCGTCCACGGTGTAATCGCCGAATTGCCAGTCGCCGACCCCCAGCGCCAGATAGTTCTTTTCTACAATTCCTGCACGAAATTTTTCATGCAATGTCCGCAGCATACTGCGCCGTTTTGCCAGTACCAGGCAGCCCGACGTCTCCTTATCCAGCCGGTGAACCAGCGACAAATCCCTGAGTTCCGGGCGCGCTGCTCGTATCATTTCGATCACACCGTGACTGATGCCGCTGCCACCGTGCACGGCCGTGCCACTCGGCTTGTCGATGACCAGAAGTGCCTTGTCTTCGTACAGGACCCTGTCTGCCAGGTTGCGAGCGGCACCAGGCGCCGGAGGAGCACCCTCGGGCCGTACGCGTGCTGGCGGGACTCGCACTTCATCCCCCTGCTGCAACTTGTATTCAGCCCGGACACGACCGCCATT
>Ga0316193_10002190_pt1 | contig 13628 bp, 11 predicted proteins | sample MerIslsedime2_MG_FD_207735 | JGI IMG/M metagenome (GOLD analysis project Ga0316193, IMG submission 207735) | Coastal sediment microbial communities from Maine, United States - Merrow Island sediment 2 | ecosystem: Environmental > Aquatic > Marine > Coastal > Sediment | place: USA: Maine...
GGTAAAAAAGAAAGGACGACACATTGGACATCTGGATGACGCTGAGAAAAGCCCGGGATTTATATCCTGATAAGGTGGCCGTCGTGGACGGTGACCGCTCGCTGACCTATGCCCGAATTGGTGAACGGGTCAATGCTCTGGCACGTTTTTTCCAGGCCCGGGACATCAAACCCCGGGACCGCATCTCCATTCTCGAGGTCAACTCCCTCGCGTTTTTGGAAACCTACTATGCGGCCGCCGGAATCGGCGCGATTTTGAATCCGCTCAACTATCGCCTGGCAGCAAAAGAAATTGCATACATTTTGAGAGATTCCGGCTCCCGCTGGCTGGTGGCCGGATCCCGTTTCGCTTCCCTGGTGAAGGGAATTCTCGACGAAGATACACCGCTGGAGGGTATTCTCCTAATCGGTGATTCACCCTATATTTCTGAGGGGATCACATGCTACGAATATGAAAACGTGATTCGCACCCATGCCGGACTTTTTAAGCCCGTTGCAGTACGCGAAGATGATGTTGCCCATCTTTATTATACCAGTGGCACCACCGGCCGCCCCAAAGGTGTCATGCTCACCCATAAAAACGTATGCTTCCATGCCCTCGGAACCATTGCCGAACTTAAACTCACGGACAGCGACACCTGGGGTCATATTGCGCCCATGTTTCATCTGGCAGATGCCTGGGCCGCATTTGCCATTACCTGGGTGGGCGGCTGCCACGTGATGGTGGCCCAGTTTGAGGCCGAGGCGGTGATGGCCACCATCGAGAAAGAACGCATCACGCTGAGCAACATGATCCCCACCATGCTCAATCTGATGATTAAGCACCCCAAGATCGGCGAATTTGATTTTTCAAGCCTGCGGGTAATTCTAAGTGGCGGGGCACCCATTGCGCCGGAAGTCGTTCGGAGCATTATGGGCGCCTTTGGCTGTGATTATATTCAAACCTACGGCATGACCGAGACCAGCCCATATCTGACTTTTAGTATTATAAAACAGCATCTGCAGGACCTGCCGCCGGAAGACCAATTCAAATACAAATCCAAAACCGGTCGTCCTTTCATGGGGGTCGACCTTAAAGTGGTGGACGAAAATGGAAATCCCGTCGCAGCTGATGAAGCGCAAGTGGGTGAGATCTGGGTCCGCGGTGACACCGTTACCCCCGGATACTGGAACCTGGAGAAAGAAACCGAACAGGCGTTTTCAAATGGTTGGCTGCGCACCGGCGATCTGGCAGTTGTCGATACCGAAGGCTATGTCAACATCGTGGACCGTAAAAAAGACATGATCGTCACCGGCGGGGAGAATGTGTATTCAACGGAAGTGGAAAATGTGCTGTATATGCACCCCAAGGTGCTGGAAGCCGCCGTGTTCAGCGTGCCGGATGAAAAGTGGGGTGAAGCGGTATCGGCGGCTGTGGTCCTCAAGGAAAACGAATCTGCCACCGAAATGGAAATTGTCCGGTTCTGCAAACAGCACCAGGCCTCATACAAAGCCCCGAAATCCATCGTCTTTCTGGACGCACTTCCCAAAACCGGCTCGGGAAAGATTTACAAAAAAGCACTGCGAGATCCTCATTGGAAATAAATTGGCTTAGTATTCGAGAGCTTTACTGGAAATGAATTTCAGATATACGATAAACTGAGCCGACGGTAGCAGAGTTTACGCCAATTTATATAAATTGATCTTATCAACAAGTTTACATCCTATTTCTGACATAATCATGAAAAAATTAAAAAATATTGACAATATCATGAGTAGCGTTTAAGAAAAAATGAGTGCTCTTGTAAAAAGAAGGAGAATTGACAATGAATCAAAAAAAATGGGAAATACATAATCCTTCCGGAAACAAACGCGTCATTGTCACCAAAAAACTGCCGGGAACCTTGTGGTTGAAGCGTCTCACTCGGGCCGGCTGTAAAGTAGAAATATGTACCTCCACTGAAGTGCTCAGCGTTGATGACATCAGGGCCGCCATGGGGACTCAGTGTGATGGCGTCCTCGGCCAGCTGACGGAAGACTGGGGGGATGCGCTTTTTTCCGCACTCAAGGCAGCCGGGGCCGCAGCCTACAGCAATGTTGCCGTGGGCTATAACAACGTCGATGTGGCGGCTGCCACCAGACACGGCATCCCGGTTGGAAATACCCCGGGAGTATTAACGGAAACCACTGCTCAAATGGCGGTAACATTAACATTTGCCGTTGCACGGCGCACCGGCGAAGCCGAACGATTTTTGCGGGCGGGCAAATACAAGGGCTGGTTGATGACGCTTTTTCTGGGAGAACTTTTGTGGCGCAAGACTGTGGGAGTGATCGGCGCCGGCCGCATCGGCGCAACTTACGCCCGTATGATGGTCGAAGGTCACAAAATGAATCTGATCTATCATGACATTTACCCGAATAAGGACCTCGAAGATTATATTGCCGCCTATGGCGATTTTCTCAAATCCCGCGGGGAAGAGCCGGTATCCTGCAAACGCGCTGATACCGTAGAGGAAGTATTGCAGCAAGCCGACTGCGTCAGCGTGCACACCGTGCTGGATGAATCGACCCACCATTTGATAAATGCCGCAAGCCTGGCATTGATGAAAGAAAATGCGATATTGGTGAATACCAGCCGCGGTCCCGTGGTCGATGAGGCTGCGCTGGTTGACCATTGCCGGGAATACCCGAATTTTCGGGCCGGTCTGGATGTTTTCGAAGATGAACCGGAAATGAAACCGGGACTGGTCGAACTGGACAATGTGCTGATCGTCCCCCACATTGCTTCGGCAACCCGCTGGACTCGGGAAGGTATGGCCACCCTGGCAGCCGGCAATGTCGCTGCTATTTTGATGGGTTACCCGGTTTGGAACAAACCGGATATTCTCCCTTTTTTGGAAGGAGATCCGCCCAAGGCTGCACCGAGCATTGTCAATGCGAAAGAGTTGGGGATTGCGCTGTTTGAAACCAATGATTGAATAGTCAATTCAGGCTTGTACGGATGATGGTTTGCCGGATGATTCCGACTCTCCTCAAAAGCTGAGAATCCAATTTTGCCGCTAAATCGAATGGAAGGAAAAAGCCATGAAATTTGCAGAACGAGTCGCTCATTTAGGTACGGAAACAGCATTTGCCGTCTCCGCCGAGGCCACTGCCTTTGCGGCTCAGGGCAACAAGGTGTATCCATTTCATCTGGGAGACCTGAACCTGAAAACCCCGGCCAATGTATTAACGGCCGGCATCAAGGCCATGCATGATGGCAAAACGAACTATTGTGCCAACGCCGGTGTTCCCCAACTGCGTGAAATCCTCGCTGATGATGTCAGCGCTACGCGCAAAACCCAGTACTCGATGGAAAATGTCGCTATCCAGCCGGGAGGCAAGCCGACCATCGGAAAATTTTTCCTGACGTTGATGAATCCGGGCGATGAGGTGCTGTATCCCAATCCGGGTTACCCCATTTACGAATCACAGATCGAGTTCCACGGGGGCAAGGCGGTCCCCTATGGTTACATCGAGGGCAAAAATAATTTTGACATCGACACGGATATGCTTGAAAGCCAAATTACTCCTCGCACGCGGCTGCTGGTGCTCAACGACTTGCAAAATCCCACCGGCGCTGAATGCTCGCAAGCCGAACTTGAAAAGATCGCTGAACTGGTGCTCAAATACGATCTCTATGTCCTGTGCGACGAAGCCTATTTCGACATTCGCTATGAAGGCCAGAGCAAATCACTCGTCTCCCTGCCGGGCATGGCCGAACGATGCGTTATTTTGTACACTTTCTCCAAAAAATTTGTCATGACCGGTTGGCGCCTGGGTGCGACCATCGGGCCCAAAGAAATCATTGACATCATCATCAAGCTCAATGTCAACGAGGAGTCCTGTTCAAACCATTTTGTCCAGTATGCCGCTATCGAGGGTTTGACCGGGAATCAGGCCGAAACCAGACAGGTTCTTAAAACACTGAAAGAGCGGCGTGATTTAACAGTGGAGCTTTTAAACGACATAGAAGGAATAAGTTGCATTCGCCCAAATGTCACATTCTACCTGTGGCCGAATGTCACCGGTGCCATGCAGAAAACGGGACTGACCAATTATGACGATTTTCGCAGAACCGTGTTGCACGAAACCGGCGTGTCGTTTTGCACCCGGCTGCATTTCGGGCGGCCCCTGGAAGGCGAAGACAATTTTTACATTCGAATGGCCTATTCGGGTATCAATCCGCCGGAAATCAAGGAAGGTCTCGGCAAACTTAAAGCCTTTATTGAAAGTTAAGCAACTAAGCTATTTCCGAGACTGTAGTCGGCAAAAGTGACCCCTGAAGGGAAATAAGCGCGCTGATAATTCATATATTTTCTTACAACATGTTGTCGGATAAAGGCCCTTAGCTTCCGGTTGTCAGGAAATCGGTTGCCCGGTCTCATCCCACCCCTGAAGCAGATAATATTCCTTGAGCATCACCTCCAGTTGCTCTTCGGTGATCACCTGGCCGGTATCCGTCAGCGGTTGGTGGAGGGCTTTTGTAAGCCGCTCATCTTCGGGCTGCATACCTTCCCGTAAGTTAAAGCGCCGAATGCGGGTGGCAATTGCCCGGGCTTTTTCTTTGAGAGCTTTCTCACCGACATCCAGGCCGGTCACTTTGTGAATGACATCTTCGAGCACATTCCACAGATAAAAATCCCGGTAGAAGCGGCACAGAATCAAGGTATCAAAAATGGCCAGCCGGTCTTCAAATTCCAGCAAAAGCTCCGCCTTGCCCTCGATCTGATCCGGCGGGATCATGCCGGCCAGCTCCGGTTTGTAAAAGGTGGTGCGCAGGTGACAGGCCCCGCGGTCCGAGGTTGCATAGGCCAGTCCCATGCCTTTGAGCTTCCGAGGATCATACCCAGCCGGCTCCATGCCTTTGACATGCACCGCGATATCCTCCAGATCCCATTCTTTGGCAGCATGCTTGATGCCCTGGGATAAAACTTCCCCGATTCCTTCGCGACCAGCTATTTTTTGCAGTAAATTCGCAATCGCATCCACTTCGCCATAGTCAATTTTGTAGTCGACCTTCCCCCGCCGGGCGGCTTCGATGGTAAAGGCACAAAGATTGCCGGCCGTAATCGTGTCCATACCCAATCGGTCACAAATATCATTTAGATACACAATCTCTTCAATACGGTCTATCAGGCACAATCCACCGAAGGCGTAAATGGTTTCATATTCCGGCCCTTCAATTTTAAGCCCGGCATGTCGCCCCGCCTTCACCGTACCCAGCTGTCCACAGGCCATGAAGCATTTACCGCAGGCATGGGGGGTAGGATCCATTTTTTCAATCAGCGCTTCGGCACTGATATTTTCCCAGTTGTCCATGGTGCCTTTAGTCCAGTAACGGTTGGGAAATGCGCCGGCGGTGTTGGTCATTTTGACCAGCATGGGTGTGCCGAGCGTACGATAGGCATTGGCCGCCGCATGATCGTTGAATTCAGCCATAAAGTTTTTGGAAAACGCCTTCACGGCGGCTTCGTCGGCCTGGGGTCGTTTGCGGTTGCCGGTGAACAGAATGCCTTTAATCTTTTTTGAGCCCATCACCGTTCCGGCTCCGGTTCTGCCGGCCGAGCGCCAGTAGTCGTTTTTTATACAGCCAAAACGCACCAGATTTTCAGATGCCGGCCCGATCACCTGGGCACCTTTTTTTCTGTATTCTTCCCTGGCAAACTGCTCATTAATGGCATCTTCGACCCCGTAAGTTTCCTTGCCCCAGAGTTCCCCGGCGGAATGAAAATCGACACCTTCCGGGTGGACGGTCAACACCGCGGGTTCATCACAGCGGCCCTGAATCACAATGGCATCGAATCCGGTGGCATCGATCGCATCCGGGGTGCGCCCGCCGGAATATGATTCAGCAAAAAAACCGGTCAGCGGCGATTTGGTGTACACCCCGTAACGGCAGGAGCCCCAGATTGTACTGCCCCCTAAAGGGCCGGTCGCAAAAATCAGGACATTTTCCGCGGCCAACGGATCCACTCCCGGGGGATTTAACTCGTAAAGCAAATAGGAGGCCAGGCCTTTGCCGCCCAGATAGGTTTCATAGACGTCATCGTTGATGGTCTCAATGCTGTGGTTTTTTTTACCAAGATCGATGTTTAAATATCTGCCGTAGAATCCGTACATGATATTTCTCCTTTACATCTGTTCTTTTTACAATTAAATATGCACTGTCTTCCCAGTACAACAGCGGACCCAAAAAATCAATCGCCTTCACAAACCTTTAAATAAAAATTCAAGTACGGTAGAAACGCCTTCCAAAAGACGATATTTTTTGAGACGCTAGCGGCGCATAACAATTTTGGACCCGACACTGCTGCGATGATAACAAAAATGCGAATTTTTTCGCGGCTGGAAGCCGCTCCCACGAGAAATTGATGTAAATTTGATGACAGTGGCCCCCAATTTCTTGAAATTTCAAACGAGCGCCACCGCAGGAAACAGGGTGGCCAAAAGCAGGAATCCGCATAGAAAAGCGATTGGATACACCTTCCACCCGGAGCCGTGAATGAACAGAAGAATGCACGGAGAAGACAAGGCAAAGGAAAATAAGTAGATGGGTTTATAACCGATTCGATCCACCAGGTGGCCGCTGACGATGGCACTGACAGATCCACCCACGGTAAACAAAGAAAGCATGCTGCCCACCGACACCAGTGAATGCCCCTCGGAGGCCGTCAGCACCGGTATGAAAGTGAGAAGGGTCTGCTCCACAAAAGCTCGGCAGAAAGCGATCGCCCAGATCATCACAACCGGTTTCCATACCACACCGACGCTTTCCCGGAGAGAGCCTATAAAATCTCTCTGGGTCAGACCGGCACCATCAGATGCCGGTATCAGGACAAAAAGGAGTACGAAAACCGACAGTCCCAACAGGGTGAGGTACGGCAGACGATGCAACCCCCAAAGGGTTATGTACCCTGCAAATACGATGGGTCCCAATGTAAACCCGGTTGTACCTCCCAGGCCGAAAATCGACATGCACAGTCCGGTGCGTCGGCCCGCGTAGGCCGAAACCATCCCGGCCGCAGTGGGGTGATATATGGCCGAGCTGATGGAGCCCATACCGATCAGCAGCAGGACAATTCCGAAATAGGGAGCGATTCCCACAAGGGGGATACAGATCGCTCCCACGAGCGATCCGATCAAAAGGATCAACCGGGTTCGGTAGCGGTCGGCCAGGTAGCCGAATATGGGCTGGATCAGAAAGGCCATGAAGGTGGCAATCCCGGTAATCATCCCCACCTGGGTCAGGTTCAGGCTGAATTTGTCCGCCAGCACCGGCAGCATCGGCCGGATAAAAGACTGAAAAAAATCACCGCTAAAATGAATTAGAAACAGGGCGAATATTGCTTTTTTGTTGATTTGGGCGGCGTCGGCCACAGTCGTTCTTTCTTGAGAATTTTTTTGGTTCGGCTCCTCTAACATTTTGTCTTGCTGCGGTAAAGAGGAATCGATCCGGGGACATCAAATAATGCCTGTAATAATAAGTGCATAGCCGGCGGATTATGCACTTCCGCTATTCCGAATGTTATTATGGAATGGATTCTTTTTAAATATTTTTTACCTGACAGGATCAACAGGATGAGCTGGATTTTTTAACATACAAGGCGGATTGCGCAGGAAATCGGTGCAGATCAAGTAAAGAATCACTCAATTTAGTACCAATTTATTGAAATCACATCATATTTGCACATGATTTATGGCATAGCCAGATTGAATATTTAAGCAATTCTATCGAATTAAATAGAAAAGACAGAGCGAAGCCTCCTGCTCGTAGGGGTTGCAGCGCCTACGCCTCGGAGAGCGATACCACAAATCTTCAATCTTCAATATTCAATCCCGGCTTGTCCGGGTTGGGAGTATTATTAAGAACAAAGGATCTCAACTCCGCAGATAAGAGGCACCATTGACGTCGATGATGCTGCCGGTGAGATAATCCGTGCCTTCTGCCGCCAGGAACAAAACGACTCCGGCGACTTCTTCGGGGCGCGCCACACGATTCAGGGGGCTTTGGGTACGGATGGCATCTCCTTCAGGTCCGGAGAGCACGGAAGCGGCCATATCGGTTTCCACAAATCCGGGCGCAACGGCATACACGAAGATGTTATGAGGCGCCAGGGCCTGGGCCATGGATTGACTGAAGGCGTTCAGCCCGGCCTTGCTGGCGCCGTAAGCCGGAGCGTCCGGTTCCCCGCGAAAGGCACCCCGCGAAGTAATGCTGATGATTTTTCCGCCGCCGTTTCTCATCATGTGACGGGCCACCTGAAAAGACAGGTGGGCCGGTCCCAGTAAATTGGTAAATATTGTCTTTTCCCAACTGCGCTGCCATTCTTCAAAGGTTGTGGCAGCCACCGGATGAAATTCATACACCCCGGCATTGTTGACCAGAATATCGATTTTTCCCATTTTTTTAAGGGTTTTTTCGGCCAGGTCGCCGACAGCGGCGGCATCGGATAGATCGGCGGATACCATCAGGTGAGAATGGCCGGATAGGTCGGCCAGGGTTTGCTCTGCTGCGTTGCTGTTTTTATGAAAATGGACCACGACGCGGGCACCACTGTCGGCAAACCGGCGGGCAATTTCCCGTCCGATACCGCGGGATGCCCCTGTTACCATCACCACCTTGTCTGAAAAATCTATATTCATCTTTAAACCATCCTTCGTCACTCGTCACTCGTCAGGCGCCCATATTTTTTCATTACCTCACAGAGACGATCCTGGGGAATCGCTATCACCTTATGATTATCTCTGCCGATCATGGATTCTGCCGCCACCAGGGCATTGACAATGGCTTCCTCTGTGGCCGATACCGTGGCGTCAAAGATCGGATCCAGTTCTTCGTTGGGAACCATGGTTAATCGAGTGATCCCCTTGGCGATCATTGCAGCGGCGTTGGCCGTCGAAAAGGCCAGAAAAATGTCTCCCGAAAAATTACTGCCAATGCTGCCGGTACGTCCGAGCCCCAGGCAGGCCCGACGGGCCAGCCGCTTTAGCTGGTGGGGTATCAGGGGTGCGTTTGTGGCGACCACTGCGATAATCGAACCTTCGTCCCTGGACTTGACTAAATGTTCCGTAATTTCTATCCCCACGGGAACACCGGCAATGCGCAGCTGGTGTCTCAACCCATGATTGGCCTGCACCAGCACCCCCACTGAAAATCCGCCTGTTTTTTCAGCCAGCCGCCTGGAGGCTGTCCCGATGCCACCCTTGAATTCATGGCAGATCATTCCCGTACCGCCGCCCGTATTGCCCTCGGCCACCGGCCCGGAGCAGGACTTTTCGATGGCTTCAAACACATGCGGTTTTCGCACATGAAATCCGTTGATGTCGTTTAAATAGCCGTCAAAGGTTTCCGCGACGACGGGCAGGGACCAGGGTTGAGTAATTTCAGCCTTACTCGTTTGCCATTCTATGACAGCGTCCCGCACGACACCGACACTGTGGGTATTGGTCAGCATGATGGGGCCTTCCAGAAGGCCGGATTCTTCCACCCAATGCATACCGGTCATTTCGCCATTGCCGTTTAGGCAAAAATACCCGGCAAAAACGGGATCGCAACCGGCATTGCCGCGTGGTATTATCGCTGTCAGACCCGTTCGGACCGGGCCCTGTCCGACGATTAATTTGCCCCCTCCCGAAACCAGGGTCACATGCCCTACCGTAACGCCGGCAACATCGGTGATGGCATTCAAGGGCCCCGGTGTGCCTTCAAAAGGAATCCCAAGATCCCGGGCTCTTGGTTTTGGTGAAATCATAGGCAGCATTATCTCCTATTATCTTTTTTCATACATGTTACCTGCGGATTGCTCATAATTTGTCGTTGATTTCAGGTTATTGTTGTATTAAAGCCTGTTAAAAAGCTTTATTTGTGACCGTGTGTTGGTGCAAAAGGTTGATTTTAGATTAAAATCAGCGCAAGTTGTTGTGTCTATCCGTTTTTACTTAAACTTTTTTGGCGATGGCTTTCTTTTCTTTTTTACTCAGACGATGCCAGTTGAGATATCGGATTTTCAGTTCTTTTCTGATCTCAGCTTTGATGGCTTTGGGATGCCTGGAAAAGTCTCCTTTCGGTAAATTTTTTGGTCGAAATTTATCCGTTTTATAGAGGCTTTCGCATGCTTAAGCAACTGATTTTTTATACTGAAGATTACAACGATTTCATTAAACCCCAAAAGATCCAACGCCAAATGGTAGTATATACGCATAGCTCCGCAAGCGATGGACAATCAAACACCAGACTTGTTATTCAAAACGCTTGACCTGGACAAAGACGGTTTCTTGTCACGTTCCGACCTGAACAATGCTGCACAACAATTCGGGTGGTCGTGGCATGAAGCACCTCTTTTAGCAGTCTTTGACCTTCTGAGCATTTCAAAACCTATCCCCAAGAGTGAATTCGTCGACCTTATCCACCAGGTCAACACTGATCCGCTGGGGCCATACGGCAGTATCCTCCTAAAATCGCCTCATTTCCTCCAACCATCATCTTTGAGAGGCAAACGGACTTCGGAAAATACAACGGACGGGGAAAATAATCGAAATGAAATTCAGAAAAAAGAACGTCCTGGTCAACCGAATTTCGACATTATTGCGGGGTTTTTAAAAAATTCTGCCGGTACAGAGGCTGTGCACAAATATCAGTCTCTGCTTGAAACCCTTGAGATCGCTTGCATCCCTGCGGAAGAGACTGCCCTGCTGATGATAGACCCTCAGCAGTCTTTTACAGAAGGTGCCTGGATGCATTCGATCGGATATGGTGGAGAGATGGATGTGATCCCGATTCGGTCAGCGTTCGGCAACTGTTCGGCTTTTTTAGCCCGATATTACGGCCAAATGGAGATAATGTTTACCCGCTGCCCATTTCCGGCGGACAGCTACGGATGGGACGGGCGGTTATCTGACATTTTAGACCGGGACCAGCTCTATTTTATCAAACCCGGCAACAGTGTGCTGTTTCCAAACACCAATGGATTCAGGCAATGGGTCAGCCGCTGCATGGACCACGGGAAAAATACGCTGATCATGGGCGGCTGCACGCTCAACAGTTGTGTGCGGGTCTCTTCGATCGAAACATCAAGAAAATTCCGCAACAAAAACCTCCAAGTCGTCGTTGATTTAAGCCTGTCAGGTGCTCGGGCTAAAAACTATATTTCCTCACCTGCTTTTTACGGTCTTTCGGCTGTCGAAGCCGCTGTCGTTCAAATGCTGGATGAGGGTGTACAGGTTGTACGGGAGATTGAGTGGAATTAGTTGCATATGGAGAGAAGCTTCGGCACACTATTTCCAGATGGTTATCAATAATTGCCGGGGATTCATTTTTAGTAATAATCAAATTGAAAAGAATGATAAAAGTGAGCCCGACAAAATAAGTTATAAAATGATAAATAATACATAGAATCAGTATGTCAGGGTAAAAATAAGTTATGGTGGATTTTTTATTGACAGTCTTAGGGGCTGGAATTTTACTTCTATTGAAAACCCGTGAACCAGACCGGTGATGATCCAACAATTGGCATCAATCATTTATCCTTTTTTATTTCAACACCCTGGCGCTGCGTATTTCAATGGTTTCAGCCGGAATATCCCGATACCCTCCACGCGTGACGGTTTTTACCGCAGATATGGCATCGATCACATTCATCCCCGAAATTACTTTCCCGAAGACCACATATCCCCAGCCCTGCTGTGTTTTGCCTTTGTGATTCAGAAAATCATTGTTGACGCTGTTGATAAAAAATTGGGCGGTCGCGCTGTGCGGTTCGCCGGTACGCGCCATGGCAATGGTGCCGCGGTCATTTTTCAAACCGTTATCGGCTTCATTTTTTATTGGTGCGCCGGCGGACTTTCTTTTCATGTCCGAGGTAAAACCGCCGCCCTGAATCATAAAATTCGGAATCACGCGGTGAAAGATGGTGCCGTCGTAAAATTTGGCCTCGACGTAATTTAAAAAGTTTTTTACGGTTTCAGGCGCCTTTTCGGGGAAAAGCTCAATCACCATTTTCCCTTTGGATGTCTCCATCTCGACCTTTGGATTACCTTCAGCTGCCATAATTCCTCCGGCTGCGACCAAAGAAACAAGGGCGGCAAGGACCACAATCAATTTAATCTTCATTTCATCACCTCTGATTTTATGCGATGGTTAATTTTGCTTTGTCATATTTATTTTTGCTTCAAACACTCGACATAACTGGCTGATATAGAAAAATAAACGAATGCCTTAAGTGATCTAAATTGCCTAAAATGACTAAAATTAAGTGCTTGTAAATATATGTATATTTTCAAGATTATCAAGATCTTTTTAGCCACATTCAGCCAAACTTCTCATGTATCAGCTTTGGCACACTTTGCTTTCGATGACAGGCCACGGAGTGCCCGGTTTCCATCGCTTCAAGCAGCGGCTCCTCTTTCCGGCAGCGTTCAAGGACAAAAGGGCAGCGGGTGTGAAAACGGCATCCGTCCGGCGGGTTGACAGGGCTGGGAACATCACCGCAAAGAACGATGCGCTTGCGCTGATGCCCGACCTCCGGCACCGGAATTCCTGAAAGCAGGGCATGGGTATACGGATGTAAGGGATGCCGGAAGAGTTCTTCGGTGGGAGCAATTTCCACCACTTTTCCCAGATACATGACTGCCAGGCGGTCGCTGATGTATTTGACCACCAGTAGATGATGGGTGATAAAAAGGTAGGTCAAATGGAGTTTTTGCTGTAATTGTTTTAGTAGATTCAGAATTTGGGCCTGGACAGAAACATCCAGCGCCGATGTGGGCTCATCCAGGATTAGAAACTCGGGGTTTGTGGCGATTGCCCGGGCAACGGCGATTCGTTGACGCTGACCGCCTGAAAATTCGTGCGGATACCGCAGGTAGTGGTCTTTGGTCAACCCGACCGTATTAAGCAGTTCCAATACACGTGCTTCCAAATCACGTGAACCGATCCGTTGCAGGGCTAAAATGGGTTCGGCAATCATATTTTTTATCAGCATGCGGGGGTCGAGGGACGTCGTCGGGTCCTGAAATACCATCTGTAATTTGGCGCGAATACCCGATTTTTTTAAACCGCGCTTTCCCATTGCGGCGATATCCAGCGGTGGTGTTTTTTCATTTCCCCCATTTGGAAAATATTGGATTTTACCATGGGTGGCGTCTTCCAGGCCAATGATGGTTTTAGCGGTCGTGGTCTTCCCGCAACCGGATTCTCCGACGACACCCAAGCACTCACCCCGATAAATATCGACATTGATGCCATCCAAGGCTTTGACCGAATTCACTTGTCGTCGCAACACGCCGCCCATAATGGGGTAATGTTTTTTAAGATCCTTTAAGGATAGGATTTTGGTTGGGTCGGTCATGGTGCGCTCGCTCGGGATTGGTCGGTGTAAAGATAGCAGGCGACCGTGTGGTTGTTGTCCAGGTGCGTATCCGCCGGAAATCGTTCGCGGCAGGCGGGTTTCGCCTGGTCGCAGCGCGGATGGAACCGGCAGCCGGGCGGCGGTGTGACCAGATTGGGCACATTGCCGTCGATGCTCTTTAATCGGCCTTCCTGGCTGAACTTCGGCACGGCCGCGAGCAGGGCCTGGGTATAGGGATGGCGTGGGTTGGAAAACAATTCCC
>Ga0316193_10002193_pt1 | contig 13620 bp, 13 predicted proteins | sample MerIslsedime2_MG_FD_207735 | JGI IMG/M metagenome (GOLD analysis project Ga0316193, IMG submission 207735) | Coastal sediment microbial communities from Maine, United States - Merrow Island sediment 2 | ecosystem: Environmental > Aquatic > Marine > Coastal > Sediment | place: USA: Maine...
CCGAATTCGATTGCGCCAATGGCGCACAGGCGCTGTCGGCCATGCAGCAGGCCGAGTTTGTTGTAGCGATGACGCCCTATGCAACCGGGCGCATGCGCGATTACGCAGATGTGTTGTTGCCCATGAACTGTTTTTCGGAAACATCCGGCACCTTTGTGAACTGCGAAGGCCGCTGGCAGAGTTTTACGGCTGCGTCACGTGCGCCGGCTGGCAGTCGGCCCGGCTGGAAAGTGCTGCGCGTGCTGGGTAATCTGCTGGAGCTGGAGGGATTCGACCAGACTTCATCGGAACAGGTGCGGGATGCTTTGAGTCAGCAGATTGGCGAAGTTACGGTTGATAACAAACAGGCTGGTGAAACAGCTGACGATGCAGCAGATGCCGGCGGTCTGCAACGCATCAGCTATTTGCCAATGTATGCCGTCGATAACCTGGTACGTCGCGCGGGAGCCCTGCAACATACACCGGATGCCGACGTGTCTGCGTTGTGTCTGCATTCCGGCGATGCGTCCAGGCTGGGTCTGGTCGATGGTGACAAGGCATCCGTGCAACAGGGCGGTGAGGCGGTCGAACTCGATGTCATCGTCAATGATCGCATTGCCGAAGGTGCGGCACTGGTATCGATGGCGATAGACGCCACCCTCGAACTGGGTGCGCCATTCGGAACGCTACAGGTTAAAAAGGCATAACAACGGACCATGGCTGAGACAACTCTCATCGACTGGATTATCACGGGCGGCATTATTCTCGCCAAGATTATCATCATCGTCCTACCGCTGATGCTTGCTGTCGCCTACCTGACTTACGCCGAGCGCAAGATCATCGGCTACATGCAGCTGCGCATCGGTCCCAACCGTGTCGGGCCGCGTGGCTGGTTGCAGCCGATCGCCGATGCGGTCAAGCTGATGTTCAAGGAAATTATTGTTCCTTCGAAATCCAACCCCTATCTGTTCATCATTGCGCCGACCCTGGTGATTGCGCCGGCACTGGCGGCGTGGGCCGTGATCCCGTTCTCGGATGGCCTGGTGCTGGCAGACGTGGATGCCAGTCTTTTATATATACTGGCGCTGACCTCGATCGGCGTGTATGGCGTTATCATCGCCGGCTGGGCGTCCAATTCGAAATACGCTTTTCTCAGTACCATGCGCAGCGCGGCACAGATCGTGTCCTATGAAATCTCCATGGGGTTTGCACTGGTCGGCGTGCTGATGGCGGCCGGCAGCATCAACCTCGGCGACATCGTGCGGGCGCAGCAGGGGAGTTTTCTGCACTGGTACTGGTTGCCGCTATTGCCGCTGTTCGTGATTTACTTTATCTCCGGTGTCGCCGAGACCAACCGTGCACCCTTCGACGTAGCGGAGGGCGAGTCGGAAATCGTCGCCGGTTTCCACGTTGAATACTCGGGCATGGCGTTTGCCGTGTTTTTCCTCGCCGAATACGCCAACATGATTCTTATCGCGACGCTGGCCGCGCTGATGTTCATGGGCGGCTGGCTGTCGCCATTTGAAGGTATCCCGTTACTTGAACCCATGTTCAACTGGGTGCCCGGTATGGTCTGGTTGGTGGCGAAAACATCGTTATTCCTGTTCTGTTATCTCTGGTTCCGCGCCACCTTCCCGCGTTATCGCTATGACCAGATCATGCGTCTGGGCTGGAAAGTGTTTATACCGTTGACTATTGTCTGGCTGGCTGTCGAGGGCGCTGCGGTTGTGGGCGGTCTGGGCCCCTGGTTCGATTGAGGCAAATGCAATGATTCCTGCCATCAAACACCAAGTGAAAAGCCTGTTTCTCTGGGAACTGTTGAAGGGTATGCGCCTGACCGGCAAGCACCTGTTCTCGAAAAAAATCACCGTTCAGTACCCGGAAGAGAAAACCCCCCAGTCGCATCGATTTCGCGGGCTGCACGCCCTGCGCCGCTATCCGAATGGTGAAGAACGCTGTATTGCCTGCAAGCTGTGCGAGGCGGTGTGCCCGGCGTTGGCAATCACTATTGAAGCCGAGCCGCGCGAGGATGGCACGCGCCGCACCACGCGCTACGACATAGACCTGTTTAAATGTATTTTCTGCGGCTTCTGCGAGGAATCCTGCCCGGTGGACTCCATCGTGGAAACGCGCGTGTTCGAATACCACTTTGAAAATCGTGGCGAGAACATCATGACCAAGGACAAACTCCTGGCCATGGGCGACAAATACGAAGAACAGATTGCAGCGGACCGGGCTGCCGATGCGATGTTCAGGTAGACATGATGGCTTTTGATAAAATCGTTTTTTACAGTTTTGCAGCGATCCTGGTGTACGCCGCCACGCGCGTTATTACCGTACGCAACCCGGTACACGCGGCCCTGCACCTGGTGCTGGCATTTTTTACCTGCGCCGCCCTGTGGCTTTTGCTGGAGGCCGAGTTCCTGGCCATTACGCTGGTGCTGGTGTATGTGGGAGCGGTGATGGTGCTGTTCCTGTTTGTAGTGATGATGCTTGATATCAATACTTCTCCCATCAGGGAAGGTTTTATCAAATACCTGCCAGTCGGATTGACGGTTGCCGGCCTGATGCTCTTCGAGATGTACCTGGTGGTGCGCAGCAAGTACTTCGACGCTGAACACATGCCGATGCCGGCGGCACGCGGGGCGGATTACAGCAACACGCGCGAACTCGGCAGCACGCTGTATACCGATTATGTCTACCCGTTCGAAATTGCCTCGGTAATACTGGTGGTGGCGATTATTGCGGCCATTGTATTGACCATGCGCAAGCGGGTCGGAACCAAAACCCAGAATCCTGCCGAGCAGGTCAAGGTGCGCAGCGCGGACCGCGTACGCATTGTGAAAATGGAGGCGGAGACGAAGGACTGATCCGGTCACTTCCGTAAAACGCTATGGTACTTGCTGACTATCTGATTCTGGGTGCGGTGTTATTCGCGCTGAGCGTGGCCGGTATTTTCATCAACCGCAAGAACGTCATCATCCTGTTGATGTGCATTGAACTGATGTTACTGGCGGTGAACACCAATTTTATCGCCTTCTCGCATTTCCTCGGCGATATAACCGGCCAGGTGTTCGTGTTCTTCATACTGACGGTGGCGGCGGCGGAAGCTGCCATTGGTCTGGCGATCCTGGTAGTGCTGTTCCGCAACCGCCAGACCATCAATGTCGACGACCTGGATAGCATGAAAGGATAAGCGCCGTGGAGAATGTCTACCTAACCATCGTCCTCGCGCCCCTGATCGGCGCCATCCTCGCCGGCCTTTTCGGCAAGGTGATCGGCCGCAGCGGTGCACACTGGGTGACTATCCTGGGCGTCGCTACTTCGTTTGTGCTTTCGGTTGTTGTATTCAAGAACCTGGTCATCGATGGAGGCGAGCCGTTCAACGGACCGGTTTACACCTGGATGGTGTCCGAAGGCATTCACATGCAGGTCGGATTTCTGGTCGACCGCCTCACCACCCTGATGCTGCTTGTTGTCACCTTTGTCTCACTGATGGTGCATATCTATACCATCGGTTACATGAGCGATGACCCGGGTTACCAGCGCTTCTTCAGCTACATCGCATTATTCACTTTCTCGATGCTGATGCTGGTGATGTCCAACAACTTCCTGCAGCTGTTCTTCGGCTGGGAGGCAGTGGGACTGGTGTCCTATCTGCTGATCGGTTTCTGGTACAAGCGGCCTTCGGCGATCTACGCCAACCTGAAAGCGTTCCTGGTGAACCGGGTGGGTGATTTCGGCTTCCTGCTGGGTATTGCCGCCATCGTTATGTATTTCAATACACTGGATTACGCCGAGGTGTTTGCTGCAGCGCCGGCCATGGCCGGCAGTACCATGCAGATCTTCCCCGGCGCCGACTGGTCAGTGATGACGGTGATCTGCATCCTGTTGTTCATCGGTGCCATGGGCAAGTCGGCACAGGTGCCGCTGCACGTGTGGCTGCCCGATTCCATGGAAGGCCCGACACCGATCTCAGCATTGATCCACGCGGCCACCATGGTCACGGCCGGTATCTTTATGGTGGCGCGTATGTCGCCGTTGTTTGAATTTTCGGAAACGGCGCTGAGTTTCGTACTGGTTATCGGTTCCATCACCGCCTTGTTCATGGGCTTCCTCGGCCTGGTACAGAATGACATCAAGCGGGTGATCGCCTATTCGACCCTGTCGCAGCTGGGTTACATGACCGTGGCACTGGGTGCGTCGGCCTATTCAGTAGGTATTTTCCACCTGATGACGCATGCCTTCTTCAAGGCGCTGCTGTTCCTGGCCGCGGGCTCAGTCATTATCGCCATGCACCACGAACAGGACATACGCAAGATGGGCGGCCTGAGGAAGTACATGCCCATTACCTACTGGACCTCCCTGGTGGGCTCCCTTGCACTGATCGGATTCCCGGGTTTTTCCGGATTCTTTTCCAAGGACACCATTATCGAGGCTGTGCATGCCTCGCACATTGCCGGGTCGGGCTTCGCCTACTTTGCCGTGCTGTCCGGGGTATTCATTACCGCCCTTTACAGTTTCCGCATGTTCTTCCTGGTGTTCCATACCGAAGAACGTTTTGACGCCCACACCCGTTCACACCTGCACGAAACACCGGCCGTTGTAACCATGCCCCTGGTCATGCTGGCAATACCGTCCCTGGTGGCCGGTTACTGGATTGATCCGGTCGTGTTCGGCGACTACTTCGGCAGCGCAATTTTTGTCAGCCCTGCGCACGATGTGGTGGGGCATCTTGCGGAAGAGTTTCACGGCACCGGTGCGTTCATCCTGCACGGGCTGATGGGTCCGGCGTTCTGGCTGGCCATGGCGGGCCTGGGTACCGCTTGGTACGTGTATATGCAGAAGCCATCGATTGCGGAGTGGCTGGCACAACGCTTCCAGCTGATCTACCGCATGCTGCTTAGCAAGTACGGCTTTGACCGCTTCAACGAGATTTTCTTTGCCGGCGGCGCGCGTGGCACTGGCTGGACACTCTGGAAGCTGGGCGACGTGCTGGTCATTGATGGCTTGCTGGTTAACGGCAGCGCGCGAGTGGTGGGCTGGCTGTCCGGTAAAGTACGCCAGCTACAGTCCGGTTACCTGTATCACTATGCGTTCAGCATGATTGTCGGTTTGCTGGTGCTGTTGAGCTGGTTCATCTGGTTCGCACCGGGCGCATGATGCGTTTTAATAAAAGGGTTTATTGATGAGTGATTTTCCGTTGCTCAGTTTGGTGATCTGGATGCCGATACTCGGCGGCCTGCTGGTGCTTGCCAGCAGTCATTGGCCGAATCTGAATCCGCGTCCGCTGGCGCTGGCGTTTGCAATGATCACCTTTTTGACCAGCCTGCTGTTGTATACGGGTTTCGATGTCACCACGGCCGACATGCAGTTCCAGGAAAAAGCTTCCTGGGTACCGCTGTTCAACATTTTCTATCAGCTTGGTATCGACGGTATTTCCATGCCGCTGATTATCCTGACCACCTTCACCACGGTGCTGGTGATACTGTCCGGCTGGGAGGTCATCAAGGAACGTCCGGCACAGTACATGGCAGCCTTCCTGATCATGGAAGGCCTGATGAATGGCGTGTTTGCCGCGCTGGACGCCATGCTGTTCTACGTATTCTGGGAAGGTATGCTGATCCCGATGTTCCTCATCATCGGTATATGGGGCGGGGCACGCCGGGTATACGCGACCATCAAGTTTTTCCTGTATACCTTCCTGGGCTCGGTATTCATGCTGGTGGCGCTGATCTACATGTATACGCAGTCCGGCAGTTTCGCGATCCTGGATTTCCATGTGCTCAAGCTCGGACTCACCGAACAGGTTCTGATCTTCATTGCCTTCCTGCTGGCATTCGCGGTCAAGGTGCCCATGTGGCCGGTACATACCTGGCTGCCTGATGCGCACGTGGAAGCCCCCACTGGCGGTTCGGTAATCCTGGCAGCCATCATGCTGAAAATCGGTGGGTACGGTTTCCTGCGCTTCAGTCTGCCTATTACACCGGATGCCAGCAACGAGCTCGACTGGCTGATTATATTCATGTCCTTAACCGCGGTCGTGTATATAGGCTTTGTCGCGCTGGTGCAGCAGGACATGAAAAAACTGATCGCCTATTCGTCGATCGCCCACATGGGGTTCGCCACGCTGGGCTTCTTCCTGATATTCACCATCATGGACAATAATGGCGGCAGCAGCCAGGGATCAGTGATGGCGATGGAGGGTGGCATGGTGCAGATGGTGTCGCATGGATTCATATCAGCGGCCATGTTCCTGTGTGTCGGCGTACTGTATGACCGCATGCACAGCCGCGAGATTGCAGACTACGGCGGGGTAGCGAATACCATGCCGGTTTTTGCCGCCTTCATGATGTTGTTCGCTATGGCCAATGCCGGACTGCCGGGCACCTCCGGGTTCGTGGGCGAGTTCATGGTGATCCTGGCCAGTTTCAAGGCCAGCTTCTGGATCGCCTTCCTGGCGGCGACCACCCTGATTCTGGGTGCGGCCTACACCCTGTGGATGGTCAAGCGCGTGATGTTTGGTGAGGTCGCCAATGACGACGTGGCCGCACTGCAGGATATTAACGGCCGTGAAGCCGTTATTCTCGGCAGCCTGGTATTTATGGTGCTGCTGTTCGGCCTGTGGCCCGCGCCGCTGGTCGAAGTGATGCAGACCAGCATCGAAAACCTGGTCGCGCACATTTCAGTATCGAAGTTATAAGGGAAAATCATGATAGTTGATCCCAGTGAATTTGTGGTGATTCTGCCCGAAATCTTCGTGCTCTCGATGGCGTGCCTGATCCTGTTGCTGGACCTGTTCCTGCACGAAAAAGAGCGGGCTATCAGTTACTGGCTGACGCAGCTCACACTGGTTTTTGCGGCCGTGATAACGCTGTCCGTGGGTAACGGGCAGAGCGAACTGGTGTTCTTCGGAACCTATATTGCCGATGCCATGGGCACCACGTTGAAGGTATTTATTTACCTGGTTACCTTCCTCGCGTTTCTGTATTCACGCCACTATCTGACAGAGCGCAAGCTGTTCAAGGGCGAGTACTACGTGCTCGGTCTGTTCGCCATGCTGGGAATGATGATCCTGGTCTCGGCACACAGCCTGTTGACGGTTTACCTGGGTCTGGAACTGCTGTCGCTGTCGCTGTATGCCATGGTCGCCTTTAACCGGGATTCCTATCCCTGCTCCGAAGCGGCAATGAAGTATTTTGTGCTGGGTGCGCTCGCGTCCGGCATGCTGCTGTACGGTATGTCTATCATTTACGGTTTGACCGGTACGCTGGATATTGGTCTGATTGCGGATACCCTGGGTCAGCAGGAGGCGAATATCCCGCTTATATTCGCGACGAGCTTCATCGTGGTCGGGCTGGCCTTCAAGCTGGGCGCCGTGCCGTTCCACATGTGGGTACCGGATGTCTACCAGGGCGCGCCGACACCGGTCACCCTGTTCCTGGGCAGTGCATCGAAGATCGCTGCGTTTGCCATGGTGATGCGATTACTGGTCGAGGCTATCGGTGCGCTGCAGTCCGAGTGGGGGGGGATGCTGATCGCACTGGCAATACTATCGCTTGCCATTGGTAACGTGGTCGCGATTGCGCAGACCAACCTGAAGCGCATGCTGGCGTATTCGACCATTTCGCACGTCGGTTTCCTGTTGCTGGGTATCCTGTCAGGAACCCAACAGGGCTACGCGGCTTCCATGTTCTATATCATTACCTATGCGCTGATGGCAGCCGGTGCATTCGGCATGATTATCCTGCTCAGCCGGGCCGGCTTTGAGGCCGATGAAATCGACGACTTCAAGGGCCTGAACCAGCGCAATTCGTGGTTCGCCTTCATGATGCTGATTCTGATGTTTTCCATGGCAGGTGTGCCGCCGACTGTCGGTTTCTACGCCAAGCTGTCCGTGCTTCGGGCGGTGGTTGATATAGACATGGTATGGCTGGCGGCGGTCGCTGTCTTCTTCTCGGTCATCGGTGCCTATTACTACATACGCATCATCAAGGTCATGTACTTCGACAAGGCAGAGGACGAGCAGCCGCTGGCTCCACATTTCGACCTGCGCCTTGGCCTGACCGCCAACGGACTGGCAATACTGCTGTTGGGGATTTTCCCGGGCAGCCTGATGGCGCTCTGCAGTCAGGTTATTCCCTGAGGAAAACGCTCTTCCTGCGCAAGCAGATCATTGACCGGCATCAATGCGTGACCTATCCATTTGATTCAGGCTACGAACCCGAAAGCTGTTCTGTGACAGAAGAACGCGAGGGTGGATAGAATGCAACAGGGCACAATCCGTGTGTGCCAGGTCTGGGATTTACCCGTACGCCTGTTTCACTGGGTAAACTTTGTGAGTGTGATATCGCTCTTGTTTATGGGCTTCATCATGCTGTACAAAAAAGAGCTGGGGATCACCAGCCAGGAAGCAAAAATTGCACTCAAGCAAGTGCACGTCATAATCGGTTACGTCTTTGTTGTGAATTTGCTGATCCGCCTGGTGTGGGCATTTGTCGGCAACCAATACGCCCGCTGGTCAGCTTTTTTACCCTACCGCGGACTGCTTGCAGATACCCGGCATTATATTGATGAGCTACGGCAGGGCAGGCCTCAGCCGTACCTCGGGCACAATCCACCAGGCCGTTTGGCGGTGATAACCCTGCTGTCATTGCTGATTATAATGTCTGTGACCGGCTTGCTGCGGGCAGCTACAGATATCTACTTTCCTCCATTCGGCGGCTGGGTACAGGACTACCTGGCCGCCGAGCAGGTGCCACCATCCAGTCTGAAGCCCTATGACGAAACCGGGGTCGACCCACAAAAGTTAGAACAGCTGAAAGCCTTCAAATCACCGATTGGCGAGGTACACTTGTACACCGCTTTCCTGTTGCTGGGCATGCTGATAGTGCATATCGCAGCCGTCATTGTGACTGACAAACGTGAGGGCGGGGCGATTATTTCCGCAATGTTTACTGGCAGGAAATATTTAAGTGGAAAACCACTGGACGCGAGTAAACCGGATTAGTAAACAAGCACCAGACCCCCCCCTTGCGGGAACGCCGCGAACCCTTTAGAATGCGCGCTTCCTGATGCGGGGTGGAGCAGTCTGGTAGCTCGTCGGGCTCATAACCCGAAGGTCGTAGGTTCAAATCCTGCCCCCGCTACCAAATTTAAATCAGTACCGATAACGGGTTAGCGACGAAAGTCCTAACCCGTTTTTCGTTTCAGAATTGTTAGTGACGGGATTTTGCGGGGGTTAACCGTGAAACCCCGGCACGTCGTTAACCACAAACTCTCGATCTCGGACGTGCAGCGTTGAGAGCTGATGTCCCGGTTTCTTCCTCCAAACAATACCTTCCGGATATTGTCGACGCTTTGCGAGTTCGCAGCGACCTATCGAACCATTGCTTCATTTCGTATGATGCGGGTAGACAACCCGACGGCCAGTAGTTTGCATCTCCATGGGCGTATAACGCTTTATAAATAGCAATATAGATTCAGTTCTTGAAATTTGAGTTAACTCCCATTTTATTTTTTCATCAACATACACAAATAAAGACAAACGCTTGCACTTTCATCCGACCGGCGGGTTATATCCAGCAGCTCCGCAAGCGGTGCAAAATCACCGTTCATAAGATACCATCTACCACCATCAGAAAAGCGCTTGAGGGGCTTACTCGTTGCAACTGTTTCTCGAGCGATTCAGTGTCCTGGTGCGGGAAACGATTCTGTCACGATGGTTGGTCAGGGCGCAGAGTTTATCTTCCCGGCAAAACCGCCTATATTCAGATGCACAGTAGTCCGAGACAGGAAAGCAAAGCCAACACCCATTAGAACGCCATGTTATCACCCAGATTGATACCGATAACGGGAATGACAGAATAATACTCACCAGACAGGAGTCTCACGAAATGAATAAAAAATTAGCCACTGCCACGATGGTCGTCACAAGCTTGGTGATGACGGCGTGTGAAACGCCGGGCGGTGCACGCTCGGGCACCGCGATGAGTGTCCAGTACGGTGTCGTGCAGAGTGTCCAGGAGGTGCAAGCCGAAGCCAATACCGGCGGCGGCGCAGCGCTTGGCGGCCTCGCCGGACTGGCGGTAGCGGCCGGCACCGGGGGTTCGCGTACGCAACAGATGGCCGGCGCGGCCGGTGGCGCTTTGCTCGGCGGGCTGGTCGCCAATCAGCGCGCCGCCAACCAGCGACTGGTGCAGCACACGGTCAGATTGAACAGCGGCGCCAGCGTCGCCGTGGTCACCGAGAATCAGAACATCACTGTCGGTGACTGCGTTGCTTTCGAGCAGGGCCGGCACGCCAACATCCGCCGGGTTTCGTCGGTCATGTGCAACGATCTGGCTGACACCAGCCGGCCCGCCTACACGTCGACGCATCAGGCCAACGTCCACGAAGCGGAGGAATGCGAGCAAGCCAAACGCGAGGTTCTGAACGCCAAGACCGAGGAAGCCATCAGGCTGGCACACATGAGGATGCGTGCACTCTGTGAAAACTAGAACCGATCCCGATTAGAGCAGCATGCGCGCGACGCCGTAGAGCTGGGCGTGGAACCGCCCAGGGAAGTACAAGCCACCATCCAGGAACGTGCCTTTGCATCACCCATCTGGTACACGCCGGATCCAAGCCTGGTCAAGAAACTGGACTTCTATCCCGGTCTGCAGGAGAGACTGCCGTACACCGGCTTCCATATCGGTACCATGAAGCATGAGAAATGACTGACCTGAAAGGGGCTGGATACTTTTTTTTAAAAATGTATCCGGCCCCTTTTATGGGTTTCGTTAATTTAGGAGTTGGAAAGAAGTGAAGTTGTTACGAGAACCACTACTGCACTTTATGTTCATCGGCGCGGTGATTTACCTGTTATACGGTGTGTTCGCCGAATCGCTACCGGAGGCAGATGACAAGACCATTGTTGTCAGCGCCGGCGAGATTGAGTGGATGCAAAGCTCCTGGCAGAAGCGCTGGAACCGGCCACCAACGCCTACTGAGTTTGACGGCCTGATTCAGCAATACATCCGCGAGACCGTGCTGTATCGCGAGGCGCTGACCATGGGGCTGAACCAGCATGACCAGGTCATTCGCCGTCGGCTGGCGCAGAAACTGGAGTTCCTTGCCAAGGACCTGGTGGCATTGACGCCACCGACCGACGAAGAACTGCAGGCGTACTTCGCCGAACACCAGGATCGCTACCAGGAGCCGACGCTTTATACCTTTACCTAGGTCTTTATCGACCCGGACAAGCGCGGCGACACGACGCTGGATGATGCCGATAAAATCAAGGCGACATTGATCGCACAGGGTGATGCCATCGAGGATGCCGGCGCACTGGGTGATGACTTCATGTTGCAGAACTACTACCCGGAAAAAGACCCGATCGAAATCCAGAAAAACTTCGGCAGAGGCTTTACCGAGTCGCTGGTTGATTTATCTCCCGGACAATGGCACGGACCAGTGCTGTCCGGTTACGGTGTGCACCTGGTGTATGTGAGCAATGTCAGTGAACCACCGGCACCGGTGTTCGCCGAGGTGCAAGAGAGCGTGACGCAGGACTGGAAGACTGACAGGGGGGAAGAACTCAACGAGAAGTTCTACGCCAACCTGCGCGACCGGTACACCATTGTCATTGAAGCACCGGAACCGGATAACAAGGTCGCAGCCACGCAGGAGCCAACACGATGAATGTAGGAGCGGTCTCCTCGACCGCGATAACCATGATCGATCGGGCGCCGGGTTCAATGTCTTTCGCGCCGAAGGCGGCGTTTATGCCCGGCACGGGTGCTCCTACAGGGTGGTTATTTTTTGCCTTTGTTTTTCTGCTCGGGCTTTATACGGCCATGCCAGCCAACGCCGATGAAATCCGTCCCGCGCTGCTGGATATCAAGGAACAGAACACCGGTTTGTTTGCGGTCACCTGGAAAGTCCCCACGCGTGGCAACCGGGCACTGGCCATCACGCCGCGATTGCCGGAAAGCCTGGAGTTGCTTGGTACCCCAACGCTGCAGGACATGCCGGGTGCCGTGATCGAACAGGCAACCTACAAAAATAACGCTGAGTCACTGACCGGCCAGACCATTGTTATCGACGGCCTGTCCGCACTGCAGACCGATGTGCTGTTGCTGGTCCAGTTGCAGGACGGCACCCAGCATTCGGCGATCCTGCGGCCGGCTTCGCCTGAATTCACCATCCCGTTACAGGCCTCAAAACTCAAAGTCGCCGGCGACTACTGGCGCATGGGGACGATTCATATCCTGGAAGGGGTCGATCACCTGTTGTTTGTGCTGGCGCTGCTGCTGATCGTATCGAGTCTCGGTCCGCTGATAAAAGCGGTGACCGCGTTTACGGTTGCGCACAGCATCACGCTGGCGCTGGCGACCCTGGGCATCGTGCATGTGCCGTCGGCACCTACAGAAGCCATCATCGCCTTGAGCATCCTGTTCCTGGCCGCGGAGATCGTCCACCAGCGCAATGGTGTTATTGGAATCACCGAACGCTACCCCTGGGTGATTGCGTTTATCTTCGGTCTGTTCCACGGCCTCGGTTTTGCCGGTGCACTGTCAGAGATCGGTGTGCCGCAGCATGAGGTGCCGCTCGCCTTGTTTATGTTTAATGTCGGCGTGGAAACCGGGCAGTTGTTATTTATTGCCGCAGTGTTGAGTCTGGCAACGCTGTTGAAGCGACTACCGCTGACAATGCCGCAAAGTGCCTGGCGTCTGCTGCCTTACAGTATCGGAGGTGTCGCCGCTTTCTGGACGATTGAACGTGTGATGTCGTTTTTACCTGTGGCAGTGTAGTAGCAAGCAACCTGGAAGAAAGGATCAACGAACCATGAGTAAACTGATAAGGATTTACGCTGCGCTACTGGCCCTCGGGCTGCTCGCTGCTGGCACCGGGGTGATGGCCGGGGCCTTGTATTTCCCCGAGATGAGTAGTGCCTCGGAGAGCTCTTACGCCGGCGCCGGCATGGTGGCCCGGGCCAATGATGCCGGCACGGTCTTTTCCAACCCGGCGGGCATGACCCGCTTCGACGAACCGGAAATGATGGCGGGTGGTATAGGCGTTTTCATTCCTGCAGACTTCGATACGGGTCCCAATAAGACCGCGGATGGCAGCAGCAGGGGGATCAATAAACGGATTGTACCCGCAGGTTCGTTCGCCTACGTGCGGCCGCTGTCGGACAAGCTGAAAGTGGGTGTCAGTGCGCACAACTACTTTGGTCTGGCGCTCGACTGGGACGACAGCTGGATAGGACGTTACAGTTCCGTCAACGTCGCTGTGCTGGCACCACAGGTGCAACCCACCGTCGCCTACAAGGTAAATGACTGGTTGTCGGTCGGCGCAGGCGCGGCGCTTACTCTGGGTTATTTGAAAGACAAAATGCGCGTGGAGTCGATTCCTCCTGGTGGTGATGACGGTAAACTGCGGATCTCGGATACCGATTTCGCCGTACAGTACAATCTCGGGGTGATGCTGGAGCCATGGGAGCACACGCGCATTGGTATCCGCTATTTGTCTGAAACCGACCTCGACTTCGAAGACGATCCGGATGTCTCCGGCGTCGCGTTGCCCCCGCTGCCGGGAGCGAAGCTTGATCTTGGTGTCAAGATGCCACAACAGGTGCATGCCGCTATTCACCATCAG
>Ga0316193_10002194_pt1 | contig 13618 bp, 16 predicted proteins | sample MerIslsedime2_MG_FD_207735 | JGI IMG/M metagenome (GOLD analysis project Ga0316193, IMG submission 207735) | Coastal sediment microbial communities from Maine, United States - Merrow Island sediment 2 | ecosystem: Environmental > Aquatic > Marine > Coastal > Sediment | place: USA: Maine...
TTGCATAGTGATGCTCCTGTAGTTGGTGCCCGGCCTAGGCCAGGCGTTTACGTTCATTGGATGGTGAAATCGAGAGTGATTCCCGGTACTTGGCGATAGTGCGTCTTGCAACATTGATACCCTGCTCGGCAAGTACCGCAGCCATTTTATTGTCGCTGAGCGGTTTTGCAGGATTTTCTGCGGCCACCAGTTTCTTGATGATCGCACGAATCGCGGTTGCCGAACATTCTCCGCCGGCCTCGGTGCTGACATGGCTGGAGAAGAAATACTTGAATTCATATATGCCGCTGGGTGTGTGCATGTATTTTCTGGTGGTGACGCGCGAAACGGTTGATTCATGCATTTCTATGGTTTCAGCAATGCTGCGCAACACCATGGGCTTCATGGCTTCTTCACCATGTTCGAAGAAGCCCTGTTGGCGATCAACGATGCAGGTGGCGACCTTCATCAGGGTTTCATGCCGGCTCTGCAGGCTTTTCAGAAACCAGCGTGCTTCCTGCAGGTTGTTGCGCAGGAAATTGTTATCCTTGCTGTCATTGCCGCGTTTTATGAGTTTTGCATACATATTGTTGATGCGCAGCTTTGGCATGGAGTCGATGTTGAGTTCCACCTTCCACTTGCCGTTCTTCTGGGTGACAAACACATCCGGAACAATGTATTCAGGTTCCGTGGTGTTGAAGCGTGAACCAGGGCGCGGATTCAATGACTGAATCAGGTGTACGACATGCTGCAGATCATCGGTAGTCAGTTTCAGCTTTCTGCCAAGACGTGTGAAGTCACGGTTGCTGAGCAGGTTGAAATAGTCGCGTACCAGTATGCGGGCCTGTTTCAGCCACGCTGTGTCTGCTTCAAAGTGTTGCAGTTGTGTTAGCAGGCTTTCCTGCAGATTGCGGGCACCCACGCCGACCGGGTCAAACTGCTGGATACGGTGCAGTACCGCTTCGACCTCGTCGTGATCGATCTCCAGTTGTGCATCCAGGTTGCTATGGATATCTTCTGTGCTGACCGGCAGGTAACCATCATCATCGATGGAGTCAATGATGATGCGCGCAATATGTTCATCGGTTTCAGAAAAATGCGACAGTTCCAGTTGCCACACCAGGTGGTCGCGCAGACTGTCGCTGCTGACAGTGAATTTTTCCAGCATATCCCGGGAGCCATCACCTTCCGGTGCGCTGTAACTGGTCGCGCCGGTATCAAACACGTCTTCCCAGCTGCTGTCGATCGGCAGATCTTCGGGAATGCTGTCGGCTTCGCTGGCCGGTGCAGCCGTATCCGTTTCCAGCTTGTTGGCGGCAGGATCTGTTTCCGGTGCCTCGGTATTGCCTTCGTCCTGCTCCAGCATCGGGTTTGATTCCAGTGCATCCTGGACTTCCGCCTGCAGTTCGAGGGTTGAGAGCTGCAGCAGGCGTATGGCCTGTTGCAGCTGGGGAGTCATGGTCAGGTGCTGACCAATTTTGAGTTGAAGTGATTGCTTCATATAAGTATTTTTAGAGACGTCCAGCTGTCACTGCATCCTTAGCAAAAGTATAGAGCATTTTTCGTGCCATACAATCGTTATTACTCGGTGTCATCGCTTAAAGACGAAACTCACTGCCCAGGTATACATCTCTTACTTGCTGATTGTTAAGAACAACTTCCGGTGCTCCGGCAGCAATAACGCGGCCCTCGTTAAGTATGTAGGCGTGGTGGCAGATACCCAGTGTCTCGCGCACGTTGTGGTCGGTGATCAGAATACCGATGTCACGTTCACACAGGTGTTGAATGATATTTTGAATATCCACTACCGAGATCGGGTCTACCCCTGCGAACGGTTCGTCCAGCAGAATGAAGCGTGGATTGGCGGCCAGCGCGCGGGCAATCTCGACACGTCGCCGCTCGCCACCGGAGAGACTGATGCCCGGCTGGTCAACCAGATGCCCGATATGTAATTCATGCAGTAGTGATTCCAGTGTATCCCTGCGTTGTGCCTTTTTCAGATCCTTGCGCAGTTCAAGCACCGCCATGATGTTGTCGGCAACCGACAGCTTTCTGAATACCGAGGCTTCCTGCGGCAAATAGCCGAGTCCGTGCAGCGCACGCAGGTGCATCGGTTGGCCGGTCAGGTCGATGCCATCAATCTCGATGTTGCCTTCACCACAAGGTATCAGTCCGACAATCATATAGAAACAGGTGGTCTTGCCGGCACCGTTGGGACCGAGCAGACCAACGACCTGTCCGCTGCTGACGCTCAGTGAAACATCATCAACCACGCGACGTGACTGATAGCTTTTACCCAGCTTGCTGGCGTTAAGTACACTCATGGCGGCGGCACAGGCAGTGGCTCATCTTTTTTACTACCGGGTTGCAGGGTGATGCGAACACGGTCACCGGGATTGTTGCCGCCGGCGTTGACGGTGTTGCTTTTCAGGTTAAAGATAATGCGGTCGCTGCGGAATTCTTCGGCGCCGGATTGCCAGACGCGGGCATTCTCGAGCAGGATGATGCGGTCTTCTGCGGCGTGGAATTCGATGCGTCCGGCTTCTGCATGCTGGTCGCTGTCCTTGCCATCCGGACGTTGCCGGTAAGTCGCCGGACTGCCGGTCAGGATGATGGTATCGATAGCGTTATTGCTGGTCTGTACCGTCATTTTGCTGCCTTTGAGAACCAGAGTGCCCTGTTGTACATGCACGTTGCCCTCGTAAACACTGTCACCGGTTTTTTCATTCAGCGTGGCCTTGTCGGCCTCGATGTTCATTGGCTGGCTGCGGTCGCTGTCGAGTCCCCAGCCAGTGACGGGCAGGAGGCATAGCAGTAAGGCAGTGCCCAGTAGCCAGGCTGTTAGTTGTTTGTCAGCCCGTGCCATCGCCCTTGCCATCCAGGGTTGCTTTTACCCGGGAGAGAAGTTCCAGGGTGCCGGACCTGAAATATGCCTTCATCCCGTGGGCATTGATTACATAACGATTGCCGGTGATTGTGGCCGCTTTATCTGTTTCGGCAAGTTCTTCCTCCGGTTTGACCAGCAAGTCGCGGGTTGCCACGCGGATGGCGTTTTCTGCGGTGGTGCCGGGTCTGCGAATGTCGACAGCACCCAGCAGCCATATTTCATCACCGGCCGTGGCGGCCTCGCCATGCTCGGCAATAATGTGCCAGACGGTGCCGTCCGTGTGAAAGATATCAATGTCAGGGCGTCTCAGCCGGAGTCGGTCTGCATTCGGGAAATGCGACATGTGTTCTGCCTTTAGCCGGTATTTCAGCTGCCCCTGCTTGTCCATGACGGCGAGGTTGATGCCTTCGACAAAAGAGTCGGGGCCGGTTTCGCTGAGACTGGCGGGTAGTCGGCTGACATTTTGTTTGTCCATGAACCAGCCGGTGCCAATGACAACCAGTAGCAGTATTGCGAACAGCGTGGCTTGCCTGATGTTCACAAATAGCTGTCCAGTTCGGTCTGCAACACGCCCCTGGCTTCCATCAGCATTTCACAGACATCGCGTGCCGCACCGCGTCCGCCACAGCTGGGCGTCTGCCAGTGGCTGTGAGTGAGCACCAGTGGATGTGCATCCTGTACGGCAATTGCCAGCCCGACCTTTCGCATCACCGGCAGGTCAACGACGTCATCGCCGACATAGGCGGTTTCATCCGCGCCAATGTCGAGTTTCTCCAACAGCTCCTCAAAAGCGGGCAGTTTGTGCAGTTTTCCCTGGTAGACATGCGCTACACCGAGGTTTTCCATGCGATGCTCGACGACTTTTGAAGTGCGCCCCGTGATGATGGCGACAATAACACCGTGCTTCTGCAACATCTTGATGCCATGGCCATCACGTGAATTGAACGCCTTGGATTCCTGTCCGTCATCGCTAATGAACAGGCTGCCATCGGTGAGCACGCCATCAACATCAAAGATCAACAGGCGGATATTTGCGGCTTTTTCAAGAATGTCTTTCATTATGAGAGTCCGGGTTCCTATACCACGCCGGCGCGTAGTAAATCGTGCATATTGAGCGCGCCCACCAGCTCGTTGTTTTCGTTGACCACCGGCAGGGCGTTGATCTTGGTGCTATCCATGATTTGCAGCGCTTCGGCTGCCAGCATGCCGGGATGTACCGTCTTGCAACCAGCCGTCATAACCTCGCTGACGAGCGCCGTGTGCAGATCGATCTTTTGATCAATGCTGCGGCGCAGGTCGCCATCGGTAAAAACACCGGCCAGTTTTCCCGAGCTATCAACGACGGCAGTCATACCCAGGCCCTTGCGGGACATTTCCAGCAGGGCATCAGACAGCGGGGTGGACGGCTTGACACTTGGAACAGCATCACCGCTATGCATCAGGTCGTCAATGAGTAGCAGCAATCGGCGTCCCAGTGCACCGCCCGGATGCGAACGGGCGAAATCTTCCTCGGTAAAGCCGCGCGATTCCAGTAATGCAATGGCGAGGGCATCACCCATGGCGAGGGCGGCCGTGGTGCTGGCCGTGGGCGCCAGTCCCAGCGGGCAGGCTTCCTTGTCGACACGTACATTAATGTTTGCCGTGGCGGCCAGTGCCAGTGTCGACGCCGGGTTGCCGGTCAGGGTAATCAATGGCACATTCTGCCGTTTTATCAATGGCAGAATGGTGATAATTTCACCGGTTTCGCCCGAGTTGGAGAGTGCCAGTACCACGTCAGCCGGCGTTATCATGCCCAGATCGCCGTGACTGGCTTCGCCCGGGTGTACAAAAAATGCGGGCGTGCCGGTGCTGGCCAGGGTGGCGGCAATTTTGCCGGCTATATGCCCTGATTTGCCCATCCCTGTCACTACCACGCGGCCTTTGCACGCCAGCATGATCCGGCAGGCCTGGATGAAAACAGGCTGCTCTATTTCCACCGCCAGTCGGGTGATCGCGCGCGCTTCGGTATCGATAACAGCAAGTGCGAGTTCCTGCAGTTTTCTGTCGTTCATGTTGAATGTCTGTAAGGTAAGTTCAACCGGTCGTGCTCTCGGACCATGTGCCGGGAGCAAGGTTCTGATGCTTGTGGCGGCTACGCGATTTCACTGAAGTATAACAGGGTCTGGTAGCCAACAAAGGCAAGTACCAGCAGGGCGCCTTCGAAGCGGTTGATGCGCCCGGCGCCGCGAAAGCCGTACGCCATCACCAGGAAGACCAGCGTCAGGCAGATCATCACCGGGTAGTCGCGTGTCAGGACTTCATCCGCCACGGCGATCGGGCTGATCAGCCCCGGCAACCCCAGTACTGCGAGCAGGTTGAACATATTTGAGCCGATGACGTTGCCGACAGCAATGTCCGGTTCGTTTTTGAGTGCGCTCATGACGCTGGCCGCGAGTTCCGGCATGCTGGTGCCAAGTGCCACGATGGTGAGTCCAATGACCAGGTCACTGACGCCCATGCTGTGTGCCACCGCCACTGCGCCCCACACCAGTATCTTGGAGCTGCCAAGCAAGGCCAGCGCACCGACACTGGTCCATATGATGGCTGATTTCATGCTCATGTCAGTGGGAACTGCGTCAGTGAATTCATCACCCATGGGATCATGGGAAGATTTTTCGCGGATGCCCACGCGGGCCATCCAGATGAGCATCAGCAGCATGCCGGTTAAAAGGATCAGTCCGTCGAAGCGTCCCAGTGTGCCGTCGAGCAGCAGCAGCAGGCCCAGTAACATAACACCGATCAGTACCGGGAGTTCGCGCCGTACAATGCGCGAATGTATGCTCAACGGCACAACCAGGGCAGTGATACCCAGTATCAGGGCGATATTGGTGATATTGGAACCCAGCGCGTTGCCAATCGCCAGACCACCGTTGCCTTGCAGTGAGGCGACGGCCGATACCAGTATCTCCGGTGCCGAGGTGCCGAGGCCGACGATGGTCAGACCAATAACCAGTGGCGATACATTAAGGTTATAGGCGAGTGCGCTGGCGCCGGCGACAAAACGGTCGGCACTCCAGGTGAGCAGGGCAAATCCGGCCGCAATGGCCAGCAGTTCCATCCACATGGCGGCTTATTCCGGTTGCGACAGACAGCACGGGAACGGCTGACCGGCTGCGCTGCGGGCAGGTAACAGGGTGTTGCGGTACCTGTGGGGTAAAAAAATATTCATCAAGGAAGCTCTTGGACTCGATCTGCATTATCATACACGCCGTTACGCACAGACTGAATAATTGATGTCCGTGCCACAGACCAGTATGAACAGAGCGGACAGCCGAATGACGGACGTGGTAGTAGAAATCAGGGACCTGCATTTTGCGCGCGGCGAGCGCATGATCTTTGACGGCATTGATCTGGATATCAAGCCGGGCGGGGTGACGGCCATTATGGGACCCAGTGGTACCGGCAAGACCACCCTGTTGAAGCTGATTGGTGGCCAGTTGCGACCGCAATCCGGCAGTATCCGGATATTTGGGGAAGAAGTAACAAAATTAGGCCGGCAAGGGCTGTTTGAGCTGCGCAAGAAGATGGGCATGCTGTTCCAGAGCGGTGCATTGCTAACAGATATAAATGTTTTCGAAAACGTGGCCTACCCGATGCGTGAGCATACCCGTCTGCCTGAATCGCTGATTCGTGACCTGGTGCTGATGAAGTTGCAGGCGGTGGGGCTGCGGGGTGCATCCGGGCTGATGCCCAGTGAGTTGTCCGGTGGTATGGCGCGACGCGCGGCACTGGCGCGGGCCATTGCGCTGGACCCGATGATGGTGATGTACGATGAGCCGTTTACCGGACAGGACCCTATATCCAAGGGTGTGCTGGTAAAACTGATTCGCGAACTTAATGATGCGCTCGGATTGACCAGCATCGTCGTCTCGCATGATGTGAGTGAGACCGCGGCAATTGCCAATTATGTCTACCTGCTATCGCATGGCAAAGTAATAGAGCACGGCAAACCGGAGGCATTGCAGGTATCCAGATCCGAGTGGTCGCGCCAGTTTCTGGATGGCAGTCCTGACGGACCGGTTTCCTTTCATTATCCGGCAGCTGATTTCAGGGATGACCTGATGCGTGGAGGAATGGCAAAGTAATGCTGGATGCACTGCAAAACCTGGGCAAGGCCACGCTTGGTTTCTTTGAACGGCTCGGCAGGGGGCACCTGTTCCTGTTGCATGTGTTTGCAACGATTCCCGGTGTATTGATCCGGCCGCGCCTGATACTGATACAACTCTATTCTGTCGGTGTGCTAACGCTGCCGATTATCCTGGTGTCCGGCCTGTTTGTGGGGATGGTGATGGGGTTGCAGGGCTATAATACGCTGGTTGATTTTGGCGCTGAAGATTCGCTTGGTGTGATGGTGGCACTGGCGTTGGTGCGGGAACTGGGACCGGTCGTTGCAGCTTTGTTGTTTGCCGGACGTGCCGGTTCGGCATTGACCGCGGAGATTGGCCTGATGAAGGCGACCGAACAGCTGTCCGGGATGGAAATGATGGCAGTAGATCCGGTACAGCGGGTGGTTACGCCACGGTTTCTGGCGTCTTTTATCACCATGCCCTTGCTGGCTGCAATATTCAGTGCGATCGGTATTTACGGTGGATATCTCGTCGGTGTTGAGCTGCTGGGCGTGGATGACGGTGCTTTCTGGGCGCAAATGCAGGATAAGGTGGATCTGCGGGGTGATGTATATAATGGGATCATCAAGAGCGTCGTGTTTGGTTTTGTGGCGGGCTGGATCGCATTGTATGAAGGCTATGATGCGGTACCGACTGCAGCCGGTGTCAGTCGTGCCACTACGCGTACCGTGGTGCATACCTCGCTGGTTGTTCTCGGACTGGACTTTGTTCTTACGGCATTGATGTTTGGAGATTAGGATCTTGAATAACAGAACGGTTGAAATCGGGGTGGGTTTATTCGTTGCGCTGGGTATCGCAGCTCTGTTTATGCTGGCCATGCAGGTCAGCAATCTGGGTACAGTCAGCAGCTCCGACAGCTACATACTCGAGGCAGGTTTCGAGAATATTGGCGGGCTCAAGGTGCGCTCCCCGGTAACCGTCTCCGGTGTGCGGGTTGGCCGGGTATCTGCAATTGACTATGATGACAAGGCCTTCGAGGCGGTTGTCACCATGAGTATCTATTCAAACTATGACGGTTTTCCCGAGGACACCTCGGCGAGTATTTTTACAGCCGGTTTGCTGGGCGAGCAGTACATCGCGCTGGAGCCGGGCGGGTCCATGAAAAATCTTGCTGACGGTGATCGTGTGCAGCTGACCCAGTCAGCGCTGGTGATGGAGCAGGTGATCGGGCAGTTCCTGTACAGCGCCACCGCCGGCGGCGAAGAATAGTGCGGGTAACTGTCGATGGCTGATGCGCAACTGGTGGAGAATGATGACGGTAGCTGGCTACTGCAGGGTGAGCTGGGTTTTTCATCGGTGTTGGCAGTTCTGGAGCATGCCGGCGTCAGCATGCTGGCCAAAAAGCAGCTCACGGTAGATCTCAAGGATGTCACACGCGCAGACAGCGCCGGTCTTGCATTACTGGTCGAATGGCTGCGGGAATCGGAGCTCGCCGGTAACAGCATTGAATTTGTAAATGTCCCGGCGCAGCTGCTTTCCATAGCGCGGGTGTGCGGGCTGGATGATATCCTCTCGCTTGACTAGTCTGATAATTCATTAACAAGGACAGGATATTTCATGCAAGACAGTGAACTTGAAGCATTGATTCAGGCCGGTATCCCTGGCGCAGAGGTTATCGTGAAGGGTGAGGGTGACCACTTCGAGGCGGTCGTGATCAGCGAGCAGTTCGAGGGGCGTTCCATGGTGCAACAGCACCAGCTTGTCTATAGCACACTCGGTGACCGGTTTAGCGGTGAGCTGCATGCGCTGGCACTGCATACCTACACGCCTGAAAGCTGGGCATCTCAGCGACGTATCCAGTAAGAGAGCCTCAGTGGACAGATTAATTATCAAGGGCGGTGAACGCCTGAAAGGCGAGATTCGTATTTCCGGCGCGAAGAATGCGGTGTTGCCGATAATGGCGGCCACGTTACTGGCTGACAGCCCGGTGACAGTGCGCAATATCCCGCACCTGCATGATGTGACAACCACCATGGAGTTGCTGGGGCGCATGGGTGTCCACCTGACCGTCGATGAGAAGATGGATATCGTTGTTGATACGTCGACAATCAATTCGTTGTATGCACCGTATGAACTGGTGCGCACCATGCGTTCTTCAATCCTGGTGCTGGGGCCGATGTTGTCCCGTTTCGGCCGCGCTGACGTTTCCCTGCCCGGCGGTTGTGCCATTGGCTCACGGCCCGTCAATCTGCACATCAAGGGGTTGCAGGCCATGGGTGCCGACATCGGAGTGGAAAATGGCTATATCAAGGCGCGCGTTGATCGCCTGAAAGGTGCGCGGCTGGTGATGGATGTGGTTACCGTGACCGGAACCGAAAACCTGATGATGGCGGCGACGCTGGCAGAGGGTGAGACGGTGATTGAGAACGCTGCTCGTGAACCGGAAGTGACGGACCTCGCGAATTGCCTGATCAGCATGGGCGCCATCATTACGGGACATGGTACCGACACGATTCATGTTGAAGGTGTAGAACGGTTGTCGGGTACCGAGTACACGGTTCTGCCGGACCGGATCGAAACCGGCAGTTACCTGGTGGCAGCGGCGATAACCGGTGGACATATCAAGCTGAAAGACACCCGCCCGGATATTATGGACGCGGTATTGCAGGCATTGCGCGAGGCCGGTGCAGAAATCACGGTAGGCGATGACTGGATCGAACTGGACATGCACGGCAAGCGGCCAAAGGCAGTCAACATCCATACGGCGCCGTATCCTGCCTTTCCAACGGATATGCAGGCGCAATTTACCGCCCTGAATGCGGTGGCAGAAGGTTCCGGCACCATTACCGAAACGGTATTTGAAAACCGCTTTATGCACGTGCAGGAAATGCAACGCATGGGTGCAAAGATCCAGCTTGCCGGCAATACCGCTATCTGCCATGGCGTGGAGCGGCTTACCGGTGCGCCGGTGATGGCAACCGACCTGCGTGCTTCGGCCAGCCTGGTGCTGGCAGCGCTGGTGGCGGATGGAGAGACCACGATTGACCGCATCTATCACATCGATCGTGGCTATGAGCGTATTGAAGAAAAGCTGGCCCAGCTTGGCGCGAACATTCGTCGGGTTCCGGATTAACGCCCTTGCAGGAGCGGACCGTGTCCGCGGTCTGTTATACACCGCAATCGCGGACATGGTCCGCTGCTACAGAAAAATCTCACGGCTATTTGCCCTCGTCCTGCCTGCACGCTTGTAAATTGGCGGTTTCTGCCTGAAACTTGCCGGCTATGAATAATGCCCTCACCATCGCCCTGTCCAAGGGCCGTATCTTCAAGGAAACGCTGCCACTGCTGGCCGCAGCCGGTATCGTGCCGGTTGATGACCCGGAAACCAGTCGCAAACTTATCCTTGATACCAATCAGCAAGACGTCAAGCTGGTCATCATTCGTGCGTCGGATGTGCCGACCTACGTGGGATACGGCGCAGCCGATATCGGTGTGGCGGGCAAGGATGTACTGCTGGAACATGGGGGCGAGGGCTTGTATGAACCGCTGGACCTGGGTATCGCGCGTTGCCGGTTGATGGTGGCGGGGCCCGAGAATGCGAGTGTAGAAAAGAGCCGCCTGCGGATTGCTACCAAGTATGTGCAGAGTACCCGGCGTTATTACGCAGACCGTCAGCAACAGGTAGAGATTATCAAGCTGTACGGTTCCATGGAACTGGCGCCGCTGGTAGGGTTGGCAGATCGCATTGTTGACGTGGTAGATACCGGCAACACCTTGAAGGCCAATGGTCTGGTGCCGCTGGAGCATATCGCCGATATCAGTTCGCGGCTGGTGGTGAACAAGGCCGCCATGAAGATGAAGCATGCGCGTGTCACGGAATTTGTTGCACACCTGAAAACAGCTGTGACTGCCTGATTGTTATTTGTAGGAGCGGACCGTGTCCGCGATTGAATATTTTTCAAACAATTATCGCGGACACGGTCCGCTCCTGCACCCAATTTAATTTTTTTCGAGAAGCCATGTCTGAGATAAATAGACTAAACAGCCAGCATGCCGGTTTTGAAGTAGCGCTTGAGCGCCTGCTGGACTGGGATCAAACCACAGACCCGGCGGTGGAATCTGTGGTGCGCGAGGTGATTGATGATGTGCGCGTTCGTGGTGATGCAGCGGTCATTGATTACACACAGCGTTTCGATCGCTGGATGGTAGCAACTGCCGGCGAGCTGGAAATACCACTGGCAAGCTGTCAGCAGGCGCTGGCGACGCTGGACCAGGCACAGCGCAAGGCGCTGGAGCATGCGGCTGACAGAATTCGCGCCTATGCCGGGCGTCAGAAAATTGAGTCCTGGTCCTATACCGAGGCCGACGGCACCTTGCTGGGTCAGCAAGTGACACCGCTGGATCGTGCCGGCCTGTACGTGCCGGGAGGCAAGGCGGCGTATCCGTCCTCTGTTTTGATGAATGCCATTCCGGCCAAGGTTGCCGGTGTGGCCGATTTGATCATGGTGGTGCCAACGCCGGCAGGCGAGGTCAATAACATGGTGCTGGCCGCTGCCGCGATTGCCGGTGTCGACCGGGTGTTTGCTATCGGTGGGGCGCAGGCGGTTGCTGCGCTGGCCTACGGAACGGCAACCGTTCCAGCGGTCGACAAGATTGTCGGACCGGGAAATGCCTACGTGGCCTCGGCCAAGCGCATGGTGTTCGGCAAGGTCGGTATCGACATGATTGCGGGACCATCAGAGATACTGGTGGTGTGTGACGGGCAGACCGATCCTGACTGGATTGCGGTTGATCTGTTTTCACAAGCGGAACATGACGAGGATGCCCAGTCGATACTGGTGAGTCCGGACGGTGAGTTCCTCGATCGGGTGGCAGACAGTATTAAACACTTGTTGCCGGAGATGCCGCGTGCCGACATCATCCGTGCCTCCCTGCAGGGACAGGGAGCGTTAATACAGGTGCGCGACATGGATGAGGCGATTGAGATGGCCAACCGCATTGCACCTGAGCACCTGGAATTGTCGGTGGCTGACCCGCACAGCGTTGCTGCGCGCATTCGTCACGCCGGTGCCATCTTCATGGGACGTTACACGGCCGAGGTGCTGGGCGATTATTGTGCGGGTCCCAATCATGTGCTGCCTACCTCGCGCACGGCGCGCTTTTCCTCGCCGCTGGGCGTGTACGATTTTCAAAAACGTTCCAGCCTGATTTTCTGTTCGGCAGAAGGTGCAAGCACGCTCGGCAAGACAGCCGCGCTACTGGCGCATGGTGAGGGCCTGACGGCACATGCACGGTCGGCCGAAGTGCGCATAAAGAAACTGTAGGGGCGGCTACAGGCCGCTGATGCAGCTGCAGCGTTGGTGTTCATGAGGTACTGTCCCCCCGGCTATCTCCCGGAGAGTGCAGGGGTTCAAGTGATGCGGAAATAATTATGCAGGAAAAAATCAACAAACTGGTCCGTCCTGAAATCAGGGCGCTGGCGGCTTACCACGTAGCAGAAGCCGGCAACATGATAAAGCTGGATGCGATGGAAAATCCGTGGTCGTGGCCGGATGAGCTGCGTGATGGCTGGCTGGAAGCGCTAAAGTCGGCTGAAATTAACCGTTATCCGGATCCGGCGGCGCGCGCGTTGCAGGCAGGTATGCGCCGTGTGATGGAGGTGCCGGCAGAAGCCGGTGTGATGCTGGGTAATGGTTCCGACGAGCTGATCCAGATGATTATCCAGGCGGTTGCAGCACCCGGCCGGGTGGTGCTGGCGCCGGAGCCTACTTTTGTTATGTATCGCCAGATCTCCGCGGTTGCCGGTGTGGAATTCGCGGCCGTGCCGCTGCGGGAGGATTTTTCGCTGGACGGGGATGCCCTGCTGGCTGCCGTTCAGGCGCATAACCCGGCGGTCATTTTTCTGGCCTACCCGAACAACCCGACCGGCAACCTGTTTGACGCCGATATCCTGCACGCCCTGCTGGCTCGTGCGCCGGGGCTGGTCGTGATTGACGAGGCCTATGCACCGTTTACGGATGCCAGCTTCATGTTACGTATCGGTGATTACGATAACCTGCTGGTGCTGCGAACCGTTTCCAAGATGGGGCTGGCCGGCCTGCGGCTGGGTCTGCTTGCCGGGCCGCCGGCATGGCTGGAGCAAATCGATAAAACCCGGTTGCCTTACAATATCAGCGTGATTAACCAGCTGACGGGCTGCTTTGCACTGCAGCACGCGGATTATTTCATACAGCAGGCGCAGCAAATACGCAGTCAGCGGGCACAGCTTTTTGCCGGGTTGCAGTCAATGTCCTCGTTAACCGTGTATCCAAGTGAGGCAAATTTTATCTTGTTCCGCACCCCGGCTGGCAGGGCAGGTGAGCTCTTCGAGGGACTCAAGACCGCCGGTATCCTTGTCAAGAATCTTGATGGTTCCATGGCAGCGTTGCAGGATTGTTTGCGTGTGACGGTCGGTACGCCGGATGAGAATGCGGCTTTCCTGGCGGCGCTGGAGCCATTGCTGGTCAGCCAGGCAGTATAACTGGCGCGCAATTAACTGGCTGGCTGGTTTCTGCCCGGTCTCTGAATCACTTTTGCCTGTGTAACAAACGGCGCACCTTCCCTGAAGCCGTTCAGTTCAATCAGTGTGCCGGGCTTTTGCTGTGAA
>Ga0316193_10002195_pt1 | contig 13614 bp, 13 predicted proteins | sample MerIslsedime2_MG_FD_207735 | JGI IMG/M metagenome (GOLD analysis project Ga0316193, IMG submission 207735) | Coastal sediment microbial communities from Maine, United States - Merrow Island sediment 2 | ecosystem: Environmental > Aquatic > Marine > Coastal > Sediment | place: USA: Maine...
GTCATCGACATGCCAGAACAAAGGGGTCGTATGGTGCATGTAATGATACGAGATGGGGTCGCTCAAATGGTAATTATTAGCCATGACTTCCGCCAGCCATTCTTCCTTCAAGGTTGAATATGCAATCGCCGGAGGGGTCTTGAAAGACTCAAGTATCTGCACCGCGTAAAAAAAATAATCGTATCCGATTGCGCTGAATTCACGCCTCATCACGACCATAACTTCTTGATAACTTTTACAGCCAGCGAGTTCTGTTTGCAGTTGTTTAATATCCATTCAAGCCGGTCCATATAGTCAAGCAGGAGTGACAAACGTATTAATCCGCCCCGGCCGTTAATAATGACGAAAAGTTGCTTGTTTTTCAAGGTTTCCTTTGTATGTTGGAGCTTTTGCTCAATACCGCTGTCACAAGCGGGGGCCCACAGAGTTGAATATGTCCAAGATCCACCCGGAATGAATGAGTGGCCTCTGACCACCTGGGATCTTTTATCTTCAAACCTTTAAGGTGCTTTACCCTCTTTTTACCCTTTCAAGACGGCATCAACGCCATTGAATATCTCTTTATACCTGATAGGATAGTCTGCAGTTGTAATCCGTTGGCCCATCCAGGAGGCACCCCATGCCCAATCCGCTCGGTTACCTGACAACCTGTATCACCCTGGCAATGTTCCCGACCCTCTGCTTCGCTGCTCCCGACATGCAGCCCGGCCGTTGGGAAATTACCTCGACCCTGGAAATGCCGGGTATGGCCTTCAGCATGCCAGCTTCCAAACACGTTCAATGCATCACCACCGAACAGATCATCCCGCAGGCGCAGCAGGAAAACAGTAAATGCCGGGTCATTGATCAATCGATGCATGGCAATGTCGTTACATGGCAGGTGCAGTGCGAGTCCGGCGGAGGATCGATGGACAGTCATGGCGAAATTACCTACCATGGAGACCGCTTCGAGGGCACGGTGGTTACAAATGGCAGCCAGATGCCCTCCGCAATGACCCAGAAAATGACTGGCAAGCGCATCGGCCCATGCAATTGACGACTGGTCGACGCGAGCCGGGGGAGAGCCTATATGGGAAAGCAAAACAATGACTGCTGGAAGCCCGAGAAACATCCCAGACACATGTGCAAGCTATATAAGAACGGCATGATGATGGAGTACGATCAACAATCCCAGTGCCCGACCGTCTCCTGTGCCAAATGCGGGGCAAAAGCGGACCTGCCGGAGGCCGTCTGCCAGCCAAAGCCCCTCTAAGATATTCAAATCACGGGTGCATTCCAACCTGTTTTATGCCACAATCCCGGCAGACGATCCTTCTTCAGAACTGCTTAGGGGAGCAGACATGAATGACTCACATGAAAAAGACCTGGTCAGGAACATTCTGGTCATTGCCCTGATCGGCGCCCTGCTGGCGGCCAGTTTCTGGATCCTGAGGCCATTTTTGCCGGCACTGATCTGGGCCAGTATGATCGTGATTGCCACCTGGCCGCTATTGCTGATGATACAGGACAAGGTCCGCAGTCGCCGCGCCGCGGTGATTGTAATTATCGGACTTTTGATCCTGGTCTTCGTGATCCCCTTCTCCCTGGCCGTCGGTACCATCGTTGAAAATGCCCCCCAGATAAGTGCTCTGGGCAAACAGTTCGCGACATTCAAGATCCCGGCCCCCCCGGACTGGGTTGAACGCATACCGCTGGTTGGCGACTCGACCACTGAGGCCTGGCAAAAGGCCGCCAATGCCGAACCTGGAGAGTTTGCCAAACGTCTTACACCTTACATCAAGAATGTTGCCGGATGGCTTGTGGCCCAGGCCGGTGGCTTCGGCATGATGCTGATCCATTTTATCCTGACATTGATCTTCTCGGCGCTACTTTACATGAATGGAGAAATAGCAGCTGAGGCGGCCTGCCGAATGGCCCGTCGGATTGCCGATGAGCGTGGCGAGAATTCCGCGATCCTTGCGGCCAAGTCGGTCCGTGCCGTTGCCCAGGGGGTCGTGGTCACGGCCCTGGCCCAGTCGATCCTGGCCGGGCTTGGCCTTGCGGTTGTCGGAGTTCCCTACGCATCGCTGCTGACGGCAGTGATCTTCATGCTGACCATCGCCCAGATTGGTGCCGGGCCGATTCTGATTCCCACGGCCATCTGGTTGTTCTGGAAAGGTAGCATGGGCTGGGGGATCGCCTTCTCTGTCTGGGCGGTTTTCGTGATGAGCATGGATGGCTTCATGCGCCCGATCCTCATCCGCCGCAACGCCAACCTGCCGCTCCTGCTGATCTTTGCCGGGGTCATCGGCGGCCTGATCGCCTTCGGTATTATCGGACTCTTTATCGGCCCGGTGTTGCTGGCGGTCTGCTACACACTGATGAAAGCCTGGGTGGACGAGGATGGCGCAGGAGAACATCCCGAACCGGCAGCGTTCGAAGAGTAGTCAACATCCTGTTTAATACCTCGAGGTTCTATCTATAACCTGTCTTGCCCTCACAGACATCACGTGCTATATCTGCCTACCCAATCATATGACGAAGGAGATTTGCGAATGTCAGAAACGACCAACCCGATTGTACGGATCGAAACCAGCATGGGCGAGATCGTCCTTGAGCTTGATGCGGCCAATGCGCCGATCACCGTGGCCAACTTTATCGATTACACCAACGACGGCTTCTATGAAGGGACCGTCTTCCACCGTGTTATCGATGGCTTTATGGTCCAGGGCGGCGGACTCACCATAGACATGCGTGACAAGGTAAACAAGAAGGCCCCGATCAAGAACGAAGCCGGCAACGGCTTGAAAAATGACCGCGGGACGGTTGCCATGGCCCGCACCCAGGCCGTGGACAGCGCCACCAGCCAGTTTTTCATCAATATTGACGATAACGATTTCCTCAACCATACCGCACCAACGCCGCAGGGCTTCGGTTACGCCGTGTTCGGCAAAGTCACCGACGGGATGGATACGGTCGATGCGATCCGCAAAGTCAAAACCGGGAACAGCGGCATGCACCAGGATGTCCCCGTCGAAGCAATCACCATACAGAAGGTCACCGTCGAAGGATAAAATCCGAGGCGCGAACACAATAAAAAAGGCCAGGGCATTTAGATAAGTGCTCTGGCCTTTTTTATCAGCTGTCAGCTGACAGCTATCAGCTTTCAGTCCCATTCCCCCTTCCTCTTCCCTCTTTCCCAATAATTTCTAATCTTTTTAATTGATCTGCTATAATGGGCGCCGAGGAGATTCAGCCCATGGCCCCTCGCGCTCTAACCAGATGGTTGTCCGGCTTTTACTACGGCCTCAAGCTGTTCCCGTTCCGGAAGGAACGTAAGGAGCGTCTCGCGCGTGGCCGCACAAAGGGTTTTGTCGGCATTCAGATCGACGGCCTGGCATTCCCGTATCTCCAACAGGCCCTGGACCGCGGCTACCTCCCACATCTCGAACGCTACCTGCGGCGCGGCCACAAGCTGGTCGAGTACCAGGCCGGCCTGCCGAGCACAACTCCCGCAGCGCAATCGGTTTATTTCTATGGTAGCGACCATGCCATCCCGGCCTTTCGCTGGTTTAACAAGGAGACCGGACAGGTCATCTCATGCAACGACCCAGACCATGTTCAGAGCTTCCGGGAAGAGTTTTTCGGTGGACAACGAGGCTTGCTGGCCGGAGGGGCGTCTTATTCAAACATTCTCGACGGCGACGCCGATCGCAGCATCTTCACTGTCTCATCACCACACCCCCAGACACTGTTCGGGCGCCTGGGCGGTCTGCGAATTATTCTGCTGATGCTGGTCAACCCATTGCGCACATGTCGCATGTTTTTCGCCACGTTTATCGAATACTGGGCCAACCGCAAGGATGAATGGCACCACCAGCGCAAGCAGCGCTGGCGTACCCAGGAGGGCCTGTTCCCGTTAATCCGTATTTTCTGCAACGTGATCCTGCGCGAGATGCAGACCTTCGGCGTAATTTCCGAAGTCTATGCCGGAACGCCACGCATCTACACCACATACAGCGGCTACGATGAAATCGCTCACCATTTCGGCCCGGAATCCTGGCCCGCGCTGAAGAACCTGGTCTATATCGACCGGCGGATCGGTGAGATCATCCGCGCGGTTGACTATATACCCGGCGCCGACTACCTGCTGGTCATCCTCTCCGACCACGGCCAGACCCCGGGCTATCCGTTCCAGAATCGCTTCGGAGCAACCCTCGGAGACGCGGTCAGTGCCTTTCTGCAAGAGAACCAGACCGCTTCAGTTTCAGCTGGATCACAGGAATTAGCCCGGGCAAAGTTCGGTTATCTGCAGGATGAACTGGAAGTCAGACAAAAGAGTTGGCGTCACCGGGTCTATCGATATACCAAAAATTATTTCCAGAACAAGATTCATGACCTGGTCTCGGAGACCTTGAAGATCGACCTGGAAGAAAGTGTGGTGATTACCTATTCAAGCAGCCTTGCCCATCTTTACATCACCGGTTCAAACCGGCCGCTCAGCTACCAGGAAGTTGAACAGGCACAACCGATGCTGCTGCGTTTTCTACAGAAGCATAAAGGGATCGGTTTTGTTCTGGCCCGTGGTGCAAACGCCGGGGAACTGATGATTTTTCATCGTGACGGCCAGATCTGTGTGTCCGAGAACCCACGCTTCCAGCAACACGAACTGGCCTTTCTCAGGCCCTACGGGGCTCCTTACGACACGCTTGACTCGCTCTATCGCTTCGGGCTCGGTCAACGCTGTGGCGATCTGGTTTTGTTCGGGGCGATCGACGAAGAGGGGATCGCCTGCTTCGATGACCAGGTTGGAGGGCATGGTTCGGTCGGCGGCGAACAGTCACGACCCTTTCTGATTCTGCCACTCGGTCACCCGGTTCTGGCAAAAGACCGCCTGCGAGGTTACGAATTTCTCTATCACGACGTCTTCCGGGCACAGGTAGGTGAGGACCCTCCTAAGCAGAAAGACGACCCGCTCAAGAACCCCATCCACTCCTTGAATCAGCCACTGGCCGACTCAAAGTTTTTCCTGCACGATTGACATCACGTACTTGAGATAGTTGCCTTCGGGAAAACCCACTCGAAAAGGGAAATCCTCAGCCTGTCCGGCCACCTTGATGACCTGCAGCTGATATCCGGCCGTCAGACTGCCCTTGCGCAGTTCTTTCAGGTAAGCATCCAGGGGCATTTTCTGTAAATTGGAGGAAGTCACCAGCAGGCCGCCCGTGGTGAGCGTCCCGAGGGCTTTCTGCACCAGTTCCGCGGTGCCGCCACTGGTCGTGAACCGGCTCTTACGGGTTGTCGAGAAACTGGGCGGGTCCATGAGCACAATGTCGAAATAACGACCGGCCTTCTGCAAACGATCGAGTTCCGCAAAACAGTCCCCGGTGACAAATTCATGGTCTTCTGCAGCAATCTCATTGAGATGAAAGTTCTTGCGCGCCCAATCAAGATAGCGTCCCGAAACATCCACGCTGGTCACCTGAGTTGCTCCGCCTGCGGCTGCGGCGACAGAAAATGCGCCGGTATATGCAAACAGATTCAGCACTCGGCAGCCAGCAGAGAGATGGCGGAATTCCAAACGGTTCCGCCGTTGGTCATGGAACAGGCCGGTATTCAGGTCTTTTACCAGGTCAGCCCGGTAGCGGAGACCGTTTTCAACGACAATAAAATCGTCCGGAGCAGCAACTCCTGACAGCAATCGGCCCTGCGCAGGCGTCTGCTTCTTGCCGGCCGCCAGCTTGCGTGTTTCCTGCGTCCGAAATTTGGCATAAATACCCAACGGGGCATAAACTTCCTGCAGGGCGACCGCAATCGTTGGCAGGTGTCTTTCCCAGGCCGGGGTATAGTATTGCACCATCAGGTAATCACCATATTGATCGACCGTCAGGCCGGGCAGGCCGTCACCTTCGGCGTTGACCAGGCGGGCCACGTTGGTATCGCCGAAATCGATCCAGCTACGGCTGCGAACGGCTCTCTCCAGGCAGGCGACAAACCAGCTCCGGTCGATTTCGACAACAGATGTGGACAGTCGCCGCGCGACGATGCGGGCCCCCGGATCATAAAGAGCTGTACCGAGGGAGTGATCCTGATTCGTTACCAGTTCGACCAGGCTGCCGGGTTCCGTTTTCAGCCACCGGGAGGTATAATGGTCGGCGATCACCCATGGGTGGCCAAGGTTGAGCATGCGTGCGGTTTCCGGGCCGACAGGGCATGTTGGATATTTAGTCCGAGACATACAAAAAACCTTCCAAACTTTCTAACGTAGAGGCGCCAAGTCGCAAAGACTACAATACCACCTGAAAACACTTCAAGATCAAAAAACTTATGATTTTCTTCGCGTCTTTGCGCCTCTACTTTAAAAAGAGTTTGGTCTTGTGGCTTGACCATTCCGAACCAAGATCTCATGTGTTATGATGCCGCCCCATTCCAGTCAGGAGAAGACCATGACAGAAACAACCAAAACCAGCGGCGCACGACATATCGAACAGCTCATGCAGCAACTGCCGCCGGATTCTGAGCGCTACAGGGTCCTCGCATCAGCCAGGCAGTTCAAATCGTCCTGGGTCGAACTGGGGGAATGGCTGGCACGGGTCAGCAACAGCAATCAGTTCTCCGATTGGGGCTATACGACATTCGAGGATTACTGCACCAAGGAGGTCCGCATCCGGAGAAAGACCGCGGAGAAGCTGCTACTTGCCTACCGTTTTCTCGAAAGGAAGGAGCCGGGGCTCCTTGAGCGTAAAGCAGGACTCCCATTGCCTGATTATCGCTCGGTGGACCTGCTGCGACAGGCTGACGAGGAGAGGCCGTTCAGCATGGCGGAGTATGCTGAGCTGCGACAGTCGGTTATCGAGCAAGAGCACAGCCACCCGACTGTCGCCAGACAGTTCCGCGACATGGACCATAGCCACCAGCCGGAGCAAAAAACCTCCCTACAGTACCGTAAAGCCCTGATGGCGGCAAAACGCCTGTCGACCAGCCTGCAGGAGATCCCCGATGTCCCGCATGATTTATCCCGGGCCGTGGAACAACTGATCGGCTTCCTCGAGCAAGCCGGTGAAGTGGACAGCGGCTGATAATTCCCGCTCTGGGCCGGGCATGAAAACCTGTCGAAAACGGCTCAAAGTGATGTTTCACGGCTCAATCTGCGGTTTCACCTTGCCAAGTCGGTTTCAATGCATTAAAAAGCTCCATCGGGAATCGCCTTTATTCTCAGATGGCGCTTTTCCTGACAAGCATTTTCCAAAACTGGTGTTATAATCGGTTGTCAGGCAAGGAGGAGATTCGAATGTCACGTGAATTCAAAAATAAAGTCAGGGAACAATTCGGTCGCGCAGCGGACGGTTATATCCACGACAAGGGCTTTGCCACTGGAGATGACCTTGAGATGATGGTCCAACTGCTGCAACCGATGCCTGACGACAACATGCTTGACGTAGCATGCGGCGGCGGACATACGGCATTGCGCTTCTCTCCCCTGGTCCGCAGCGTGGTTGCCTCGGACCTGACCATGGTTATGCTGAAAAAGGCCCAGGAGTTCATCAGCGAGGAAGGTGGCGTCGACAATGTCACTTTTCGCGAAGCTGACGCCGAGGATCTGCCCTTCCCTGCTGGAGCGTTCACCGTCCTGACCTGCCGCATCGCCCCGCATCACTTTCCCGATGTCAGGCGGGCGTTGAGTGAATTCCATCGCGTCCTTCGGCGTGGCGGAAGGATTGCGATTGTCGACACGGTCCTGCCGGACGACCCCGAAATTGCAGCCTGGTACCAGGAAATGGAGATGATGCGTGACCCGACCCACATCCAGGCCTACACGGAAGACGCCTGGAAGGAGATGGTCCAGGATGCCGGCTTCATCCTGCACGAAACCGCAACCGTCCCGAAAACCCACGATTTTCCAACCTGGGCCAAACGGGCCGGACTGAACCGCAAGGGGATCGCCGATCTCAACAAGTTCTTTGTCGAGGCTCCGGACAAGGTTCAGGAATACTATCACATCGAAACTTTTGCCGGTGAAGTCGAAGCTTACACGGACCGCAAAGTTCTGGTCTATGCGAGTCGGCCACCCAAGAAGTAGTGCGTCCGATCATATTGACAAAATTCAGCCAGAATTCATGATAGAGAGGGCAATAGATGGTTAATCTGTTGCCCTTTTCCATTGTACTCTGGAATTCAAAGACAAAAGCAAAACCGTCGGGGTTGCCCGACAGCAACTTCATTTTTTTCGCGATCAGGAAAACCAAATAAAAACAAACTCAGAACCCGGGGGACGCCCCCCCCGACTGCGCCTTACTCTTTTACTGGCCTAAAAGAGTAAGCAGAAAAGGGCCTGCGCTGCGCTGGGCATGTCTGGCTCGTAAGAGCGGCAACCTCAACTCAGACCAGACGAGTCGATCAAGTCTCTACATTTCCCCCGCAGGTGACGAGGCTCTTGAGAGCCTCTCCTGTTGTGGAAAATTGCAGCGTAGCTGTGCTTTCAAGCTTTTCCCTTCTAGATCACACTGCAAGGAAGGCCCCCTGTAACGGGCCGGCTTCTTGAGCAGTGTCGTTTGTTGATGACTCAGAGATCTGGCAGAGTAGATGCCCTCCGCAAGGAGCAGGCACTTTTGCATACTTTTGTTGCCGGACAAAAGTATGGCGTCTGGCGGGACGTGACCCGCCGGTTTTACTCTTAAGAATAAAGAATGAGGGCAACAGATTAATCAACTGTTGCCCCCGATTCGGGGTGCCTTTGTTTTAAGACCGCTGTAAAGCTTCAGGGCATTACAGCCTGCGCCCTCCATTTATGTTATTCTTCAAATGTCGGGTCAAATTCAAAACACCGGAAGAGCCCATGAAAACTGAACACGTGACCAAGACTCTGCCAACGCTGTTTTTGACAGTCGTCCTGCTGCTGTTTGCCGAGACGGCCTTTACCCTCGACGTCGAGGCGCTGGTCCGCCAGGTCGAGCAGCAGTACATGGGCGCGTCGTCAAGGGCGCAGACGACCATGCTGGTCAAAACCAGCCACTGGGAGCGGTCCCTGGAAATGGAAGCATGGTCGCTGGATCGCGATTACTTCCTGGTGCGGATCATCGAACCGGCCAAGGAGCGCGACGTCGCGACCCTGAAAAGATATCGTGAAGTCTGGAATTACCTGCCCAAGGTCGACCGGGTCATCAAGGTCCCGCCATCAATGATGGGCGGTAGCTGGATGGGGAGCCACATAACCAACGACGACCTGGTCAAGGCCAATCACATCGAGAAGGATTACAACCTGCGCCTGATCGAGGAAACCGAGACATATTTTCTTGTCGAATGCCTGCCGAAAACCGATGCGGCCGTCGTCTGGGGTAAAATTGTCTACCGGATCAACAAGACGCCCCAGGTTCCCGAACAAGTCGACTATTACGACGAGGAGATGGTTCGCGTCCGTGAAATACATTTTGATGATGTCCAACAGATCGGCGATCGCATCGTACCGATGCGTCTGACCGTGCTGCCGCTGGAGAAACCTGACGAGCAGACGATCCTTCATTACCGGGAACTGGTCTTCGATCTGCCCCTTGATGAAACCTACTTTTCCCTGCGCAATCTCAAAAAACCCTGACCATGCTGCTGACCCTGGCTTTTCGCAATCTCTGGCGCAATCGACGGCGCACCCTGCTGACCCTCTCGGCGATGGTGGTCTCTGCCGCACTGCTGATTCTCGCCCTCGGCGTCTTCTCCGGCATGTTCCGGGACATGCTGGCTTCTGCAACCGAGCAATATTACGGACACCTTGTCCTGGCGCAGACCGAGTATCATGAACGACGCGACCTGTTTGCCCATCTTGATGAAGAGGTCGCGTCCCGGTATATCACCGCTGAAGAAACGGAAATCATTGGCATATCACCGCGACTGCGCAGCTTTGGCCTGATCTCGCTTGCAGAAACCAGTCAACCTGTGGAGGTCCTCGGCGTCATCCCCGAGCGGGAGAAACAGGTCACATCACTGCAGACCAAGCTGATTGCCGGCGATTACCCCTCTGATGCGGTAAGCAATGGGGCGCTGATCGGCCAGGGACTTGCCCGCAAGCTGAAAGTCAGCACAGGAGACGAGATGGTCTTCGTCACTCAGGCGGCCGACGGCTCAATCGGCAACGACCTGCTGATTGTCACAGGGATCTTCGCGACCGGCGACAGTCGCCATGACAACAACCTGGTCCTGGCCCCCCTGCAGTGGGTCCAGCAGGTCATGGTCCTGCCGGGACGCATCCACGAAGTAGCCATGACCCTGGCCGACCCGATGCTGGCGTCCCTGGCTGCCGACCGGCTCAACCCACGCTTGCCCGGCGATGTGGAGATTCTCGACTGGGGGGACCTGTTACCGGAGATGCGCGAAGTGATCGCGGCTTATGATGTCAGTCGCATGATTATTGTCAGCATCCTTTACATGGCGACCGGTCTCGGCATCCTCAATACCTTTTTCATGTCGGTCATGGAACGGACCCGCGAATTCGGCATTCTCATGGCCCAGGGGATGCGCCCCTGGACAATCCGCGGCCTGGTACTGCTGGAGACCTGCATACTGGGCGGCATCGCCCTGGCAATCGGTTTGACATGCGGCGCGCTCATGACTCTTTACATGCAGCAGGTCGGAATCGATCTGGCTGGTTACATCACCCCGGTCACCTATGCCGGCGGCACGATCCTGCCGCGTCTGCACGCAGTGTTTGAAGCGGGCAATTTCTACGTCCCTGCCGGCATGTTGCTGCTGGTCAGCCTGATCGCCGGCTTCCTGCCAGCCAACCGGGCAGCACGCCTCGATCCGGTCCAGGCGGTCAGGGAGGTTTAGCGATGGATCTCGTCAGGCTGGCCTGGAAAAATATCTGGCGCAACCGGCGCCGCACGATCATCACCCTGACCGCGATTGCCTTCAGCATCATGCTGGTGCAGGCGCTGCACAACCTCTCTTTCGGCGTCTACGCCGGCATGGTTGACAGCGGTGTGCGTGCCGGCACGGGACACATTGCCGTCTACAGGAACAACTATCTTGAGAGCCGCGATGAAATCCTGCATTTCAGAGATGGCTCCCTGGTCGACGACATTTCGCAGATAAACGGTGTCGAGCAGGTCCTGCCCCGCCTGTATATTCCGGCCCTGGCACAATCAAGCCGGGAAAGCCGGGGAGTGCTGTTGATCGGGGTCGATCCGGACCGAGAACGCCTGGTTAATCCGTTTCTCAAGACACTGCCCGCAGACGGTATGATTCGTTCTGCCGATTCTCGCGACGCGGTGATCGGGGTCCGATTGCTCGAGGAGCTGCAGATCCGGCCTGGCCAGAAATTCGTTGTCACGGCCCAGCATGAGGACGGCAGCTTGCACAGCGAACTGCTGCGTGTACGCGGTGTCGTCAATTCCGGGATGAAGGATGTTGACAGTTCGCTGATCCTGGTCGGCCGCGGACGGGCGGCCCAGTTGACCGGCAAATCCGAGATGGTCCATGAACTGGCGGTAATTCTTGCCGATGCAGGACGGGAGACAGAGGTCCATCGACAGATTGCCGCAAAGCTGTCGAAGGATCAGGACATCCTGGCCGTCAGCTGGGAAGAAGCGATGCCCAACCTCGCCAATGCCATCAAGCTGGATTATGCCAGCCAGAAGTTTATTTTTATGATTATCCTGCTAATCGTGGCGATCGGTGTCGTCAACACCCTGCTGATGTCAGTCATGGAGCGCATGCGTGAGTTCGGTGTTATTCTTGCTCTGGGCTCCAAGCCAATGACCCTGCGCTGCATGATCATGCTTGAAGCGATTATCCTGGGGCTGCTTGCGGCAGCTATTGGCACTGTGCTCGGCAGCCTGGCAACCTGGTATCTGGTTGCCGTGGGAGTTGACCTGGCTGACCTGGTCCCGGAAACCCTTGAATTCGGCGGTGTCGTTTTCGACCCGGTCATGCGGGCCAGCTGGGACCCTGTATGGATGTTCCGGATTGCCGTTTACGTGGTCTGCCTGACCCTGCTTGCCGCAGCCTATCCTGCCATCAAGGCCGGGCGAACCACTCCCGTGGAAGGGATGCGACATCATTAGAAAGAAGGGACGCGGAACGCGGGCCGAGGGACGCGAAAGTCAAAAAAACATATTGTCCAAAATTGAAGAATTCCTATGGAGTGGTTTTTTATGGTTTCCGGTTTCGTTTTCCGCGTCCCACGTACCACGTACCGCGTACCGAGGTTTTCATGTCTCTGATTGAGCTGCAAAATGTTTCAAAAATATACCGCCTGGGGAACCAGGAGATCCCGGCACTCACCGGCGTCTCACTGACCTTCGAGGCCGGAGAGTTTGCCGTGTTGGCCGGGCCCTCCGGCAGCGGCAAGACCACGGCTTTGAACCTGATCGGCTGCCTTGATCACCCGACATCCGGGCACGTCATCTTCAATGGCCTCGACCTCGGCACGGCCAGCAAAAGAGCGTTGGCTGATTTTCGCCTGCAGAACATCGGCTTTATCTTCCAGTCGTACAACCTGATTCCGGTTTTGACCGCCGCCGAAAATGCCGAATTCACCCTGATGCTGCAGAAGGTCCCGAAACCTGAGCGACGGGCGAAAGTGCGCAAACTGTTTGTCGACCTCGGCATCGATGGCTTGGAAGACCGTCGCCCGACCGACCTGTCGGGAGGACAACAACAACGGGTTGCGATTGCCAGGGCGATGGCGGCAGACCCGCACGTTATCCTTGCAGATGAGCCGACTGCCAACCTCGACTCCCATACCGCCGAAGAACTTCTGGAACTGATGCGTCGGCTCAACCGGGAGCAAGGCACAACCTTTATCTTCAGCTCCCATGACGACCGGGTCATCGCACAGGCACGCAGGGTCATTCACCTGCAGGACGGCTGCCTTGCCGATGACGTGACGATCAGCAAATGAGTCCCATCAATGTGAACATCACACTCTGTCTGGTCCTTGTGATCTGCTGCCAGGTGGTCATGTTGACACCCGTGTATGCTCAGGCGGAAGCACTGGAATTGAGCGGTTCCATCAAATCTCTCAACGTCTATGTCGAAGAGGCTCCCGCCGGCCTGGCCCCCGAGTACTGGATCAGCAGCAATCGGGCCCGGCTGGATGTCGCATGGCAGGCGTCCGAAGCCTGGCGACTTGAGACAGCGCTTGATTACCAGTATCTCTGGAGCGATCCTCCCGGTTTTCAAGGGCCGGAAACGATTGAGTACAATCGCAGACTCGACATGGAAAAGAGCTGGCAACACGATAAACATGGTACCGGTCGCCTGCAGGTTGACCGTTTGAACCTGCAATGGCAGGCCGGGGCCGTCGATACAACTATCGGTCGGCAGGCGATCGGTTTAGGTCGCATCCTGGTCTTCTCACCACTCGACGTGATTGCCCCCTTCGCCCCCGATGCAATTGACACCGATGTCCGCAGCGGCGTCGATGCCCTGCGTACGATCTTCAACTACGGTCTCGATGGACAGATCGGTGCCATCGTTGTATGGGGAGAGGAAGCTGAGTACAACACCTATCTCGGCACCTGGTCGGACAACTGGTCGGGAATTGACATCATGATGATCGGTGGCGACCTGCGTGGACGCAGCATGATCGGCGCAGGACTTGCCGGCAGTCTCGGGACACTCGGCCTGAAGGCGGAAATCAGC
>Ga0316193_10002197_pt1 | contig 13611 bp, 9 predicted proteins | sample MerIslsedime2_MG_FD_207735 | JGI IMG/M metagenome (GOLD analysis project Ga0316193, IMG submission 207735) | Coastal sediment microbial communities from Maine, United States - Merrow Island sediment 2 | ecosystem: Environmental > Aquatic > Marine > Coastal > Sediment | place: USA: Maine...
GTCAGTGATCTGAATTTAATCGGTACTGACCAGAATGGTGCTTAGTTAAGCAGTTTCATGAATAGATGAAGTACAATTGGCCACGGAAGCACACGCAGAAACACGGAAAAATAAATTGTCTAACCGAAAACGGTCCCGTGTCCTTCCGTGTATTTCCGTATCAGGGTTCTCAAGTAAGTGCCATTCGGGACAGACCACAACTAGTTGCTGAAATAACAATTTAACAGTGGCCTGTCTCCGATTGCGTACCTTCAGCGACACTCCGGACGATTGCCCTGCTGCCTCGCACGGTTCTGTAAATTCAACGCCACTGGCATGCGTGCCTTAAGGTCGCTGATGCGCGTACTGTGTGACGGGTGTGTGGACAGGAATTCCGGCGGCTGGCCACCACCGGCACGGCCCATATTGATCCATAACTTGACACTCTCCTGCGGATCGAACCCGGCTTTTGCCATCAGGTCCAGACCTAAAACATCGGCCTCGCTCTCCTGGACACGGTTATAAGGTAGCAGGATACCGTACTCGGCACCCACGCCCAGCAGTCCCATCAGGGTCTGCCCGGTGCCGGTCTGCGGACTGGCGATAGCACTGACCAGCCCCAGCCCCTGCTCGACGGCAAACTTCTGGGAAACACGCTCATTGGAATGCTGCGACAGGACATGCGCCACCTCGTGACCGAGCACCGTTGCCAACTGGTGCTGGTTTTCCGCAACCTTGAGCAAGCCCGTATTCACACCTATCTTTCGACCCGGTAATGCAAAAGCATTTGCGGCATCATCCTGGAATACCACAATTTCCCAATTACCGCCGACCACCCGTGTAATGGCATTGCCCACACATTGCACGTACAGATTGGTAGTGCGCTGCTTGTCTATCGGCGTTTGCTTCTTTATATTGTCGAAGGCCTGCAGCCCCATTTGGTCCATCTCGCTCTCCGGCATGAGTACCAGTTGCGAACGGCCGGTGGGCGACGTGGCGCAGCCGCTCGCAAGCAGCACGCCAAGGATGAGGGATATCAGTGTATGTCGCATTGCGAGTACCGTGTTTGATGTAACATAATAACCGGAGTAATCACCGCTCATGGCAAGCAGCTTGTTAAACCGGTTCCACATACCGGGGACAGACAAGAATGGCACTTACTTAAGAACCCTGCCACGCAAACACACGCAACCGTTTCCGGTTAGAGAATTTATTTTTCCGTGTGCTTCCATGGCCAATTATACTTCATCTATTTATGAAACTGCTTAAGTAAGCACCATTCGCAACAGACCACAATTAAATAGTTGTCTGTCCCCGATCACCAAGCCGCATTATCGACCAGATACAGTTTAATTGTCAGTACCCCGCATGGCATTGGCCAGCGGTCGGAACTGCAAGGTATAGAACATCTCCAGGTAGCGTTGCGCCTCGGCCCGCTCCAGGTCAGTGACATAGCGCCAGAATCCATACACCCGCGACAGCGTCATCAGGCGTTCAGCATAGCCCTTCCAGGTATAGCGTTCATTCACCCGCTGCAGGGCGCTTCGGGAAATACGCTGCCACTCTTCAGGGTCCTGCCGACAGCGTGTGAAAAAGTCCGCCATGCGCTGTGCCGCTGCACTGCCATGATTGGGGTCAATATGAAAACCGGAAACGCCGTCCTCGATGATCTCCCGGGGTCCACCGAAACAGGTCGCAAAGGTCGGCAGGCCGGTAGCCATTGCCTCGATGACCGTTAGACCAAACGCCTCAAACAGTGCCGGCTGTGCAAAGGCACCGCCATTATCGGCTATAACGCGATACAGTTCGCCGGAAAAGGCCTTGTCGAGGTACATGCCCAGCCATCTGACCTCGTTATCCAGCCCATACTCATCCATCAGCTGGTGCATGAGCTCGATTTGTTCTCGCTCCTCTGTGTCACCTGCCTTTGCCGAATCAATATGCCCGGCGACTACCAGCAGGTTCGCCCCGGCACGCAGCTCGGGACACTGCGCATACCATTTCACCAGGCCGGTGATGTTTTTGATCTGATCCATGCGCGCCATGGTGAACAGCAGGGGCCGGTCACGGTTCTTCAGTACACCGCGAATATCCTCGCGGGTCTGGCGACCAAACAGCAGCTCCTCGAATTCCGCATGCAGGTGGCTGAGCCGCTGATCGGTCTCGGTCGCGGGAAAATAGATTTCCGGGTCTGCTCCCGGCGAGACAATATTGAATTTTGGGTCGAACACATCGATACCATGCACCACCCGGTACAGGCCCGGCATGGTATAGGCGCCATGCGCCTCATATTGCCCGACACTGTCCTCCGTCCCCGCGATTTCCTGGTAGGTAGACGTAATAATGAAATCCGCCTTGTTCATCGCTATCAGGTCCGCGGTGAATTGACAGGAAAAGTGATACTGCGCTTCGTTGTCCTGCCAGTAGAGGTCTGAATAGAGGTATTTCGTTTTTTCAAGCGCATGCGCGATATTGCACTGTGTCACCCCGAGCCGTTGCGACATGATCGACGCCACCAGGTTGCCGTCCGAGTAGTTACCGATAATCAGGTCCGGACGTCCGCCGAGCTCGGCCAGCATCTCGCGTTCGGCATCGAGACTGAATCGTTCCAGGTACGGCCAGACCTCAAACCTGGAAATCCAGTGCGGCAGCACCTTGCCGGCAGCACTCATAAAGGGGACGCGCAGGATACGTGCATTGCGCGTCCCGGTGATCAGCTCGATGCGCTGGTCGCAGGAGGTCCCTTCGGCCTCGGGTATGAGGCGTGTTATCACCAGTATCTGCGGCTCGATATCGAGACCCTGTTCTGCAAGGCGACGGTGCATTTCCTGTTCCAGCGCGCGCACCTGGTCGAGAATATAAACCACCTGGCCTCCGGTATCCGGTCGTCCCAGCACATCCGACTGGCCAAACCAGCCGTGCGGCGACAGGATGGTGATGGAGAAGATCATCGGGATGCGCGCCAGGAATTTTTCCAGGTTGCGCGGCGACGGAGCCTCAAGGATGTCAAGCAACAATTGCATGGTGTCACGCATGCGCGCCGCGTCCTGTCCCCAGCCGGGCTCGAATCCCATGGTCCGCAGTTCGCTGCATAGTGTGCGAAAGTCTGCAGAGGAATCAACACCCGCCAGGTAATCATCAGCAGCACGCAGGTTGCTGCGTAGTCCCTGCACGTCCTTGACGTCTTCGTTCAGCATCAGTTGCTGTTCCCGGTAACTGTGCACCCGGAGAAAGTCCAGCAGCCGTTTGTCTCCCTTGCCGAGTTCCTCGAACAGGCGGCTGGACAGGCGGCGATTCAGAAACTCAACGCCGCGACCGATGGAGCGCGCCTCGTGCATTTTCGGAAGTTCGCGCGAGAATGGTTCCAGGTCGATCTCCAGCTCCCAGCTCCAGTCATCCTGGCTGCCGTTTAGCAAGTGCTCCTTGAAGTACAGGAACTGGCTGACACTGATACGTTCCATGTTCATGGTGTCGAGATGCACCCGCATGTATTCCCAACAACCAACGCGTACCCGTAGCGCCAGGCAGATCCAGGCGGCATCAACTGCCGCTTCCTGCACCCGACAAAGTAATTTCTCCAGTGGACTATTGCGTAAACTGTCACCGTCCGGCTGCGCGCACAGTTCGGCAAGTGCATCCTGCACATCACTGCGCAACAGGAATGCCCGTTTCATGGCGAGCAGGTGGTGCCATACCCGGTGGGCCTGGTTCCGCTCCCGGTGCAGATAGCTGGAAAGCGACGCTAAAAATACATCGTCCAGCGTCATCTCAATTTCCAGTCATCAATGAATGCCTTGTAAAAGCCGGGATCTTCAGGGGTTGCCCCGCGTATGCCTGTAATGGCCGAGGCAAAGGCCTGGGCGTGCTCCAGCATCTGCGGTACCTTCCAGCCGCGCAGCAAGCCCAGAATAACTACACTGGTAAAGGCATCGCCGGCTCCCACCGTGTCGATCACCTCGCTGTGCCGCTGCGGCGTGACTCCGAACTCCTTGCCGTCAGACGCCAGCACCACGGCACCCGCCGCGCCGCGGGTAACAATCAGCAGTTCGGCCCCGCTGTAGTCCTGCAGCTGCTGCATCTGCCCCGGCAGTGTGTCCGCTTGCGGTGCCAGCAGCGCCAGTTCAGCCTCATTCAGTTTGATCCAGCCGGCGTCCTGCATGAACGACCTGACGGTTTCCAGCTGCCACCAGGGAGGACGCAGATTGACATCCACCAGTCGACGCAAATCCCTGCCCTGTTGCAGCTGCTGCAATGCCTCCCTGGAGCCGGCATTGCGAACGGCGAGACTGCCATGGTAGAGCAGCGCATGCTCCGGCAATGGCGGCATCGAAGCGGCATCGATAAAATCATAGGCCTGGTTGTCAACAATGTCATAGCCAGGCTCACCGTCCTCGATGCGGACATCGACGCTGCCGGTCGGATGGGTGGAATCGAGTTGCAATCCGGAAGTATCCATCTGCCAGGCATGCATGGTGTCGCGTATCATGCGGCCAAGAGCGTCATTCCCCACCCGGGAAATAAACAGCGGTGACTTGCCAAAGGCCTGCAGGTGCCAGGCGACATTAAAGGGTGCGCCTCCGAGCACCACACTGCCATCGAGAAACCGGTCAAACAGCACTTCCCCGAATATCACCGGGCGCTGGTCTGTAACACCGCTCATTCTGCCTGGCCAGCCTGAAGCTGCTCCAGCCATGCCTCTGTTTGTGGAATAAAATGCACAATACCCTCCAGTACCCCGGCGCTGTAATTGCCGTTCATGCCGAGCAATCCGCCAGAGGCCAGGTATAGCTGGCTGGAATGCCCCAGTATGGCCGCCTGTTGCTGTGCAGCTTTACGAACTGCCTTGCTGGCATTGGCCACCAGTACTGCAGGGATGTCACTTGCGAGTACCGGCAGATCATTGCCGCTGTCACCTGCAAACACCGTATCCAGCTGCGAGAAACCGCATTGCTGCATGAGAAATTCCACCGCATGCAGCTTGTTGGCCCGCGCTGGCAATACATCGAGCAGGCCAAGGCCGGCCGGTTCATCAACGCTCCATACGAGGCTGACATTGACGTCATGCCTTGCCAGGCATTGACGGACTTCGTCGAGCAAGGCAACGTGATTGGCATAGAGGGGCACGTAATAGCTTAATTTGTGAATATTCTGTTTTGCTGTTTCCTGCAACCTCAGTAGCTTGAAACTGCCGAGCAGCGCACTGATATCCATTCGCGTCAGTCCGGCCCAGTCGGGCGCAATTTCATTCTGCCAGGCCTGTTGCAGCTGCCAGCCGTTTGCAGTCACTTCGAAGATCGTGGTTCCGACATCGCAGATGACAAAATCAGGCTGCGGCAGGCGGTAATTGACAATCGCCTGCTCCACCCGCCGCCGATGCCTGCCTGTCACATATACCAGCAGCACTTGCGGCCGCGAAACAAACCGGGAGAGTATCTGGCGCGCCCCGGGGGATTCAGACTGCTGGCCATTGGGTAACAAGGTACGGTCGAGATCGGAACACAGCAACAGGCGCGTACTCATGCTTCACCGGCATCGCAGCTGCGAAAAAACCGGTAGTGTTCAATAGCCTCGAGGATGCCTGCGGCATACGGCTGTTTTGCAAAATAGATGCGATCCTGATCTATCAGCCCCGAGAGTTCTTCGTGGTGGCGGTTGGCGACCACAACCGCCATGGTATTCCCGCGCATCATATCCTCATCAGCACCGGATCCACCCGCCACCAGCATGTGTTCCAGCGGGATCTCCCACTGGTCAGCAAACCAGCGCAGCGCAAAGCCCTTCGAGGCCCGCACGGGCACGATATCGAGAAACTGGCCAAATGACAGGAACACCGAAACGCTCATTTCGTGCTGGTGCAGCAGGTTGTTGATTTCCTCCAGATCCGGTGCAAGGTTGGGATCGATGTAATAACTTATCTTGAAATTGCTCTGCTCGGTTTTGGGCTGCAGCTTAATGCCCGGCAAATCGTCAAGAATGCGTATCACCGCACTCCTGTTCCAGAGATGGTCAATGTGATGCGCCCAGGCATAATCGGCGGTCAGGCGCGGGGCATAGTGGATTTCGGTACCCAGACTGGTAATCAGTACGTCCGGTTGCGGAATACCGTATTGCTTCATCATCCGCAGTGCGGCGTCCAGCCGGCGTCCCGTGGCGATACCAAAGGTTGCGCACTTGCGGTTTTCCCGCATCACATTGATAAAGGTCGACAGTGACTTCGGATCGGTCAGCAGGTTCTGGTCAAGATCACTGAACAGTGCCCGGTCATGGTAGAGCGACGGCGATTGCCGCCGTGGCGCGCGCACCGGGGGTTCGGTACGGTTCACAATAAATTGCACGGCATCAATATACCGATTTACATGCGCATGCCATGAATAGTGGCGTCGCACCCCTGCGAGGCCATTATCTGCCAGTGTCTGCCAGGTCTTTCTGTCACTGAGAATCTTCAGCAGCGCCTTCTCGATGTCGGACTTGTCGAGCGGATCAACCAGGTAACCGTTGTGGCAGTTGCTGGTGATATCGCGCGGCCCGCCATCTTCGGTTGCCACGATCGGCAGGTGGCTGGCCGCGGCCTCGATCAGGGTCAGTCCGAATGGCTCGGTCAGCGCTGGATTGGTAAACACACCGCCGCTGGCGGATGCCAGGCGGTAGAGAACCGGGACATCCTGTTGCTGATGCTGTTTCGGGTAAGCCACCTTGCCATACAGGTCATACTGGTCAATGATCAGCAGCAGATCGGTGAGTATTTCCTGCTGCCGGCTGCCCATTTCACGAATATCATCGCGGGTACCGGCAACGATCACAAGGTTGGCGACTTTCTGCAGTTGAGCAGATTCTCCATACAACTCCAGCAACGTGCTCAGGTTCTTGCGCTTGTCCGGTCGCGACATCGCAAGGATGATCGGTTTGTCCGGGTGCTTGAGGAAGCGCACCAGTTCGTGCCATATAGGCGTGTTTTGCTCACTGCCGTCGGGCGGAAAAAACAGATCCAGTTCCGTGCCCGGTGGAATGACCATCATTTGTTCGGGCTGATAGTGTTTGTACAGACCGTATTGCTGCTCGATTTCCTGGTTGGTACTGGTGATCACCAGTTCCGCCACACCGAGGACATCCTCCTCAACCTCGATGCGTCGGGAGATATTGTAATTGCGCTCGATTTCTTCCCGCTTCAGGCCGCTCGCCAGTAGCCGCTGGCGTTTCACCCTTCCCAGCGAGTGTCCGGTATGCAGCAGCGGGACTCCCAGCAGGCTCGACAAACGCACGCCGACATAACCGGCATCCGCATAATGACTATGAATGATATCCGGCGTCAGTTGATTCTCGCGGATGAAATCCAGGGCATTGTCTGCGAAGGTATCAAGACAATCCCACATCTGCTCCTTGGGAAGGTAGACATCTTCGCCGCAATCGATGCGGATGATGCTGGTTTTATCGGTAAGTTGTTCCTGCCGGTTGGCATAATCCGGACTGACCGTTGGGTCTACCACCCGCCGGGTCAGCAGGTCCACCCGTGCCACATCATCATGTTCACCCAGGGCGCGGACCAGCTCTACGACATAACGGGTCTGGCCACCGGTGTCATCATCACGACCCAGTTCCATGTCATGTCCACGAATCAGGCCATGTATGCTGATCAGTACGAGGTGCAGCTTGCCTTTCTTGTTGGACATATCCTGTCAGTTCCTTTAACCGGTTTTGAGTGAACGCATCATCGGCAATAATATAACAATAATAATTAATTAAAACAACGTGATACATACAGCCCTAAAAAACCGGCGACGCACGGAGGAACCACAACAGGGCTGTCAGCGGCGTTCGAAAACCACCACGCTGTGCGCTTGCACATCATAGCTGGGAGCTACCAGCTGCAGCTGATCGTCTTTCGTAATAATGTCCAGCGGGGAGTCGCCTGCGGTGTCAATGGCCAGGTACCAGCCACCCTCGGCAAGCCGCGGCAAGGGCATCACCAGCGTGCTCGCCTGCATGTTCATAACCACAAACAGGTCTTCTTCCCAGGCTTCCACCGCACCCAGCGTACAGGCGAGCAGCCGCGCATCAGGGTCTTCCCATAGTGGCTGGTTGAGGCTTTCGCTGTGCCAGGTGATATCGGGGAACCAGTGGCCGTCGCGTTCCAGACCGCTGAGGAAACGGGTATGCGTCAGACAGGGGTGGCGCTTGCGAAAGGCAACCATCAGCTGCGTAAAGCGCAGCATGTCACTGTTGCTCGCGGTCAGACTCCAGTCGAACCAGCCCAGCTCATTGTTCTGGCACCAGGCGTTGTTATTGCCTTGCTGGGTGCGCAGCACCTCGTCACCGGCATTGAGCATGGGTATACCCTGACTGAGCAACAGGATCGCCATGAAGTTTTTCGCCTGCCGGCGACGCAGCGCAACGATATCCGGGTCATCGGTATCACCTTCGGTGCCGCAGTTCCAGCTAAGGACATTGCTGTTACCATCGCGGTTGTTCTCGCCGTTGCCTTCATTGTGTTTTTCGTTGTAGCTGGTCATGTCATGCAGGGTGAAGCCATCATGACAGCTGACGAAATTGATGCTGTTAATCGGCAAGCGATCATCATCCTGGTAGAGATCGCTGCTGCCACTGAAGCGCCGCGCCAGTTCACCGTGCACGCCCCTGTCGCCTCGCACAAAGCGGCGCAGTACGTCGCGGTACTGCCCGTTCCATTCGGCCCAGCGAAAACCAGGGAAATCTCCCACCTGGTAAAGCCCGGCCGCGTCCCAGGCTTCGGCAATAATGCGTGTTTCACTGAGCACATTTGAAAACTCGATATTCCACAATACCGGTGCATGGTAGAGGGGTTCACCGTTCTCGCCGCGTGACAGCACGCTCGCCAGGTCGAAACGGAAGCCATCCACATGCATCTCGCGCACCCAGTACTCGAGGCACTCGAGTATGAATTTTGCCACCAGCGGGTGATTGCAGTTGACGGTGTTGCCGCAACCGGTGTAGTCGCGGTAGACAGCAAGGTCCTCCGGGTCCAGGTGGTAGAAAGTCTCGTTATCGATGCCCTTGAAGTTAATCACCGGGCCACCGGCACCACCTTCGGCGGTATGGTTGAATACCACATCAAGAATGACAGCGATACCTGCCTCATGCAGCGCCTTAACCATATCCCGGAACTCGTTCATATGGGCAGCAGCATGCCTCGAGACACAATAGCCGGGGTGTGGACTGAAATAACTATGCGTGCTGTAGCCCCAGTAATTGCCAAGTCCCAGTTCCGCCACGCCAGCGGGCACATCCTGCTCATCAAAGGCCATCACAGGCAGCAGCTCGACATGCGTCACACCGAGTTCCCGCAGATAGGGAATTTTCTCGATAACACCGAGGAAGGTCCCTGGCTGGCTGACACCTGAAGACGGATGCCTTGTAAAACCACCGACATGCATCTCGTAGATAATCGTTCTTTCCGGACGAATACAACCCAGGGTTTCATCGTCCCCCCAGTCGTATTCGACCGAGTGCACCACGCTTCGCATGGAGGTGGCCATATTGCTGCCCGGCCCGGCGGCCGCGGCGCGTTGCCACAGCGTGTCGCTGACACAGCGCGTCCAGGGATCAAGCAGCACCTTCTCACGGTCAAAAAGAAGACCGGATTGATGCACGTCATCCGGTCCATCGATCCGCCACGCATAGTGGGTACCCACAGGCAGGTCAATCACCAGCACACTCCAGAAAAAAAACATCCGGTGCAGGCGCGCTTCCAGGGGAATAACCTGAAGCGGTTCACGGCTGTCCGCGGCCGCAAACAACAGCAATTCCACGTGCGTAGCATGGCGACTGTAAATGGAAAAATTCACACCGTCAGCAAGCAGCGTTGCGCCCATCGGATAGCGACTGCCGGAACGAATCTGGTAGTTCATGATGTTATTATCAGTCAAGGGTCCGGATCCACGAAGGTTATATGCTGCTGCGTTGGCCTGATTATACACGCCGTCAGGGCTGGTGGCTGAGCATATCGAGCAGTGTTATTGGCCGTGGAGCTACTGCATGGATATTGCCAGCGTGACAACAAATCGTTGTCTATCCCGAATGGCACTTACTTAAGAACCCTGCCACGGAAATACACGCAACCGTTTCCGGTTAGATAATTTATTTTTCTGTGTTATTCCGTGTGCTTCCGTGGCCAATTGTACTTCATATATTTATAAAACTGCTTAAGTAAGCACCATTCAGGTCTGTCCCCGATTACGACCTGTCAGCGCACCTCAATAGAAAAATGTTCCTGAAAATAACGATATACCTCAAGTCGCATGGCGGCTGATTTGCAGCTGTACACCAGGTAGCCGATATTCTGTCCGGCACTTTCCCTCCGGCTGATATTATCTCCGATCTGGATCTTGAGGCGGAACTCGCGGGTTGCAGTATGTTGCCTGACCAGGTCATCGCCGCGTATTGCTACGACCTGTCCGGCGCCGGGATGAAATATTTCCACACCGCAACAGGCCACAGAGCTGTCAGGGAAATCGAAGTCCTCGCCAAGCTCTATCGCGACCATTGCCTCCCACGGATTGAAGGCGTAGGCATGTTGCATAGCGTTCATGATATAGCCACCTGGCGGACGCAGAGCGATTTCACCGAAGAGAAGACCGCCATCGACAAGGTATACTTCGAGGTGTGTGATGCCCCAGTTTATTTTCAGTGCCTCAATGACGCGGCGGTTGAGGGTCCGCATGGAATCCAGCAGGGCTTCATCAAGCTCCGAGGGCACAAAATTTACATGACCTTTTTCCAGATAGCGCGTGGTGTTGACAAACTGGATCTGCCCCCCGCTGACGAAGGATTCGATACTGGCCTCGGGCGCAGACACGTAGCGCTCCAGAATGTTGCGCCCATCGCGCCGCAGCACCAGGTCCTGTTCCCTGTGGATCACCTCCAGACCACGCCCACCGGAGGATTTTCTGCGCTTGCGCACCAGCGGGCTACCAAGGCGCTCGAATGCCTCTTGCGACGTGCAGGCGGATGTTTCCGCCATGAAAGCAGTCATCGGGACTTTATAGCCGGACAGGTATTCCTTCATTGCCAGCTTGTCGCGACAGCGCAGCGCAGTACTGGCGAGTGACAGTCTCGCACCGAGAGTACGTCGCGCCACGGCAGCCGGGTAGACGGCCGCTTCGCTGCCTGCGATCACATGTGTATAGCGTGAGGAATCGAATGACTCAGCGATAAACTGTTTCAGCCTGGACGCCGTGTTCCAGAATGGCGCCGTCACAAGATGCCCGGCATCCGGGATAACAAAGCCGGCTTTTTCCTGCCACACGGCAAACGGGATACCCCTGGAACGCAATACCTCAATGAGCTCGCGGCGCGGGCCGATCACCAAAACACGATAGCGGTTCAAATCCATAAAGATAAGTGTGTCATGGCATAAGTATTTCCAGCATTATTAAGAAATGTGCTCCCGCACCATTACTGGGCATCTACCGTCCCTGGGGCTGGTGATTTATGGCATCTCTCAAGAAGCTCATGTCAAATTGCCAGTCATGGTGACCGCCCCACAGCCACGCGTGCGAAACGTAACCACTATACCTTTGATACAGCTCTGATACTGAACATTATCAGAGACCCATTACCACCTGATGGTAATTCACCGCACACAGGCCTGTTGCGACAACAAGGCCCGCGCCCTATGATGGCCGCATTATGGATAGTCAAAACCCGATCGATCATATTCAGCAGTGGACCACCACTCTGACGGGGTCTCTGGGCCGTGTTGCAACACAGATACTGGAGTACCTTCCAGCGATACTGGGCGCCGTTGTGCTGCTGCTTGTTGGCTGGAGCGTTGCATGGCTGCTGCAGTTCACCACACGGAAGATTACCGAAAAGAGTGTTGCCCGACTTGCAAGTACCCGGCCGATGGACACCCGTGTCCAGCAGCCACGCTCCTACAGTAACGCTCCAGTTATTGCCAGCCGCATCGTATTCTGGATAGTCCTGTTATTCTTTGTGCTCGCAGCCTCCGAAGTTCTCGACCTGGAGGTCATATCAAGTCTGCTCACAGTCATCACTGCCTATCTGCCGCGACTGCTCGCCGGTCTGCTGATTCTTTTTATTGGCTTGTGGTTTGCCGAAGTAACGCGAGCTGTTCTGAGACGCACCAGCACTAATTTAGGCATTCAGCAGGGCGATATTCTCGGACGCCTTGGCCAGATACTGGTGCTGCTGATCGTATTTTCTGTCGCCACCGGTCAGATCGGTATCGACAACACACTGCTGGTCGCACTGGTTTCGATACTTTTCGGGGTGATGTTTGGGGCGATCGCCCTGGCATTCTCGTTCGGCGCGAAGACCACGATCGAAAACCTGCTGGCCGCGCAATCGATTGCACAGGCGTACAACCCGGGTGACGTCATACGGATTGGTGAAATCGAGGGAAAAATACTGCGGATTACACGGGCTAACGTAATCCTGGAGACATACGACGGACAGACACTGATCCCGGCAAAGCGTTTCAGCGAACAGGAATCGGTACATCTCTCCGGAACCGACACGACATGAACCCGCACTCCCGTCTTGGCGCTACCTTTTTGAGAACCCAGCCCGCCGCTGCAGCACGTGTACTTGAAGACTTTCCCGCAGAAAGCGCCGCGCAATACCTGACGGTCGCAAATCCACTCACAGCAAAGGACGTCATCGGGCATTTCACTCCAGGATTTGCCGCAAGCTGCCTCAGCGCCATCGAACCACAGGCGGCAGGGCAGTTATTCAGCCAGCTACACCTCGAACTCCAGATTATGTTGTTACGTCAACTCGACCTTGATACACGCGAGTCATTACTGAGTGCGTTGCGACCGGATCAGGCAACATCGATAAAGCGACTGCTTCCCTATCCCGAGGGTACAGCCGGCGCCCTCATGGAAGCGCCGCTGGCAAGCGTACCGGAGGAACTGTCCGTCAAGAAGGCAGTGAAGCGTATCAGGCAAACCCGGCGTGGCATGAAGTTTTATGTCTACACCACCAATGCAGCTGGCCAGTTGACGGGGGTATTAACGCTGCATGAACTAATCAGTGCACCGTCAGGCGCGCATGTTAACGAGATAATGACCAGGGACATCATCTGCCTGTCCCCTGCTCAGTCGATACTAACCGTATTCAACAGCCCGTACTGGCAGGAATACCATGCGTTACCTGTCACTGATGAGAACAACATTCTTCTCGGTGTCATTCGCCAGAAAAGCATGCGGCGATTCCAGGAGACGACCTTGCATGCAAACATTGCCAGCAATAGCCTGGAAACCTTTGTAGCCGTCGGTGGATTGTTTGCCATCACGGCGGGAGACTTGCTGGCCACATTGATATCGACTGGTTCATCGCTGACACACAGAGACCCCCATGGCTGACCTGCGCGCCCTTACGCACGCGCTAACCAATAGCTACATCGACGCCTTTCCCCAGGAGACAACCGAGGTGCTGGAATCCGCACCCGTTGATGAACTCGTCGAGCTGCTGCAGACACAAACAGTGGAAAGGAGCGCCCGTATCCTGGGACGACTGTCCACAGCGCTGGCGACGACCGTATTGCAACAACTGGTTGCAGACCTCGCGCGGCAGATTTTGGGTTCCATGGAACCGATGCAGGCTGCACTGTTGCTCAGCAGCCTTGACCCGGAG
>Ga0316193_10002198_pt1 | contig 13611 bp, 11 predicted proteins | sample MerIslsedime2_MG_FD_207735 | JGI IMG/M metagenome (GOLD analysis project Ga0316193, IMG submission 207735) | Coastal sediment microbial communities from Maine, United States - Merrow Island sediment 2 | ecosystem: Environmental > Aquatic > Marine > Coastal > Sediment | place: USA: Maine...
CCACGAGGCCGCCGGCGCACGATCAGCGTGGTCGCAATCCTCCCCGTTCTGCTCTCCGACCACGCTGATCGCGCGACGCTGGGTCGCCAAAGGCGGACCAGAAGGCCGGGGCTCCGGGACACCGCGGCAGCGGCAGCGGCAGCGACAGAGGCAGGGGCAGGGGCAGGGGCAGGGGCAGGGGCAGGGGCAGGGGCAGGGGCAGGGGCAGAGAAATTGTCGCCCGGTGCCGAGGGGATATCAATCCAGCGAATCCCCTACCCCTCGTCGAGGCCCTGGTGATGCTCCATCTCCCAGTCGCTCCACCACTCGGTCTCGATACCGTGGCAGGTGTCACCGAACGCCGCACAGGGGATGCATCCGTCGCCACGGATGAGATCGGGGTCGCCCATGGGCGGCAGCCTCTGCACGAGTTCGAGTCCCAACAGACGTGCGGCCTCAACCTCATCCGACGCAGGCGACCCCTCGAGTTTTCGAACTCCGCCATCGATGAGACGCCGTTCGGCCTCCGGAAGAAGCACCGTCTCCTCCTTGTCCAGATGCAGCCAGATCTCGGCCGCCAACCGCTTTGCCGCCGACACCGATTCGGCGCAGGCGCCCGCCGACGCCAGCCCATCCAGAACAGGAGGCACGCTCTCGTGCTCCTGGGTGAGGATCACCAGGGGGCCGTGATCGCCCGGAACTTCACCGTGTTCCACCAACGCTCTGAAGAGAACCTCTTCGCCGTGGTGGTGATAACCGTGCACATACACACGCAGGAAGTGGATGAGATCCTCGAGGTCGGCGGCCGCATCGGGATGTTCCCAACCGCGATCGGCCCAGAAGAACAACGAGCCCGTCACCTCATCGATGAGGCGGTGCTCCTCACGGATTTCATCGACGATCCGCATTACGAGCCCGGGGCGGGCCGGACAACGCCCGCCGAACCCGGACCCCTCGGATCGGCGGCCGCTTCCACCGTTCCATCCGATGTCACCCTCACCGCGTTCACCTCACCCAATCGGCTTCGACCCCTGAGTTGGTAACCGCGCCGCTCGAGCTCCATCGCCGTTTCCGGCGAGAGCGCATCGGGCTCGACCGCGATCTCATCCGGCATCCACTGGTGGTGGATCCTGGGCCGATTGACGGCAGCCTGGAGGTCGTCTCCGTCAACGATCACATTGAGGAGGACCTGAGCGGTCACGGTGGGGATCGTGGAACCACCGGGCGACCCCAGAGCCACGATTTCATTCTCGCGCCACGCAACGGCGGGCGACATGGATGACAGCATCCGCTTGCCCGGACCCACCGCGTTGGCCTCCCCCTGGATCAGACCATAAAGATTGGGTCGGCCCGGGGCGGCGGCGAAATCATCCATCTCGTTGTTGAGCAGAAAGCCGACACCCGGGACGAGCAGACCGCAACCGAAGCTCCCGTTGAGAGTGGTGGTGATGCTGACCACGTTGCCGGCGCTATCCGCCACCGAAAGGTGGGTGGTCTCGGTGGATTCGCGTGCGGCCGGGGCGCCCCACGAGCCGACATCGGCCGAAGGCGTTGCTCGCGGTGAATCAAGCTCGAGCGCCCTGGAATCGAGCCACTTTTTTTCGAGGAGATCGGCGGCGGTGGCCCTCGTGGTGGAAGGATCGCCGAGCAGAACACGATCGGCGTAGGCTCGGCGCCAGGCCTCGACGAGCAAATGAGCTCGTACGGCCCCGAACCGAGGCGCCGACTGCCAGTCCACGCGTTCAAGCAGACCGGTGGTCTGTCCAAGGATGATCCCACCGGATGAAGGCAGCGGCATGGAGACCACCTTCCATCCAAAGGCGTCAAAGGAGATGGGCTCGCGCCATACAGGACGATAGGCCTCGAGATCCGCCACGGTGAGAATGCCGCCGTGCCGGTCTGAAACGGTTTTGATGGCCGCCGCCAAGGCGCCGCCGGTGATGGCTGTTGGGCCCTGTTCAGAATAGGCATGAAGGGTCGCCGCCAGATCGGGGATCTTCATGACGGAGCCCGCGGCCGGCGGTTTCCCACCGGGCAGCCACACCGACGCGGTTTCCGGGAACCGTCTGAGCAGTTTCGCAGCCTTTGCAACGGATTTCTCGAGCCGGGAGGTCACCACGAACCCGTCACCGGCCAGTCGCGCGGCCGGTGCCACCACCCGCGCCCATTCCAACGAACCGTAGCGCCGGTGGAGCTCCCACAGACCTGCCGGCGAACCGGGCACTCCGGCCGCCAACGGACCGACCAGGCTCTTCTCGGTCACCGGTTCGCCCTTGGCATCGAGATACATGTCGTGGTCGGCAGCTGCGGGGGCCGCCTCGCGAAAATCCAGGGTTGACACCTCGCCGTCCATCCGCGCAACCGCGAACCCGCCGCCGCCGAGATTGCCGGCCTGTGGGTGGACCACTGCGAGCGCGATGGCCGTCGCCACCGCCGCGTCTACGGCATTGCCACCGGCGCGGAGAATCTCCAGACCTGCCTCGGTGGCCGCTGGAGCCGCGCTCGCAACCGCACCCCCGGTTCCCCGAGCCGGGTCGGGCGAGGCAGCCGACACCGGCGCCGCAATCACGATGAGAACGAGTAATAACAGGAGACGGCGGGAAGACCTGAGATACGTCATCGGCCGAGTTTACTGCAACTCCCGCCCTGAGAGCTGCGTATTACACAACAGGAGGGGACAATGAACCCAGCGACCGTTCACACAAACCAGGACACCCGTAACCAGCTGCCGGCAATGGTGGTTCGCCAGGCCATCGAGACGCTCAACTCGCTGGCCCCGGAGACTGCCGACCACCTCAACGCGCTTTCCTTTGTCCTGATGCGGGTCGCCCTGGCCGATGGCCGGGTGTGCAACGACGAGCGCCACGAGATGGAGGAGATCCTCATCGAACATTCTCGAGTTCCCGCCGAGCATGCGGTGCTGGTCACTGAAATCGCCTGCCACCGGGCCCAGCTCGCCGATTGCGGGATCGCATACGCCATCAGCCGAGGACTTCGGTCGAGGCTCGATGCTGCGCAGCGCGAGTCGATTGCTGCCCTTCTGACCGCGGTCGCCAGAGCCGACGGCTGTTTCTGCGCATTGGAACGACACGAGATCACTCAGATAGCAGGCGAACTCGGCATCGACCCCGCCGAGGTCAGCACCCGGGGGTAGGTTTGCCCCGGACAGCGAGGTCCTGACCACCTGATCGCACAATGAAACCGCGAAGACGCCAAGCGCGCCAAGGGTCCGCATAGCAACACATTCCTGACCCGGGCTCCCTCTGAATTCAAATGCGAGTCCTCAATCGGATTACTGCGATGAGCCGAGAGAATATCTTCGTGGCATCTTCGCGACCTTCGCGTCTTCGCGGTGGGATTGTGCCAACTGGATCAGATCGACCACACCGTGGGACAACGCCATTCAGATGCGACCACTCCGGATGGCCCCACCGCGAAGGGATCGGGAATAAAGCAATGCTGGATCAGGTATCATCCAGTGCCTGCGTGGCTCGCAGGCGGAGGCACTATGACCTGGAACTACTCGAAGAAAACCACCGAACTCTTCATGGCGGCGGTCTCGGGGCAACCCGGCACCCACCTCGGGGAGATCGAAGACGCCGACGGTTTCGGCGAGCACGGGTCCCTCGCCTGCGGCGACGCCCTGCGGTTCACCTTCCGCGTCGATCGTCACCCCAGCGACCCACGGCAGGACCGGATCACCGAGGCTCGCTATCTCACCTTCGGCTGCACCTCGGCCATCGCCGCGTCGGAAGCGCTGTGCGCCATTATCGAGGAGGGTGATTTCACCCCCATCGGTGCTCTCCAGATCACCAATCAGGACATCGTCAAGTATCTCGACGGGCTTCCCCAGGCCAAAATCCACTGCTCGGTGATGGGCGCCGAGGCGCTCGAGGCTGCGGTGTTCAACTGGGCTCAGAAGCGCGGCGTCGACCTGGCCGAACTCGGGATCGACATCCGCCACGACGAACAGGAGGAGGGCCGACTGGTCTGCACCTGCTTTGGTCTCACCGAACCCTATATCCTGCGCAAGATCGAGGAACTCAATCTGACCTCCATCCCCGAGATCACCAACGCCATCAAGGCCGGCGGCGCCTGCATGTCGTGTCACCACACCCCCGGCGGGCTGCAGGATATGCTCGATCAAGTCAATGGGGCGCGGGCCACATCCTTAAAACAGCTTCCGGTCCTCCCCATGGCGAGGGCGCCCAGGGCCCAACCACCGGCGGAGATGTCGCCCTTCAAATTTGCCAAGAGGGTCGAGGAGGTGATCGAGACATACGTCCGGCCCCAACTCGCCAAAGATGCCGGCGACATCGAGATCATCGATATCAAGGACTCCAAGGTCTACTGCACCATGAAAGGGGCCTGCGCCAACTGCATGGGTTCCCAGAGCACCATCAAGATGCTGGTGGAACAGGCGCTCAAGGACCAGATCGACCAACGGATTCAAGTCATCGAAGTTTGAGGTCGAACCCATGAACATCATCTACATGGACAACAACGCCACCACTCGGGTCGCGCCCGAGGTCGTCGAGGCGTTGATGCCGTTCCTCACCGATGACTATTTCAACCCGAGTTCGCTCTACGAACCGGCTCACATCCCCGCCGAAGCCATCACCTCGGCGCGCAAGACCGTCGCCAGGCTTCTCGGCAACGCCCGGCCCCCCGAGATCCTCTTCACCTCCTGCGCCACCGAGTCCAACAACACCGCGGTCTTCGGCACCATTACCGCAAACCCGGATCGCCGCCACATCATCACCACCGGTGTCGAGCACCCGGCCATCTTCTCGGTCGGCGAAGATCTCCAGCGCAGGGGCATCGAGGTCGATTTCATCCCGGTTGACGCCGATGGGCAGATCGATCGCGTTGAATTTGTCCGGGCCCTCAGGTCAGACACCCTGATGGTTTCGGTGATGCACGCCAACAACGAAACCGGGGTCATCTTTCCGGTCGAGGAACTGTCCCGCATCACCAAAGAGACCGACGAGAGCATCATCTTCCACACCGACGCCACCCAGACCGTGGGAAAGCTCCCCATCGACCTCCGCGGCTCGTTCAAGCACGTCGATCTGCTGTCGTTCTCCGGGCACAAGCTGCACGCCCCCAAGGGCATCGGCGCCCTCTACATCCGTCGCGGCACCCGCTGCCGGCCGTTTCTCCTTGGCGGCCACCAGGAGGATGGGCGCCGAGCGGGGACCGAGAACGTGGCCTTCATCGTCGGCCTCGCCAAAGCCCTCGAGATCGCCATGGATCGCCACGACGAGGACGAACCGCAGATCCTCGCCATGCGAGACCGGCTCGAGAGCGAACTGGTGGCGCGGATCCCCTATCTCGAGGTCAACGGCAAGAACTCCCCGCGGCTTTCCAACACCCTCAACGTCGCCTGTCACTTCATCGAAGGCGAAGGCATCCTCTACCAGCTCAGCGCGCAGGGCATCTGTGCCTCATCGGGCTCCGCCTGCACCTCGGGTTCCCTCGAACCCTCCCACGTCCTCAGAGCCATGCACATCCCCTTCTCGGCGATCCACGGCTCGGTGCGATTCAGCCTGAGCCGCTACAACACCGAGGCCGAGATCGACCGAGTTATCGAGGTCTTCCCCGGGATCGTCGACAGCCTCCGCCGTCTCTCGCCCTATTGGGATGCGAAGAACAACCAGCCGAGGCCCGAGGCCATGGAGATGTTGACGCAGACGGATATGCCGTAGCAATTCGTCGGACGAATTGCGGCGGCGCGTCGGACGCGCCGAACCGGACACGAGGTCGAGAGCTTCGAGCAGCGAAAGAAGGACCCTGATCGAGCGTGCCGTCCTTGACGGTTTTCAACAGGAACCGGTTCACTCCGAGAATCGCCTCGAGAAAAACATCAAGGGGCACCCACGGGCAACAACATTCCGATTCAGTTCTCTCGGCTCAGAAGAAGGCCGCCGACGCCGCACATTCGATCCATCGCAAAGCCGTCACATTGTTGACTCATCCCATGAGCAGGCTGGAAGCCTGCTCCACAACACGACCGTCCGTTGTGGGGCAGGCTTCCAGCCTGCCTTCAGAGTCCAACCCGGAACGTGACTCGCCACTACGCAGTCAGACACCCCGAAAACCCCGCACCGCCCGCTCAATCAATGCGATGAGCTTGACGTTCTCTGCGCGTTTGCGGCAAACCTGTGATGTTGCGATGAGTCAAAAAAGCGATGTCCTTTGCGTCTTTGCGTCTTTGCGGTGAAACTGCGATGGTGCGATGGGTCAATCGTGCGATGCTTCGCGGGGCCTTCGCGACCTTTGCGTCTTCGCGGTTTCATCGTGCTTTCAGCCTCGGATCGACGATGCTCGGGAGCGAGTGCTGTGCCATCATCGATGCATGGCGGCAGCAACTCGCGGGTTACGTCTCTGGCTCTTTCGTCTGGTCACCGTTCTGGTCGCTCTGGTCGTCGGGTTGCTGATCGCCGAGTCCGCGATCCGTATCTTTCCCAACCTCCTCAACGAGAAGCTCCGGCACGCGGCTTTCTCCAGGTACGACACCCTGCCGGGTGGGATCTTCCGCTTCGAGGGTCTCTCCCGTACTCGTTTCATGCGCGCCGACCAACGGACCCGCGCCTACTCTCACGGCTATTTCTGGACGCATGAAACCGATTCCACCGGCTACCGCAATCCCAGCGGATTCGACGATCGTCGCGTTCTGCTACTCGGCGATTCCACCATCTACGGCCACGGAGTCGAGTCCGAAGAGACAGTCGCCCATTTCCTGAAAACGGATCACGACGTCGCGGCCTACGACATGTCCGCCCAAGGCCAGTGCATCTATGATCACTACCTCGCGCTTCGGCTCTTCCTCGACGAGTTCCGACCGGAAACCGCGCTGCTGTTCATCTATGTCAAAGACGTCCAGGACCTCGAGAAGCTCTCTCGTGCGCCGGGTGGACCAGAAATCCCGGAGATCGTTGCATTCGACTACGGGCTTCTTCGTGACCGAATCGAGCTGCTGCAGTCCTTTCGAGACCCTCTGATGATTCGCGTCGCGTACTCGTCCGCCATCGTCCGGATGACGGCAAAGACCCGGCGCTGGCGACCGGCCAGACCGCCGGAATCGGAGACACCGCCACAGTGGCGCCCACAACGCGAGAGTAAAACCAGGCCCGGCAACGCAATGGGCGCTGTGCTCGACAACTCTCGATTCGCTCCGATCGAGCACTACTACGACACCGTCCTCGCCGACCTCGCGGAGCGATGCGACCGACTCGGCGTCCGGTTGGTGGTGATCCACCTGGTTCCACCGTCCGAAAGGGAGTGGCGAGGACGAGACCGGGCCCAGGCCAGATTCCAACAATCACTGGAAACAATCTGTGCCCGTCATGGTCTCGAACTGGTCGACACCTGCGAGTTCTTCGAGGGACGCACGGACTGGATTCTCCCGGGCGACGGACACTTCAATCCGGAGGGCAACCGGGCGTTCGCGGGATTCCTTTCTCGCGAGATTCTCGGACAGCAATAGGAATCCGCAACGCCGGCCGTTATAGGCATCGACGCTGGTCAGCGGTTCGCACAATGGATCCGCACCGACGCCAACCTTGCCAAGGTGCGTGAATGGTCTCGTGGCCTTCGCCTCGGCGATCGTGGTTGCCGGGTCGTAGAGTCTTCACCGCCAAGGCCGCCAAGTCCATCGCAAAGTCATCCCGTAGTTGACTCATCGCCCCATGAGCAGGCTGGAAGCCTGCTCCACAACACAACCGTATCCGTTGTGGGGCAGGCATCCTGCCTGCCTTCAGAGTCCAACCCGGAACGTGAATCGCCACCACGTAGTCAAACACCCTGATAACCCCGCACCGCCCACTCAATCACTGCGATGACCTTGGCGTTCTTTGCGCCTTTGCGGTAAACCTGTGATGTTGCGATGAGTCAATACTGCGATGTTCTTTGCGACCTCCTTTACGTTCTTGGCGGTCTTTGCGGTAAGACTGCGATGGACTAGAGTGGCGGCCATGAAACGACTGCTTTGCCTCATCGCCCTCGTCGCTTTCGCCCCCTGGTCCGCTATCGCCGAGGATGTCCCAGAAATCTGGCGGACGGTGGCCGAGAAATCCGACTTCCGCGCGACCTCGACGTTTGCCGAAACCATGGACTTTCTTCGCCGGGTCGAGTCGCGCGCTCCCGATGTCATTCGGGTCACGAGTTTCGGGGCAACGTCCGAGGGTCGCGAGCTGCCTCTCGTGATCGTCTCGTCCGACGGCGCCTTCACCCCGGCCGCGGCCAAGGCCACCGGCAAGCCCATCCTGCTGCTCCAAAGCGGGATCCACGCCGGCGAGATCGACGGCAAGGATGCGTCGCTCATGCTGCTGCGCGAGATCGCCCTGGGCAAGCGCCCCGATCTCGCCGAGGCGGCGGTGACTCTCTTCGTCCCGATCTATAATCTTGACGGCCACGAACGCATCTCACCGTACAACCGTCCAAATCAGAACGGCCCCGAGGAAGGGATGGGCTTCCGCGCGACCACGAGCGGGCTCAACCTCAACCGCGACTACCTCAGACTTGCCAGCCCCGAGGCAACCGCCCTCGCCGCTCTGGTTCATTCCTGGCAGCCCCACCTCCACGTCGACAACCACGTCACCAACGGCTCCGACCACCAGTGGGTGCTGACATGGATGGTCGCCGAGGCCCCGCTCCTCGATCCTGCCGTCGACGGCTGGGTCGCAGAGCATCTCCCGCCGGTCCTCGAAGCCACCGCCGAGGCGGGCCATCCCAACGGACCCTATGTATCGCTCATCGACTGGGATGACCCGACCAAGGGCATGAGCTGGGCCGGCATCCGCCTGCCCCGTTTCTCGACCGGGTACTTTCCCGTGATCAATTGCCCGTCGATCCTCATCGAGATGCACTCCCACAAACCGTATCGGGACCGAGTCCTCGCCAACCGTGATTTCATGGACGCCCTCATCCTCGAAACCGGGGTGGCCGGCGCCGAGCTCATCCGCGCGGTGGACGCCGCGAATGCTCGCACGGTCGCTCTCGGACGTCCGGACGCGGATGCCTCATCGGTGGTGGTGCGATGGAAAGCCGCCGATGCTTTCGAAACCATCACCTGGCCGGCGTTTCGCACCACGAAGGAGACCTCGGTGGTCACCGGTAGAACGCGGACGATCTACCACCGCGGAGAGCTCGAACCCGTCGAGATTCGGTTCAACCATGCTCTCGAGCCGGAGTTTGTTCTTGCTCGCCCGCGGGGCTATCTGGTCCATGCAGGGTGGCCTCAGATCAACGATGTGCTGAGTCGCCACAGCCTCGTCGCCATCCCGCTCGCCGAGCCCATGGAGCTCGAGGTCGAGACGATCCGCCTCTCCGACCCGGTTTTCGCCACGTCGTCGTTTCAAGGTGTCGTCTTCGTCGATGATTTTACCGTCACCCGGGCGCTCGAAACCCGTGAAATCCCGGCCGAGAGCCTGTGGATTCCCGCCGATCAACCGGACTTCGAGCTTGCGGTCCAGCTCTTCGAACCCGAGGCCCCGGACTCACTGCTTCGTTGGGGCGAGTTGTCCTCGATTTTCGAGATGAAGACCTACATCGGAGTCGACAAGCTCGAGGAGCTGGTCGGCCGGATGCTGGAGGACGAAACGATTCGCGCCGCGTGGGAGAGCGCCCTCGAAGATCCCGATTTCGCGAGTGACTGGCGCGCCCGCTACATGTGGTGGTATCACCAAACCCCTTACTGGGACGAGCAGGTCGGGCTCCTGCCCATCTATCGTGTCATGCACGCACCCCTGCCCACGACGGGCCAATGAAGTGACCCGTTCTTTCGAGGATCGCGCGGCGGGGTGGCGTCCCCTCGGGGCGGCGCTGCTCGATTATCACCGCGGCGACGCCGCGGTCGGACTCGTGGTCACGAGCGATCTCTGGGAAGACGAACCCACCCCGGTGGCGGCCTTCTACCGACCCGATGAACAGACGCTCCCCGCACTCGAACAAAAAGCTCTCGAGCTCTGCCGCGGCCGGGTGCTCGATCTCGGCGCCGGCGCCGGCCGCCACGCCCTCGAGCTTCAGAGAGCCGGCCACGATGTTGTCGCCGTCGATCCGCTGCCCGAGGCGGTGGAGATCATGAGAGACCGCGGTGTCGCGGACATTCGTCTGGGCGATCTAAGCGCCGTCCAAGGGGAGCGATTCGACACCGTGCTGATGCTCATGCACGGTCTCGGGGTCGTCGGAGACCTCCACGGTCTGGGTCGCCTCTTCGAGCAGCTTCCACAGGTGCTCAACCCGGGAGGACGGCTGATCTGTGACTCCGCCGATCTCGCTGCTGTGCTCGGCAATGAGTCACCCGAAACTCTCGACGAGCTCTTGAGCCCCGATTCCTACCTCGGTGAAGTTGAATTCGCTCTCCGCTACGGATCCCTCGAAGGCCCGCGCTATCGGTGGATCTTCGTCGATCCGGAAACCCTGAAGGTCATCGCCAACGCGGCCGGGCTCGAGGTCGAGATCTCCGCCGAGGGAGAGCGCGGTTCCTATGTCGCGGTCCTCACCGTCGCCTGAAACCCACGCCGGGAAGAAGTGTGTTTTTTACAATACCTTGAACTCCGAGTTGGCAGGTTGATGTTAGGCTATGATCATTGCGCACGGCACTTTGGCCGTCGCGCGGAAACGGAAGTGACCCCATGCGAACGACCTTGACGATTCTGATCATCGCGTGTCTTTTCTTCAGCGCCGCCCCCTCTTTTGGCCAACAATCGGCGGGCGCTGAGCAGAACCAGGGCATCGCCACCCAACAGGACCCCATGACACCCCCGGCGCCGTCGGCGGCGACCGCTCCGAATCCAGTCGTACTCAGGGTCAACGGTGACCCCATCCTCGCGGTCGAGATCAGCATGGTCATGCAGACCCTCCAGGCTCAGCTCATCGAGCGTGGGGAAGAGGTCGACCAACGCGAACTCGCCCAGGTTGCGACCCAGCGCGCCATCGAGCAAAAGCTCCTCGTCCAGGAAGCACTTCGTTTCGGTATCGAGGCGGATGAGCTCGAGGTGGCGCGGTCAGCGCAAATGGCCGAGCAACAGGCCGGCGGACGCGCGGCGCTGGAAGCCAAACTCAAAAGCGCCGGCTCGGACTACGAACAGTTCCTCAACATCATCCGAGAATTCGAAATCCTCGGCGCCTTTGTCGAGAAACAGATCAAGCCCAACGTGAACGTCACCGAAGAAGAAGTCGCCGCCTACTACAAGGACAATCCTGAGGTCTTCGAAGCCGAGGATCGCGCCCACGCCTTCCACATGATCTTTATCGTCGGCGAGGATGCCGAGGCCGCGGTGCTCGCAACCACCCGCGCCAAAGCCGAAGCTGCCCGTAAACGCGCGTTGACCGGGGAGGAAGACTTCACCGCCGTTGCGCGAGACCTTTCCGAGGGCCCTTCGGCGCCCAGCGGAGGGGATCTGGGATGGGTGACCCGGGGCGCCCTCGTCAGCCCGTTGTCGGAGACGATCTTCTCGCTCCAGCCCGGCGACATCTCCGAGGTCGTCCAATCGCGATTCGGGTTTCACGTCCTCACGATCAATGATCGTCGGCCGGCCGAGACCATCAACCTCGAGCTCGCCGCACCTCAGATCGAGGACCTGTTGCGAACCGAGAGGGCCACCGCGCAGATGGGAGAACTCCTCGAAACCCTCATCGCCACCGCCAAGGTGGAGAACCTGCTCGGGGGAACAACCGGAGCACCGGCCGTCGGGACAAACTGACGTCACGAGAATTCTCAATTCTCAATTCTCAATTTTTAGTTTTTAGTTTTTAGTTTTTAATTGCATCGCAGATTCTCAGTGACACGCTGCGATGCAATTAAGAACTAAAAATTAAAAATTCTGGGTTGTGCTCACTCCTCCGCCAGCGTCGTCGTGACCTTGATCTCGGAATGCAGTGTGCGGTGCACCGGGCAGCGATCGGCGATCTCGAGCAACCGCTGCCTTTGAGCTTCATCGAGGGGTCCTTCGAGCACGAGTTCACGACTGATATGGTCGATCTTCGGCCGTCCTTGAGATGCCTCGGCGCAGTCGATGCAGTGGATCTTGGAGTGCTCGAGACGAACCTCCGCCGCCTCCAGGGGCCAACCCTTGCGATCGGCGTACATCCGAAGGGTCATGCTGGTGCATGCCCCGAGCGCCGCAGTCAGGAGCTCGTACGGACTCGGCCCGGTGTTGGTGCCGCCCACCGCCACCGGTTCATCGGCAATCAGAGGGTGGCCGTTGGCCAACACTTCGGTGCGGAAGCCGCCGGATCCCGTGCGAACCACCACCCGGTTGTCCTCGGAGGTTGCCAGTTTGACCTCCTCCTGAGGGGCAGGAATGTACTTCTTCGACCAGTTGGCGATGACCCCTGCGGCGTAGCGTGAATCCGCAGCATCGGTAAGAAGGTGATCGGCCCGATCGAGGGAAACAAAACTCTTGGGGTGCATGGCGGCGCGGAAGATCATCGATGCGTTGTCGATCCCAACGACCTTGTCGACGGGAGAGTGCATGACAAGGAGGGCGCACCCGAGATCCGCAATGGCGTCAACCATCTTGATCTCGTCGAGATCTTCCATCAGCGCGTTTCCGATTCGGATCCGTCGACCCGCGAGCATGATCTCGGCCGAACCGGTTCGGTTCAACTCGGGCCGTGCCGGCTCGAGCATCTCGGAAAGATGACCCAGACTCGCGGGAGCCGCGATGGCCACCACGGCCGTGGCCGATGGAATTCGCGATGCGGCCATCATGACCGCCGCTCCTCCGAGCGAGTGGCCGATGAGTACCGTCGGCGCACCATAGTTCTCGGCGAGAAACTCCGTGGCAGCTACAACATCGTCGACGTTTGATGAGAACGATGTATCGGCGAAATCGCCCTCGCTATCCCCGAGACCGGTGAAGTCGAAGCTGAGAACCGCGAATCCCTCGGCCGCCAAAGCCCGCGAGATGTGCCGCACTGCTTTGTAGGTTTTCGAACACGTGAAACAGTGGGCGAATACTGCGTAGGCAATGGGCCTGTCATCCACGGGTCGATCGAGTATCGCTGAGAGCTGCTGGCCCCGGCCGTTGTCGAAGTTCGTCTTGATGGTGTGCATAACATTAATTATGAATGAGGAATGATGAATTATGAATTTCATCGCAGACGCTCACCAGCACGCAGAGGAGCCGCTGCGGTTGAACGTTCACAGAAATGACATCGCAGATTCTCACGAAGGTCTCGAAAAGCCGCTGCAATTCATAATTCATAACTCATAATTCATAATTACTTGTCGACTTCCATCTCGACAAATTCGAGGGCCAGAGAGTTGATGCAGTACCGCTGCCCGGTGGGTTTTGGCCCGTCCGGAAAGACGTGGCCGAGGTGGGAACCGCACCGCTCGCAATGGACCTCGACGCGGACCATGCCCAAGCTGGTGTCGCGGTCGGTTCCGATGTTGGCGTCGTGAACCGGCCGGAAAAAGCTCGGCCAGCCCGTCCCGGACGTGTACTTGGTGGTCGAAACAAAGAGATCGTTTTCACAGGCGATGCAGCGGTATACACCTTCGCGGTCGTTCTTCCAGTGGGCGCCGGAGCACGACATCTCGGTGCCCTTTCTTCGGGTGATCTTGTACACCTCCGGAGGCAGTTCCTGCTTCCACTCGTCGTCGCTTTTCTCGATCTTGGT
>Ga0316193_10002199_pt1 | contig 13610 bp, 9 predicted proteins | sample MerIslsedime2_MG_FD_207735 | JGI IMG/M metagenome (GOLD analysis project Ga0316193, IMG submission 207735) | Coastal sediment microbial communities from Maine, United States - Merrow Island sediment 2 | ecosystem: Environmental > Aquatic > Marine > Coastal > Sediment | place: USA: Maine...
AACACCGACGTCAGTTCGCGGCCGCGATCTGCATCGGCTTCAATAACCAGTACCTTGGGTTCACTTACTGACACTTGAGTTCCCCCCATCAATCTGACCTCTGTTGCTCAAACTGTTACAAAATATTGAAAACTGCATATATGCTTAAGTTAAGCACTCTTGGGGGAGAATGTCAAAATTTTGTCATAAGTTCCCTGCGCACCCGCCAACCGGCATAAGTAACTGATTATTAGTTCTTTAGCAGAGAACAGGCGTCACCATCAGCATTCCGACAGATCTGCCTATGTGATTAGGAGAAAAGGAATTTCAACGCCCGAAAGAAGCCCTTCCCACAGGCGTCGGGTCTGGATCTGCTTAGGGAGCGCAGTTCTGATAAGCCGCCTTAGCTACGCGGCCAATATTACTGGTACGAATTTCGCCGACAAGTTCTTCCTTATACCGCCGGCCGATTTCGCTGACATCCTGGTTCAGGCGCAGGATCTCCTTAATCGCCGCTGCGACCTCTGGAGCATCCTGCCCCGTTGCGGTGGGAAGCTGGAAACAACTCACCACCAGCGCCTTGCGCGCCACCTCCAGCTCAGTCACCCGCTGCCAGTCATGATCACGGGCGTTAGCCAGCATTTCCTTGCTCAGGCCGATAATCTCGACCAGCTGCCGGGTACGATCACTGTTCATCATCAGTTCCTCTGAGTGGTTGCTTCAAGCTGCCGGTTCGCTGGCCGCGGCATGGTCACCAATAGCGTCCCAGGCTTCCTTGATCTGTCGCAGCAGATCCGACACCTCGTCAAGGATAGCGGTGTCGTTATGACTGTGTGCCTCGATTAGACGCCGTTCCATATATATGTATAAGTCTTCCAGGTTCTGGGCGATCTCTCCACCCTTCTCCTTGTCCAGACTGGACTTCAATCCGTCCAGAATGGATATGGCGCTGCCAATCTGGTCACCCTTGGCCTGTATATTGCCACGTTCCATATTTCCTTTTGCGGCTGCAATCTTGCCCAGCGCGCCTTCCATCAGCATCTGGATCAATCTGTGCGGACTGGCCGACTCGACGCCTGTCTGCACCGCATTGCGGCTATACTGATCCAGTGCACTTCGAACCCCTGCAAAACTCATGCTTTACTCCCTTAATTACCACTACCGGTGCTGATGGTCGGCAATGCCGCCAACTGCTGGGTCAGGAAGGCGCTGGTACCCTGCAGCTGTCCCATCAGATTATCCAGAGCGCTAAATCGATCCAGCAACGACTGTTCTCGCTGTTCCAGGCGAAACTCCATTTCGAAAATGCGATCATCCACGGAGCGCACACTTCTGTTGATACTGTCCTTGCGATCGTCCAGCAAGCCATCAAATACAACGAAACCATCCACTACGCTTTCCAGGCGGAAAAGGTACCCTTCGCTATCGTTGGCAAACAGTTCGGCAAATCCGGCGAAATCACTTGCAACAGCGGCTTCAAGATCATCCGCATCCAGCGACAGCGAGCCATCACGCTGAAAAGTCACGCCTGCCTCGGTAAGGTAGGTAAACCCTGTGGTCAGCCCTGTAGGCGCTGTGTTGAATACACCACGCATCTGGCTTTCGATACTGCGCAGCGTACTGTCCAGGTTGGAATCCGAACCCGCCATGCCTTGCATGGTAGTGCGCAGTTCGTTAAACGAATCGACAAACGCCTGCACAGATTCCTTCACCGCATCGGTGTCACGACTGATCGACAATCCGGCGGCGCTAGCTGACACACCCTGTAGATTAAGTGTAACTCCTGAAATGGCATCGTCAATGATGTTGCCGGGACGGGTGATGGTGTACAGCCCGTCGAGCACAACCTCTGCATCGAGCTGTGCCGGATCAGTGATATCGGTTAGTCCCAGGGCGGTACCCAGGGATCCCGTGAAAGACAGGCTCATGGCATTGACGTTACCCGTCTCTGTGGACGTCAGCACCAGGCGGTTGCTACCCGTGGTTTCAGTAATAATAGTTGCGGAAACACCTGTGTTATCAGGCGCGTCATTAATTGCATCGCGTAGTTCGGCCAGGGTCAGGCCGCCTCCGTCAACAGTGAAGGCACTGCCGTCGACTGTCAGTGTAATCTGGTCACCGGCGCCACCCAACGTCGTGGTGTCCGTGTCCGCGATCGCAACAGATCCCATCTTGTGGGCCAGGGCCAGTTTGTTCACCTGGACGGTGCTGGTGCTGACCGCTGCATCGCTGTTGGTGGTCGCTGTGAAAGCAGCTTCATCGGAGGATTCCGCCTTGTAGACCTCAAAGGCATCCAGCGTTTTGAGATTGGCGAGCGTATCCTGGAATGTGCTTAGCGAACTCTTCAGCTGCCCTATGGTACTCAGCTGCGTCTCAAAGCCACGCTTGTCTGACTCCAGCCTGTTAAGCGGGCGCCGTTCTATCGCCATTAACTGGTCGACGATACTCCTGACATCTAGTCCGGAACCTACTCCGGGAGAGCTGATCATGCTCGAACCTCTTGTCGTACAGTTTGCCTAAACACTACAAAGCAAAAGCGGTGCCAGCTTATGCGCGTTCGCTGAACATCAGGCTTTCCGGGGAATCCAGTTGCTCTACCATACGCAGTGTTTCCTCGGAGGGAATCTGCCGGATGACCTGTTCTGTTTCAGAATCAACAACTTTTATTACGGTTCGGCCGCTGTCCTGGTCTACGCTGAACTGCAGATCGCGCTGGAAATTCTGGACAAAATCGCTGATCTTGCTCACTGCGGATTCGACCCGTTCGCTATCGACCGTCTCATCAGCACTGCCGGGTGGCAGTAACTGTCCACCAGCGGCCGACTCCTTCCGCCTGACATCATCAGCAGCCAGCTCTGTCCCGGTCACGGGCCGAGTCGGCTGCGATCCCTGCAGTCGGACACTTTCAAGCGCCTGAGTCATTGTTAAATTATCGGATGACATGATATTCACCTACCTTCTTAACGCAGAGCGGGTGGCGCATCCCTGCGACCACCCATCCCTGGTTTTGCTAAGAGTAGCGGGTTGCTTACTGCAACAGCGCCAGCGCTGACTGAGGCAGCGAATTGGCCTGCGACAGCATGGCAACACCGGCCTGCTGCAGGATCTGCGATCGCGTCAGGTTGGCCGTTTCCGCAGCGAAGTCTGCATCGACAATACGTCCTCGAGCAGCCGCCGTGTTCTCCTTGGTGGCTTCCAGACTACGAACCGCGATTTCGATACGGCTCTGCGCCGCACCCAGTGTTCCTCGCTCGGCGTTGATGTTATCCAGCGCGGTATCTACAAGCGCAATGGCAGCCTGTGCAGCTGCTGTGGTACTAACGTTAGTACCCGTTGCAGCTGTGACGCCAGCATCGGCAGACATGTCGGTTGTCGTCACCGTGATACGGTCATTAGCGGTGTTATTCGGACCTACCTGGAAATCCTGGGCACCTGCACCACCGGCCAGAATGGCTATACCATTAAACTCGGTACCAGACAGAATACGACCGACTTCTGTACCCAGCTGCGCAAATTCAGCCTGCAGACTGGCGCGATCAGACGTACCGTTAGTTGCATTGGATGACTGCACAGCCAGTTCACGCATGCGCTGAAAAGCTTCGGTCACACTACCCAGCGCGCCTTCTGCGGTCTGAGCCAGTGAAATGCCGTCACCCGCGTTGCGGATACCCACAGTCAGGCCACGCACCTGGGCGTTCATACGCTCGGCAATGGCCAGGCCAGCCGCATCGTCCTTGGCGGAGTTAACACGCAGGCCGGAAGACAGACGCTGCAGGGAGACATTCAGAGAACTCTGTGAATTGGTCAGGTTACGCTGTGCGTTCATAGACGCAACATTGGTGTTTACAGTTAATGCCATGATAGACACTCCTACTATTTGAAGGCCTTGTACCGGATTTGTTTCCAGATACGATGCCTGTTATCACTAGCGGATATACCATCGATTTGGTATTTACCGCTTCCGGTATTGTTAGCGTTCGCTGGGTGACAAACTTTAGGCGCGGAAAGTGTGGGGAGGCCTGTTATCCGTCCCTTGTTATTCAGGCAGTTAGCTACAGACAGCTACAATCCGGATGCCTTGTCCGGTGTCAGCGACTGACAATGGGAGCCGCTGGCTGAATCCAGCGCTTCGAGCCAATCGTCCAGATGCCCTTGCAACAGGTGGTTGTCCCGCACCCATTGCCGCAGGGTATCGCCGGCTTTCCAGGTCGCATCCAGTTCATTGATGTGGTCCCTGATGGCATTAACCCACGCCTGGGTCTGGTTGCCAACCAGTTGAACCGGGGCCCCCTGGTACGGTTCGATATCGGTTGCTATAACCGGCCATCCCATGGCGCCATATTCAAGTATTCTCAGGTTGCTCTTGCAGCGATTGAAACGGTTACGTTCCAGTGGCGCCACGGCAAGATCAAGATTCAGCTTCGCCAGTGCTGCAGGATAAGCACTGAACGCCACGTACTCGTGCACCTCCTTGACGTATGGCCGCAGAAATTCCGGGCACAGGCCCATGAAAATCCAGTCCACCTCATCGGCCGTCTCGCGCACTGCATGGGCCAGTATTTCCAAATCGCCATGGTGCTGCATGGCGCCCGCCCAACCCACACGCGGCTTTAAACCACACCCTCTTCGGGACTCCAACTCGCCCCAGATCCTGGCATCCAGATGATTTGGCACAATACGGATATCGCTGATGAAGCCGGACAACTCATCTGCCAGTGGTTCGCCTGTTACCACCAGTCGGTCTACCAACGACAGGCAGGTGCGCAGCCGTTTTTTGATGTCCTTATAGCCCGTCTTGAAATACGAACTTTTAGGCGGAATAGCAAACATAAGGTCATCCTGACCGAGCACCATAAGCATATTGTTTGATTTTCTGTACTGCCGAAGTGAATCCAGACAATTGTCATGCAGGCTGTTTTGCAACAGTAGCACATCCGGATGAATCCGCTCCATTTCAACGGCGCTCGGCATACGATCCAGCGTACTGCCCTTGAAGGGGACGTGCGAGTAACGGGCTTTGCCAGCAGCCGATAATGCATCAAGCGGTTGCGCAACTCTGTAGGCCCAGGTCCCGTAAGATCCGAAGCCACAACCCGTGATTCTCGGCAAATCCGGAACATTCGGGTCCCACACCGGCCTGAAATCCGTTTCCCTGGAAAAGTCCGCTCGCGCCAATGTCAGGTTACGGTTGTAGGCCGGATCCCTGGCAAAGCTTTGCAGCCATGTCGACGTAAGCTGGCGGGCGTCCTTCTCTACACGACTTATGCCATCGTCTCCCGAGTAGGTGTCGAGACGCTCATCTGGAGTCAGCATGGTGACAAACGGCGTCCACACAATACGCTTGCCGGTCTCCCTCACCCGCAGACAGAAATCGACGTCGCGATACATTTGAACGGCGATCCCTGCATCAAACCCCTGCAATGACTGGTACAGTGATCGCTCGACTAACATACAGGCGCTGCTGACTGCCGACAGGTTCTGTACGACCTGGGAGCGCTGCATATAGCCTTCCTGCTCGAGTGTGTCGCCTTCCCCGATACAGCCACCGACAGCAAACGAGCCGATACCGGTCAGAATCCCTGCGTGCACCACTCTTTTTTGCGGGGACAGCAAACGGACACCCACCACGCCTACCTCAGGGCGCTGTCCCTGGGCCAGCAGGCGTTCCAGCCAGTTAGTCTGCAAGGCAACAACACCGGGATCCATGAACACCATGTAGTCTGTGTCAATGGTCTGCGCAAGACTGTCAAAATAGGCACAGCGACCGGCATCTTTGTCGAGCGAATCGATTGATAGCTGATCGCTTTGATATTTTTCAAGCTGCGGGGCATATGCCTTATCGACACCCACCCGTATCATCCAGTTGGAATAAGCTGTCTTGTTCAAAAGGCTGGCTACCGTATGCTCAACCCTTTCAATTTCACAACCTGCATAAATGGCGATACAAACACCGGGAGAGCCTGAACAGCCGTAGTCGATCATGCAGGTTCCTGCAGCTGTACCGCTCAATACACCGGCATCGATATCATTCCGCCTGACATACGCCTCAAGCACCGGTTTCACCCAGGTGTCACGCGCCTCCCGGCACTCATTTTCCTGCAATTGATGATAAAGCAGTGCCGGGACATGTCCGATTGAGGACGCCCCATACTGCTCCAGCACTTTCAGCGCCAGATCGAAGAAAGATGCTACCGGTATACCTATATCAGATGAAATCTGTTCCAGCATATCCCGGTGTACCAGAGACAAATTCCCGGCATAGGGGGACGAGCACAGGTAGTCCGGGTTTATATCCGGTTTGAATTTATGCTTGAGCTGATTACCGGAAACATCTACACAGTCTTCATCGCTGTAGATGAATTTCCAGCCGGGATTCCGGTTTATATAGTCAACAAAAACCGAGAGCGCATCAGGCTCAAGCTTATCCCCCGGTATCACCGACCCAACCCAGCCACATTCCGACTGTCGTGCGGCATCGATGAACGACTGCCCAACATCGTCTGACTGTATCCATTCCAGCATGGGCAAGGAGTCAAATTCGCGGTTCGGGGATGGTGCGGTAGATATGATACTGAGCCCCCAGCCCGTATAGATCTGTTGGTCAAGACTGTCGATCGTATCGGCGATTTTCGCCGCATCGCTATCAATGTCGATCATGATCAAGTGTATCGAAGGAAGTTCGTAGCCGAATTCTTCAATGCGGCGGAGGAATTGTTCGTGGGTAACCTGCAATCGTTGCCTATCGGAAACGTACCCAGATTCATTCCGATCTTCCGCACACCCGCCACCATCGCTAACTGTGGCATCAAGCAGTACCTGCCGTTGCTTTTCGGCATTGAATTCGAGCGCCCGCAGCCTCTTGGATCTCTCACGAACCAGATGCTCCGGCAAACCGTCGCCATGACGCTGGTATATGGTCCGGAACGCATCTGCAGACTCTGACAATCGCTGGCCGGTGACACTGTCCACCCGATCCACTCTGCACATAACCTCCACGGTGGTCTTGCGCAAATGCGTAAAATTGTAGCGCGCCGAAAATCGCAGCAGGAATTCCCAGTCTTCATAGCAGTTCAGCGATGCGTCGAATACACCGACTTCATCAAGGCACGACTTCCAATGCGCCCATGTATTAATAGGTATATAGTTATTTACCAGGAGCAGGTCGCGCGAATATTCGTCATGCTGATACGGGTTGCTCCTTTCACCCGTTTCCCTGAGCATGCCATTGTCATATTGCTCTGAAACCACGACCGCATCCGTATAGATAAATGGCCGCCCTTCACGGGTTAAGGCTGTTACCACTGTATCGAGATGGTGTTGCAGATAGACATCATCATCATCCAGGTAGCAGATGATCTCGCCTTTTGCTTCCTGTAGCGCAATATTACGTGCAGCCGCCTGCCCTACTGACTGCTCCAGTTTGATACAGCGGATTCGCCCGCTGGAAGCGCGGCTTTCCACTTCAGGGGCAACATCGTTACCGCCATCGTTGACAATAACCAACTCCCAGCGTCTATACGTCTGGGCGATAACCGAATCGAGTGCTCTCCCCAAAAGCTCCAGCCGATTCTTTGTTGGCATAATAATACTGACCAGGGGTTCCGGCTTTTCCTTATCTCCGCCGCAACTGTCTTTGTTGTCAATTGTAACCAGATAACTTCCACCCGGTGCCGGGCGCTCACCCCATTCAATCGGCCAGTTGAGTTGCCTGGCACTCTCTGACTCTTTCACACCATCGTCGGCGTATGCGTGCTCAACACTACTGGAAGATAAAAGATAAAGGCCCAGCTCCTCGGCAATGTGGTGAAATCGTTCATTGCTCGCCATGCGTAGCCAGAAATCGTAATCCCCCGCTACCTTCATCTGCGCATCGAAGTATCCGTACTTTTCATGCAGCGATCGGCGCCACATCGGTTGGGGGCCAATATAACAAACCGAAAAAAGAAGGCGTGCATCAAATTCAGGCCACTGAAATTTTCCTTCCACAGCGGCACTCTCAAAGGTTGCGTTAACTGTGGAAGTGACAAATGAGTCGGCATAAACCAGCGCAATATCCGGTTTGCTCTGGAGAGTCGCCACCATTTTTTCGTAGGCATCGCTGGAGTGACGGTCATCGGTATTTGCGTTGCTGACAAACTCCCCGCGCGCTTCGTGAATAGCCCTGTTCCAGGCGGAATAAATTGTTTCCCGTTCTTCCGTCCGGAAATATCGAATGTTTGAATATTCCTTCTGATACCTTTCGACGACGGCCCTCTCATTTTGCTGCGAGCCACTGTCTACGACAATGACTTCGAGCCGATCGGCAATGGTCTGTGACATGAGGTCCTGAAGACAGCCATCTATATATTTCTCACTGTTGTAAGTGGAGACAATAGCAGTAACAAGAATTTTACCGTTACCTCCTGAGGTCGCCTTACTTTCTTTATCCTCCTGTTCTGAATTACGGGATAACACTGCCTCATCGGCGATCATTATTATCGGTGCGTTATCGGGCAGGGAAAGGCCAACACGTTCTACATAGTCAGTAGAATTCGTGGCGACCTGCTCCGGATCTGGCCTGGCAATGTCTGCTAGTGTTTCAGTATCAATATCTGATACTGCCTGCTCGTAAAGCGAAAGCACTTCCTTGTCATTCTGGCAAATAGCAAGATAGGCCTCATACAAGCCAGCCGCTTCTGCCTTGTAGCCATACGCGGACAGGATCTGACCGCCGTTGACAACAACCTCACGATTCGTGCTGTCCAGCTGCATGGCTATCTCCAGGTAGCGTAGTGCCTGTTCCGCGTTCCCTGACTCCCAGTACAAAACCACCAGATTATTGCATGCGACAATATCCGTACTGTCCATGGCATAGGCATCCATAAAATGGGCTTCCGCCATATTTATGTCACCAGCCTGGTAAGCAGCTTCCCCGGCAGAGACAAGGCTTGCCGAAGATCCAGCCTCAATTTTTGCTGACTCTGATTCGGTGGGCAGCGGACAAGCTTCCAGCTCTAAAGATAAAGTAGTCAGGGAGTAACCCAGTTGCGATAGTACTTTATCGCCGATGCTGTCGAGATAACGGGCTGCGTACTGCCGAATACCGTCTAAAGACAACAAACCTTTCCAGGTTTCCACATAGTCTTCAACCGGTGCATTGTGTACATTTACCTTCTGAGGGTCGCCACACTCTCCGGTGGGCGCTGGCCTGGCTCCGTATTCCAGCATGGGCTCGAAAAAGGGCAGCTCAAGAAATTCGCACAGACGGTGCACCTCCGCTTGAGTGTCAGCGACGACATCTTCATAGCGAGTCACAATCAGGTTATCACCAAATGTTTCAATGGCTTCTGCGAGCAACCTCGGACCCTCCAACATGTCTCTGAAGTGGCTACTGGACTCATAGGCTTTGATATTCCTGTCAAACCAAGTATCCAGAACAGATGCCAGCACAGCGAGTGGATTCCTTAGCAATAGAACAAACTTCGCCTTCGGGAATGCCTGCATCAGCTCCGGTAAGACGTTGAAATAGCGAGGCGTTTTATCCAGAAATCGTGACTTGCCAGCGCTAACGGTTGCCTGCCTGTACAGACTACAGGCCATCTTTCGCACGGCGGTGTAATACCCCTCCTCGCCGGTTGGCAGCTCCTTCATAAAGTCGCCGAGAGCCTGACGACAAGTACTCGCATCATATTCCGCCTCGAGGCCTGTATGCTTCAGTGCATACAGCGGGTGCAACATCACCCAGGGCTCGGCCGTCGTATGAATATCTGGATGGCTACCCAGCACACGCTGCAGCATGGTGGATCCTGACCGCGGCAAAGATATCAGGAAGATCAGGCCCTCGCCGTTACTCTTGATCGAAACCGGGTCATAAGAGAGGTCCAGGCTGGAAACAGCTGTCTCCCTTGCAGCCCGGTCGAGGTCGTTGGACATAGTGCTCTTGGGCCAAATGGTCTGCATAACTTCCCGGAAAACAGCTACGCCATTACCGGGGACAAGTGATTTATTCTTGCGTAACACCTTGCTGATTTCACCCATATGTCTATACATGGGCGCATGATGTTCACCACCACCGTGCTGCCGGTAGATGACGTTCGCCTCTCGAACGTAGGCAATCGGGCATCTTTTTGACAGGCGCATCTTCAGGTCCCAATCTTCGTACATACCGATGGACTCATCAAACAGGCCTGTCTCCATCAGCACCCTGCGCTCAATCAGGAAACAGCGTGGTGACACCTGGCGATGTACGATTTCAGAAAATATGTCGCCTTCATAGTCACCACTTGTCCCCTGAAATGGCTGGTAAACACCATTCTCACCCGCCGTATCCATACGCAGCTCTACCTTCGAATAGGCCCAACTGACTCCTTTCTCGCTAATCTGGGCATATTCCTGCTCAAGCTTGCGTGGTTTCCAGTAGTCATCCGCTGCAACCATCGACACATAGTCACCAGATGATGCAAGCAATCCAGAGTTAAAGTTGCGTGATATGCCCACATGGTCATCATGTTTCACTATTATCAATAGCATATCCGGGTGGCTTGCTTGCCAGCTGCGTACCACCTCTAGAGTTCTGTCACACGAGGCATCGTCGCATACAATGATTTCAGAGGGCCTTAGTGACTGGTTCGACAGCGCGTTCAGACACTCCTCAATGTATGGATCGTCATTGTGACAAGGCACGACAACACTGATTGTCACTGGATTTTTTGCCATTCGACTTTCCTCTAGTCTGCTCTGATTGCTGCCACTAACACGTTGCTGACACGGTCCAGCTGGCTGTCTGACAACGTGGGGTGCAACGGGAGCGACAAACAGCTTGCTGCAACTCGTTCAGTCTCTTTCATTACATGGCTGTCGTCGATTGCCCCGTACACTGCAGGCTGCCTGTGCACCGGTATTGGATAATGCAAACCAGTGCTTACACCCGCTTCCTCCATCCTTTTGGCAATGGCATCACGATTTACGTGTCGTATCACAAATAGATGATGAACAGACTGAGCATCCTGTCCATAGATAGGTAGTTGTAAACCTTGAACTCCGGATAGCCTGTCATGGTACAAGCTGGATAGTTCCGCCCTGCGATCGTTCCAGGCGTCCAGGTGCCGTAACTTCACATCCAGTACGGCTGCTTGTATAGAGTCCATTCTGTAGTTGAATCCCAACTCGCTATGACAGTAGCGCCTCGGCTGACCGTGATCCCGTATCTGTCTAAGCCGCTCCGCCAATCTAAGATTCGCGGTCACCACAGCCCCGGCCTCACCCCAGGCACCAAGGTTCTTACCCGGGTAAAAACTGAAACAGGCAATGTCTCCCAGCGAGCCAACCCTCCGCCCTTTGTAACGGGCTCCGTGCGCCTGGGCGGCATCCTCGATGACATACAGCCCGTGTTTACGCGCTAAATCCATCAATGGGTCCATATCCACTGGTTGACCATACAGATGCACTGGAAGAATAGCTTTTGTCTTGCTGGTTATCCGCGCCTCTACTTTCGCAATATCGATATTCATGGTGTCCGCATCGATATCCACGAACACCGGTTTGGCGCCGCAATACAGTATGCCCCACACGGTTCCGACAAAGGTGTGTGATACCGTTATGACCTCATCACCTGGTCCAATATTCAGCGCGCACAGCGCCAGGTGAATTGCAGAGGTGCCGGAATTGCAGCCGATGGCATAACTGCTCTCGCAATAGGCGGCAAAGGCATCCTCGAATTGTGCGACTAACGGACCCAGCACAAACGAGGATGCCGACACCAGCCGTGAAATCTCCTTCTCGATCTCACCCTGAATCGGCCTATGCAGCGCCGCTAGATCCATAAATGGTATATGTGTATCTGGCTCTACTGCTTCCAATTTGATCGCAGACATAATTAATCAAGCCACCGATGCAGAAATTGAATCGATAGGGACAAACAACTCTTCCGGACATAGGCCAGCGATATTTGAAAACAATCGATCAGGTGATAGCTGCTCTAAAAAGCGACGGCTACGTATGCCACAGGTCACGGATATAGTTTGAATTCCGGCAGCTCGTCCCGCCAATACATCGACCTCAGTATCACCCACAATGACAGCCTCACGATTCGTCACGCAGGAAGAGCGCATCCATTCACACTTGGTCTTCCAGCTTTGATCGGCATCCTGGGCACAGAATATTTCTTCGAAGACGCTACTGATGCCCAATAGTTTCAACTGGGACATCAGGGCTACCCTGTTTCGTCTTAACGTTACAAGGTAGAGCCGGTGTTGCTTTGACCAGCCTTTCAGCGTATCCAATACACCCGGCTGCAGCATGTCGTATACAAGATATGTTGAGTCTTCCAGCAGTTGTGCTCGCTGATCAATATAGGCGCTAACGCCACATTCAGACATAATTCTTTGCACAATTGCAGCTTCTGTAACCTTTAGGCGCTTCAGTGACCAGTAACTATTCTGGCCAAGGGGTAAATAGCCCGCCTGTTTCAACAGGTCACGGTAGATCAGATAGTACCTGCGGCTTACATCCAACACAGGGCCGTCAAGATCCAGGTATATCTGCATGCTCAAATCCTTTTACAGCACACATAGAGTTCAGCAGACAGATCAGGATGGCGTCTGCCAAGTGCGTAGAAGCCTTCCACCATGGCCTGTCCGTTCTCCTGAATTAGCGCTTCCATTTGGGCATTCGACAGCAGCTTGAAAATAATGCCATCATATTTCGATACTTCCAGACCTGCGCGCTTAACGTGTTCAAACAGAAGCTCCCGGGTGTAGACACGTTGATGACCAACCTGGTGGTCATGCTCATTCAGGCTCCACTCATATTTCAGCATTCCCATTTCCACCCCAAGCTGGCGGTGCATGGAATCCGCATTGGGCACGGTAATATGAATTCGCCCATTGGGTTTGAGAAACTGTTTCATATGCTCCAGGATGCCAATCGGGTCATCAACATGCTCAAGGCTGTTTGTAATCAGGATGTCATCGAAACGGGCATCAGTGCTGAACTCTTCGAACAGGCTGTAATGAAACTCAATCCGATCCGATCTGGATTTGGCGCGCGCGCGTTCCAGATTGGTTTGGGAGCCATCGATTGAAACTGTGCGGAAAGGCTCCTCGCTCAGCCAGGAAGAAAAATCACCGTAGCCAACGCCGACTTCCAGTACGTCCGGGCCACGCATATGCTCACGCACAACCTTATACCGGTGGCTGTATAAATACTGACTGTAATTGAATGCAGTAGGTTTCGAGTAGTGCTGCCCCTGTTCATCCAGTATGTCGTAGGCTTCGTTCATGTACTGCCTCTCTTGCGTTTTTACGCAGTTCGTTTCGCTGTAGCTCACGCGCCTCTATCGAAGCTGTGGTGGTCAACACCGGTTCACTATCCAGACCGCGCACCCAGGCCAGGCCGTCCTGCAGCGGATTTACGGGTTCCTCAGGTAACTTCACCGGCAGGCCCAGTGATGTCCTGACATAGATATCCGGGAAATTGATCCCGGCGGCTGTAAAAAAGTGGTGGGTGGTAAAGAAGCGCCCAATGTTGATTTCCGTCGGATTGGGGGCGCCCTCAGCGTCGTAGGTAAAATCAACACTGAAAATACCGTTCGGGCAGGCATCCACCGCCTGAATGCTACGCTGCGCCAGGGCATCGATAACAGGATCAGAAAG
>Ga0316193_10002200_pt1 | contig 13609 bp, 10 predicted proteins | sample MerIslsedime2_MG_FD_207735 | JGI IMG/M metagenome (GOLD analysis project Ga0316193, IMG submission 207735) | Coastal sediment microbial communities from Maine, United States - Merrow Island sediment 2 | ecosystem: Environmental > Aquatic > Marine > Coastal > Sediment | place: USA: Maine...
TCTGCAAAGCATAGGTCTCCGGTGCCAGGCTGACGATTTCAACATGATCTGCCGAGATCTCCCATTTTTGACCTTGGCCCTGGGACTGGACCAGTTTTCCGCTGACAATCACCGCGGAACCGGTGGTTATTTTTTTTATGTCCTCATAATGCGGCAACGAGTCATCGGCGATTACCTGTAGGTTTTTCAGACAGGAACCATCGTTGATTTCAAGAAATGAAAACTTCTTTGAGGTCCGCAGGGTTCTGATCCAGCCTTTTATCAGCACCTTATCCATGGGCGTCTCAGACTTTAACACCTGTAATATTTTTTTTCGTTTCATGGGTCGATCTCCAGAATTGCCGGCTAAAACCTAAAATATTCAATCAGAAGAAATGGGGCCAAACGCATGGAGCAGAGGTAAAAAAATGGACGATGTCCGCCGCGGAGGAATATGAACTCGGGTTGGGTTATTGCACCACCTGCATTAACATGACACCCACAGTCAAAGCGATCATGACCCCCAGCATCATTACCTTGGATGCCTTTTGGGTGAGTCGAATCACAGCTGCGGTGATCGAGATTATCGCCATCGCAACAATCAAAGATGCCGGGGCCATTACCCAGGGAATGTCTTGCGCCAATATTGCCAGAGACTGCATTTGGAATACCCCCTTGGATTTGGTTTTAAAGTTTTTTCTTTAAGCAATTCTATACCTAGCTCACATATTCAATGTCAATAACAAAATCCCTAAAATTTAGGCTTTACAAATATGGATACAGCTGATATTTATCCACGCTTTCTTGAAAAATTCAATCAAGACTTTGAAAGAAAGGTGTTAAATTATGGAAGAGTCACTGATAAAGTCGATGGATGAAACCGTCTGGTATGAAAATGATCAGGCTATCAAGGAGTTCCTCGAAAGTTTTCGGAAACCCGCGATTTTAGAAGCGGATGATGAGCCTGAAGAGCTATCCTGGGTCAAAATAATGGGAGAATCCATTCAAATATAATAATTTAATTAATTATCTCGGCGAATCTGACCATTCGGCCACCATCGTTTCCCTCCTGCAAGCGTGAGAGCATAATCTCCAGTCCCGGCTAAAATGTCTTTTTCAGAAAAAATGATCGATATATTGAATTACGGCGCCATAAATCTTGCCATGGCCATCGGATACCGAACCGGTCTTTTTGATGTTATGGATGAATTTGACAGCCCTCGAACCGTTAGCGCCATATCCGACAAGGCCGCCTTGAACCCGCGCTATGTCCAGGAGTGGCTGGGCGTCATGACCACCGCTGAAATTGTGGAATTGTCCCAGGCAGAGAGCGGGGAAAATCAATATTATCTGCCCAAAAGCTGTGGGGATTTGATCACGCGCCGGGCCGGGAATTCCAATTTGGGCGTATATACACAAGAGATACCCCTTTTAACCACATCTGCTATGGAGGCGGTGATTGACGGATTTGCCACCGGAGAAGGTGTTTCCTATGACCACTACCCGAAATTTCAGGCCTTCATGTCCCAACTGGCCAATGCCAAACATCGTCAGGTTTTGGTAAATACATTTTTACCTTCCGTCGACAACGGTCGAATTATCGCGCGTCTGGCATCCGGAATTCAGGTTTGTGACTTAGGTTGTGCTGAAGGCGTCGCCGTGATTCTCATGGCCAAGGCATTTCCTCAAAGCCGCTTTGTCGGGATTGACATATCGTCTGGGGCGATCGATGAGGCCCGCCGGCAGGCTCGGCGGCAAAAAATCGAAAACCTTGACTTTTGGGTGCTGGATGCTGCAGATCTTAAAAATAAAAAGGAACTGAAGGGACTATTTGACTATGTCACGGCCTTTGATGCCATCCACGATCAAACCCGACCGCTGGATGTTCTTCGGGGGGTTAATCATATTCTGAAACCGGAAGGCCGGTTTTCAATGGTGGATATTGCCGCCAATTCGAATTTAGCGGACAATTTGACTCATCCCATGGGATCGTTTTTATACACAGTAAGCCTGATGCACTGCATGCCGGTGGGTCTGGTAGGTGGGGGCACCGGTCTGGGAATGATGTGGGGACGTGAAAAGGCGGTTGAAATGCTTAAAGATGCTGGATTCCAGCGGGTCCAGGTGTTGGAAATGGCGGATGATCCCTTTAACCTTCATTTTTTTTGCTGCAAATAGACAGCATCTATAATGTCACCGTAATATAATACCCCTGTTCCCCCCGCTGCAGCAGCAGGACAATCGTATTTTTGCGCCGGGATTTGATGACGGCTTTTTTAAAATCCTCATTTGTTTGGATGGTATAATCATCAATCTGGCGAATCACATCTCCGGGTTGTGCACCGATTTGGTCAAGGTAGGAATTTCTCTTTATTTTTGAAATTACCACGCCTTCTCTGGCATATATCCGATATGCTTTTCTTTTTTTCTTCGTTAAATCTTCGACCCTGATCCCCAGAAGCCTGAAAGCCAGATCCTCAGCCAGTTCAAGGGGATATACTTTTGTATTTATCACCACGTTTTGCTTTTTCCCGTTGCGCCAGAGCTTCGCATTGAGCGTATCCCCGGCGGCTGTACTTTTGGTGACCGACTTATAATCATCGGCGGAATTAATTTTTTTGTTGTCGAGGAATAGAATAATATCACTTTCCTGCATCCCGGCCATTTTAGCAGGGCTTTTCGGTTCCACCGTTTTTATGACGACCCCTTTATCACCTGGAACTTCCAGATAGCGTGCCAGTGAATCATCCATGTTTTGCACGGTGATGCCGATCCAGGCTTGAATCACTTCACCGTATTGAATGAGATCCGATATGATTTTGCGGGCTTTACCGATGGGAATGGCAAACCCGATGCCCTGGGCTTTGGCATAGATGGCCGTATTGATTCCGATCAAATCTCCGTTGATATTCAATAGCGGTCCCCCGCTGTTACCGGGATTAATAGATGCATCGATCTGGATGAAATCATGGTACACCCTGTCCTGGGCCCGGATACTGCGGTTGATGGCGCTGATGACCCCGGTCGTAACCGTGTGAGAAAATCCGAAAGGATTGCCGATGGCGATGACGGTTTCACCGATCATTAGATCCTCGCTGCTGCCCATATTTATGGCGGGAAGCCGGTCTTTGGAATCGATTTTTAACACCGCCAGATCGGAGTCGGGATCCGCTCCCACAATTCTGGCCTCAAATTCGCGCTCATCCTGCAGCACAACATTGATGGTGCCGGCTTTTTGGATGACATGGGCATTGGTCAAAATAAGCCCTTTTTGCCCATCAATTATGACGCCGGATCCCAGGCTGGTATTCTGCTGACGGCGTTCAAAGCGCGGATCGAAAAAATCCCTGAAAAACTCATCGAAGAAGGGGTTGAGACCAAAGCCGGAAAATGGACTCGTACGCTTGCGTACTTCGTAAGCCGAACTTATATTTACCACTGCCGGACTGACGGCACGCACCGCCTTCACCACAGCGGTTTCGCGATTCAGTTCGTGAGCGTAACTTCCGGGTGCATGGATTAGAATCAGTGTGCAAAGTGTTAAAATAATAGTTCTTTCGAGGAATCGTTGTTTGTCGATTTGCCGGTGTGTTTGCATTTATCGCCTTCATTGATTAGATATTACTTCGATTTTTTTATTCACCCATAATAATCATAAAAAACATAAATTCCAAATCTTAATATCAAAATCTCAACTAAGTTCAAACGCCAATTGTTTGGGAATCTGAATTTCGGTCATTGTGATTTGTGTTTTGTTATTTGAAATTTTTTAATTGTTGACACCTGAAACTTAACGTTCCTGACAACATGCTGTCAGATATAACCCGATAAGGGCCGATATACCCATGACCATAGATTCTCTTGACGATCTTTTGCCTTTTGTTGAAAGGCCTAGCCGGTACCTGGGCTCGGAAATTAACGTAGTGAGAAAAGACCTTGGGCGGGTCAAACTCCGCTTTGCCCTGGCGTTTCCGGATCTGTATGAGATCGGAACCTCGCATTTCGGAATGCAGATACTTTACCATATTCTGAATGCGGACCCGGACATTGCAGCGGAAAGAGTGTTTGCGCCCGGCATGGATCTGGAAACCATTCTGAGAGACACCGGTCGGCCACTCTTTTCACTGGAATCGCGTGAATCGATCAGCAGTTTTGATATCATCGGGTTCAGCCTTTTATATGAGTTGAACTACACTAATATCCTTACCATCCTTGATTTGGCTCAAATACCATTTTTAGCTTCCGAAAGGGGTCTTCTCCATCCGTTGATCATTGCAGGTGGTCCGTGTACCTGCAATCCGGAACCCATTGCAGATTTTTTTGACGCTATCGTTGTGGGTGACGGCGAAAACGTTGTTCTGGAAATGGCCCGAGCCTGGCTACGCTGGAAAGAAGAGGCCCGGGCCGATAAAGAAGCCTTGTTGAAGAAATGGTCACTGATTGAAGGCGTCTATATTCCCTCTTTTTTCAAATTCCGTACTGATGACCACGGTATTCCAACCGTCACGCCCCGCTATTCAAATTACACAAAAGTGCGCCGTGCCATTGTCCCCGATCTGGATAACATACCGTTTCCTGAAAAACCTATCATCCCCTTTGGTAAACCCGTCCATGACCGGTTACGGCTGGAGGTTTCCCGGGGCTGCACCCGGGGCTGTCGATTTTGTCAGGCCGGTATGATTTATCGCCCGGTTCGTGAGCGCTCACCGGAGCACCTGCTGGCACTAGCCGCCAGTTCCACCGCAGCCACCGGATATGAGGACATATCCTTGTTGTCTTTGAGTACCGGTGATTATGGATGCATCGTCCCCCTGATGGAGCGTTTGATGGCCCGATTTGAATCCGACAATGTCGCCGTTTCTCTGCCTTCCCTGCGGGCCGGAACACTGACACCGGAATTGATGAAGCTTATCAAAAAGGTCCGGAAAACCGGGTTTACCATCGCTCCGGAAGCCGGCAGCCAAAGACTGCGGGAGGTCATTAATAAAAATATCAGCGAAAAGGAAATCATCGATACGGTCCAAGACGCCTTCAATCTGGGATGGCGGGTTATCAAGCTTTATTTCATGATCGGTCTGCCTACTGAAACGGATGCTGATCTTGAGGCTCTGGTGGATCTGGTCAAAAAGCTGCGAAAAATCAAAGGTCCCAACGGAGGCCGGGGGAAACTCAATGTCAGTGTCGCCACATTTATACCCAAGTCCCACACCCCCTTTCAATGGGCCGGGCAGATTTCATTGGCTGAATCCCGATCAAAGATCAACCGGCTTCATGATCAATTGAGGCTTCCCGGAATTCAATTCAAGTGGCAAAATCCGGAAGTCAGCCGACTGGAAGGGCTCTGGGCTCGCGGAGATCGACGGCTGAGCCGGCTGCTCATCAGCGCCTATAAAAAAGGATGCCGGTTTGACGGCTGGAGTGATAAGTTCCGCTACCGCCTGTGGCAAGAGGCTTTAGAGGATGAGGATATCGATCCTGATTTTTTTTCGGCCGGCAAACAGGATCTTAACGAACCTCTGCCCTGGGATCATATTGACAGTCGCGTCAGCAAAGCTTTCTTAAAAGCCGAATGGGAAAAGGCTTTTGACAGGTCTTTCACAAGCGACTGTCGCCAGGGGGTGTGCGCGCAATGCGGCGCATGCGATTTTAGAGAAATCAAGGTAAAAACATACCCGGACATTCAAAATGAACCTTTCGAGGCCTGCGGGACGACAACGTATGTGGGGGCAGGTTTTAAGAATTTGTCCGTTTCTTACGCCAAACTGGATCAGGCTAAATATCTTGGCCATCTTGAAATGGTCAATGTTTTTTTACGGGCCCTCAAACGCGCTGAAATACCTGTTGTCTTTTCCCAGGGGTTTCACCCCAAGCCTAAAATTTCATTTGATGATCCGTTGCCCGTGGGTATCGAAAGCCAGCAGGAGCACTTTACGCTAAGCGTGCCGGACTTTGTTCGCCCGGAGGTCGTCAGCCGGCGCCTAAACACCCATCTGCCCGACGGCCTTGTTATAAATTCCTGTCAACTTGCTTCCAGAAAACCCGGACACCAGGCACCAAAGACAAATACTTACCTGGTCACTTTGAAGGAAGGTCATTTTAACAAAGAAAAATTGGCGTCCTTTAACCGCGCATCCGATGCCACCATTTCATTTTCGAATCGAAAAGGAAAGTTGAAAAAGATAAATTTAAAGGATATGGTATTAGATATCATGTTTCTGGATTCGGCTTGCCTGCAGATGACGCTGTTGTCGGTGCCTGGAAAAACCGTGCGGCCTGCGCTGATCCTGCGTCATATTTTCAGTGTTGCTGAAGATCACATCAAACAGGCAAAGGTTGTTAAGCAGCGAGCATAGTGCAAAACGGAGTTTTGTAAGAATGTACAAACAACTCATCATCAATGTAAGCGAACATGAAACCCGGGTAGCCCTGTTGGATGATGGTAACATTGCAGAGCTTTATGTCGATCGCGGGGATGACTCCGATATTGCCGGAAATATTTACAAGGGGCGGGTATTGCGTGTTTTGCCCGGCATGCAGGCGGCCTTTGTGAATATCGGGTTAAATCAGGCGGCTTTCATCTACGTGGATGATGTGTTACATGACGGCTATAAGGAATACGAGCGACTATTTGACGTCGAATCCGAGGAGGACGAAGGCAGTTCGGAGGATAAACCAAGACCCGAATTTTTCAAAAAACGTGATACTAGTATTGAGGAAATTATTCGGGAGGGGCAGGAGATTCTGGTTCAGGCGGCGAAATCTCCCATGGGAACCAAAGGCGCTCGCATCTCGTCATATATATCTCTTCCCGGTCGGTTTCTGGTTCTAATGCCCACTTCCGATCACATCGGCGTCTCCCGGCGCATCGAAGATGAAGCTGAACGGGAACGTCTGAAAGGAATGGTACAGAAGCTGAGGACTGAGGATTACGGGTATATCGTGAGAACCGCTGCGGAAGGCGAACAGGAAGAAAAGCTGGCCTACGAAATGGGGTTTTTAAACAATCTGTGGAAGAACGTTCAGAAAAAATTTGAGATTGCCCGGGCGCCCTCCCTTTTGCATGCTGAGCTTTCCATCAGTCTGCGAGCAGTGCGTGATCTTCTGATTCAGGAAGTAGAAAAGCTGGTCATAGATTCAAAATCAACCTACGATGCGGTTTTATCCTTTCTGGACAACTATATGCCCGGCTTAAAAGACCATGTTGTGTTGTATGAGGGCTCAGAGCCGATTTTTGATGCCTATAATCTGGAGGGGGACATTTCGCGTGCCTTGAAAAGGAAAGTATGGCTGAAGTCAGGCGGCTATATATTGATAGAACACACCGAGGCTCTGGTTGCCATTGATGTCAATACAGGCCGCTATGTCGGGAAACACAACCTGGAAGAGACAATTCTAAAAACCAATCTGGAGGCGGTTAAAGAAATCGCATACCAAATTAGACTCAGGGATCTGGGGGGTATTATCATAATTGATTTCATCGACATGGAAAGAAAATCCAATCAGGAAAAAGTCTTTAATGCCTTGAAGGAGGCTCTGAAAAAGGATAAAAGCAAAACCCATGTTCTTCCCATATCTGAAATGGGTTTAATTCAGATGACCCGCAAGCGTACCCGCGAGCCTCTGACTCGGATTCTTTGTGAGCCCTGCTTTTATTGTGATGGCGAGGGGTATCTGATTTCGAGACAGTCCATTTGTTATAATATCTACCGTGGGATTCTGCGGGATGCGCATGATATGGAAAGCACGCGGCTGACGCTCAGGGTCAATCCGCGAATTGCCGAACTTTTTCTGGGTGAAGAAGATTTGCTCATTTCCAAACTCGAACGGGATTTCGGCAAGCAGATTGTAATTTATCCCAATCCCGAGTTTCATATGGAACAATTTGATATTTTTGAAGTTCATAGCAACTAAACGTTGTATTACATCCATTTTGGATTGATCTATAATATTTGCTCTTGACAGAAAAAATCACATGTGCTTTACTCATCCGATTTAAGCTATCGCTTGCAAGGCCAATGGCATGCCGTGAGCAACAAATTCAAGCAAGCTTATACAGATAAGGAGTTATCGATATGAAACGAACATTTCAGCCCAGCCGAATTAAACGGGCTCGAAATCATGGTTTTCTTAAACGAATGTCTACCAAACAAGGCAGAAGAATCATTAACCGCAGGAGAGCCAAAGGCCGTATTCGGTTGTCAGCTTAGGCACGTGCAATTCAACGGCTGGTAATTTATATCCTGTTTTCACAGGGCCCAATTTTTACCGCCTTGGAACTTATTCAAATTAAGCCAAGAAGCTTGTCCGTTGCAATATTCCTTCACAAAGGGCGACAGAATGTTAAAGCGCCACGAGTTTGTGGCACTGGCAAAATCCGGCCGGAGGATACAAAATGAAAATTTCATTGCTGTTTTTGCCCCCGCCCGGCACGGTCGCTCAAGGCTGGGCGTTACCGTCACCAAAAAGGTCGGACAAGCAGTCAAAAGAAACAGAATCAAGCGTCTTGTACGGGAATTTTTTCGATTAAACCGGCAGTTTATATCGGGTGCATGGGACATCAACATTATCGCTAAAAATCAAATTGCAGACATTACGTCTCAGCAGGCTTATCGAGCATTGCAGAATATTTTTGACCGGATATCGCGATATGATGATCCTCAATAATTTTTTCCAGACCGTTTTAGTGTTCTTAATCAGGGCGTACCAATATACGCTGTCACCGCTTCTGGGACCTTCATGCCGTTTTTATCCGAGTTGCTCGGAGTATGCCCGGCAGGCCATCAAACGACATGGCCTCCCAAGCGGTCTGCTTTTGGCTGTTAAAAGGATCTTACGATGCCACCCATTTCATCCCGGAGGTGTTGATCCGGTACCCTAACAGGGAACGGCAAGGACAGTCATATAGCCAATATTTAAATAAAATATAATAAAAACAGCTATTTATAAGGAATTGGTCACAAAGTGTGAGTTCCTATAAATTTCGGTTCCTGACAGCCCTCCCTGCAAGTTCCTGGGTCAGTCCACAGACAGCATGCCCCGTTTAATCGAATAAAATTTGGATTCGGCAATAGACGTTTGACGACATCAAATCGACAATCCGTTGTTGATGTTGCATCATCGGTTGTAAGGGTTTGCCAATCGAAACTGAAGACCCGGTCAATGGCAATAACTGCCCCAAAAGGGGCACTTCTTCCGAATTTGGTTTCGGACGAATCTCAGATTTTAGTGAATTTTTAGGAGAAGACAATGGAACAAGCGCGTTTGTTAATTGCTATTGTCCTGTCTGCGCTGATCTTTTTGCTTTGGCAGCTGTTTTTTGTCGACAAAGATGCTAACCAGCAAGCTGTCAAAAAGACCGAGCAGCCAACGGTAAAAGAAGAACAGGTCAAGGAAGCGAAGCCATATCCAAAAGGGCAGGACCTTGCCGCGCATGACAGGGTCCCCACCTCCGAGAAAGAAATTTCAGCACCCACCCACATTCCCCGCAACATTAAGGTGGACACACCTCTTTACCAGGTTCAGCTCTCTGAGAAGGGGGGGGGATTCAGCAGTTTTATTCTGAAGAAATACAGGGAAAAAGTTGCAAAAGATTCACCCTTACAAGAGCTTATTCCACAAAAAGATTCAATTGAAACTGTTTTGCTTGGGTTTGCCGGAAAAAGCCTGCCGGGGCTGGGTGATGCCGTTTTTTCGGCAAGCCTGAACGCCGATACAGTCAGCATCCAGGATGCCGCCCAGAAGATTACTTTCACATGGAAATCCGACGAAGGCGTAGTGGTGGAAAAAACCTATAACTTTTTTCCGGACTCCTATCTGATCGGACTGGATGTCACGATTAAAAACGGTTCTGATCGAGGCATTCAGGACAAGCTGTTTGTCGCGCTAAACAGCTTGGCGCCTTCGGACAAGCGGATGTATGGCTTTGAAGGTCCCAGTGCTTTGATTAACGAAAAGCTTGAAGAGATTAAAATCAAGGATATCGCTGAAAAAAACACCTACACGGGCAAGGTGACATGGGTTGCCGTGCAGGACCGCTACTTTATGATGAGCGTCGTTCCCGACCCGGTTGAAGAAGAAGCCGCTATGCGGCTCTTATTAAAGGGAGACGACCTGCTGGAGGCTCAATATTTGAACCCTGCCGGTGATATCCGTCCCGGCACCCAGCACACCTATCATTACTCCCTTTTCTTCGGCCCTAAAAGCATGCAAGTTCTCAAGCAAGCGGGGCATGATCTTGGCGAGGCTTTAAATTTTGGATGGTTTACCGTACTTGCCAAACCCTGTGTCTGGTTGATGAACCGGCTCTACAGTGTCATTCCCAATTACGGTATTGCTATCATCATATTAACGATTTTAATCAAACTTGTTTTGTGGCCCCTGGGATCTAAAAGCTATAAATCCATGAGCGAAATGAAAAAGATCCAGCCGTTGATGAAAGAGATCAGAGAGAAACACAAAAATGACAAGAAAAAAATGAACGAAGAGGTCATGGGCCTTTACAGAACTTATAAGATCAATCCGCTGGGGGGCTGTCTGCCCATGGTGGTTCAACTGCCGGTGTTTTTTGCGCTGTATCGAATGCTGTATCAGGCGATCGAACTGCGGCATGCACCTTTTTTCCTGTGGATTGATGATCTGTCCGCACCGGACCGTCTGTTTCATTTCAGTTTTTCGATACCATTCATGGAGCCGCCATACGGTATTCCCGTGCTGACAATTATCATGGGGGCCACCATGCTGCTGCAACAGAAAATGTCGCCTCCCATGGGGGACCCGACCCAGGCGAAAATGATGATGTTTATGCCGCTTATATTTACATTTATTTTTATCAACTTTTCCTCCGGGCTGGTGCTTTACTGGCTGGTGAACAACATTCTTTCGATCTCACAACAATATTATATTCAGAAAAAATTTGCCTAGCAACGGAGGTTATACCCGATGTCCTCGTTGGAATTTTCAGCAAAAAATATAGATAAAGCCATCGAGAAAGCAAGCGATGAACTCAATTTGGCACCGGACAAAATCAGATATGACATTCTGTCCCACGGGTCCAGCGGTATTTTTGGTCTGGCCGGCGTTAAAAAGGCAAAAATTCGGGTTCATTTGCCTGAGGCATCCAAAGAACGGATTTCGGAAGATGAAGGCTCAGACTCTTTAAACGAGATTTCCGGCCAGAAAATTTTATCTGTCGAGCCCCTGTTGGAGGGCAATGATTCCGACGCTCCGCAGCCTATTAAATTTGAGGAAAATCCTTTAGATCTTGGGCGAACTGTTTTGCAGCGCATCGTTGACTCCATTACGGCTGATGCGGAAATATCGGTTGAAGAAAATTCCGGGGCGCTTTCTTTTAATATTAATGGCGGTAATGCCGGCATTCTCATCGGCAAGAAAGGACAAACCCTCGATGCTATTCAGTCCCTGGTAGAAAAAATCGTCAACAAGCACAATCCTCACACTGATAAAATTCGGGTTCAGGTAGATGTCGAGGGCTACCTGGAGACTCGCAAAGCCAATCTGGAAAAGCTTGCCGAACGGCTTGCTAATAAATCCAAACAAATCCGCAAACCCATCTCCCTGGGCCAAATGAGCGCTTCTGATCGCAGAATTGTTCACCTGGCCTTAAAAAATGACCCGGATATTCGCACGAAAAGCAGAGGGGAGGGTTATATGCGGAAATTGGTTATTATCCCCCAAAAAATTATAAAACAAAGGCAACAATTGCGGTCACAATAACAATGGACAATTCCACTATAGCGGCAATCGCCACACCCGGCGGCCGGGGTGGAATCGGAATCATTAAACTCTCCGGACCCCGGGCTGTTGCGATAGCCACAACCATATTTTCCCCTGCTGAGCCTAAACTTAAATGCACTCCCGGCGATGTACCCTGCACAAAGGATAATTCGCGCTGTGGTTTTCAATCACATCGGCTATATCTGGGCCATATCATTGATCCCGCGAATCGGCAGGTAGTTGATGAGGTGCTGCTTTGTGTTATGAAAGCACCCCGGTCCTACACCAAAGAGGATGTCGTTGAGATAAACGCCCACGGCGGTCAGACCGCTGTAACCGCGATTCTTGAGCTGGTATTAAGACAGGGAGGACGAATTGCCGAGCCCGGTGAGTTTACCAAAAGAGCTTTTCTTAACGGACGAATCGATCTTACCCAGGCAGAAGCGGTGATCGATGTCATTAATGCCCGCACGGATAAATCGCTGCAAGCAGCCGCAGCCCAGGTCGAAGGGCAATTAAAAAGAAGCGTGGAGGACATCCGGGAATTTTTGATAGAGTTTCTAACCCGGGTTGAGGCCGGTATAGATTTCCCGGATGATGTTGCAGCTATCGTGGATTTACAGGCCGCCGCCGGGGAGATAAAAGCCTGCGTTATTCAACCGCTGAAACGGCTGATTCAACACCACCGGGACGGCAATATTTTGCGGGAGGGGCTGAAAGTAGCCGTGGTTGGTCGGCCCAACGTTGGAAAATCAAGCTTATTAAACCGGTTGCTTCAAAAGGATCGGGCAATCGTAACGGCAGTGCCCGGCACAACCCGGGATACGATTGAAGAAACATTGAACATAAAGGGATTTCCGGTTATTATTACCGATACGGCCGGACTGCACGATACCAGTGATCCTATAGAAACCCTTGGCATTGAAAAAACCATGAAAAGCATCGAGGATGCCGATATGATCGTATTCATGGTTGAAGCTCACCGCTCTTTAACAAAAGAGGATTATACCATATATAATAAGGTACATTCCAAGCCCTTTGTCATGGCGATCAACAAAATCGATCTGGTGAACGGGGAACGTCCGGTCGTGCTTCCTGATAGCTGGATGGAAAAAGATTGTGTGGAAATTTCGGCCTTGTATGATAAGGGTGTAGAGTATCTAAAGGAGAAGATGATCCTCACCGGATTCGGTAAAGATCCGATTGGGATCGAAGCTGCCGTCGTGCCCAACCTCAGACACAAGCTGCTTCTGGAGGACAGTCTCGTAGAATCCGAGACCATCAGCCGCGAACTTGAAAATAACACCCCGATGGAGCTGATCGCTATTAATCTTCAGGACGCGATTGATTTATTGGGGCAAATTCTCGGGACCAATGTCAAAGTGAACGTTCTGAATCAAATATTCAGCCGTTTTTGCATCGGGAAATAAGTTCATGTTTCACGTGAAACATTTACTAATATCAACATAAAAAGAAGTAAAGGAGTTCTGTCGCAGTTATGAGCGTAAACCTAACGTCCTATTTTGAAAAATACGAAGCGCTGGTGGCGCAGGCCGACGGTGCGTTTGATCGGGTGAAAAATGCCTATGCCGATTGTGTGAAATGCGAAGAAAAATGTTCGGATTGCTGCTTTGCGCTGTTCGATTTGACTTTGATCGAGGCACTCTATATCCATCACAAATTTAACGAAAAATACCAGGGTTCAGAGAAGGCCGAGCTTCTTGAGAAATCCAACCGTGCAGATCGCCAAATTTACAAAATCAAGCGTAAGGCCTATAAGGAGTTGCAGGCCGGCAAAAATGAAGGTGAAATTCTCGCTGCTATGGCGCTTGAGCGTGTTCGCTGCCCGCTTTTGAATGAAAGGGAGCTTTGTGTCCTTTATGACTACCGTCCGATC
>Ga0316193_10002201_pt1 | contig 13607 bp, 16 predicted proteins | sample MerIslsedime2_MG_FD_207735 | JGI IMG/M metagenome (GOLD analysis project Ga0316193, IMG submission 207735) | Coastal sediment microbial communities from Maine, United States - Merrow Island sediment 2 | ecosystem: Environmental > Aquatic > Marine > Coastal > Sediment | place: USA: Maine...
TTGCATTGGTCACGCCATAAATCCCGTCCTGATCACCTTTGGTGATGATGGCCATATCACCGGTATTCAACAAACCCCGGCGCTCCAATACAGTGATGGCTTCGCGCTTGATTTCATCCCGTTGGTAGCGGGTAACGTCGAAAAACAGCGGATAGACGTTGCGATACAGCGTCATTTTACCCAGGGAGTCGGAATGACGGCTTAGACCGAAAATGGGGATGGCAGTGCGAATCCGCGACATCCACAAGGGTGTCGAACCGGACTCGGTCAGGGCCACAATGGCTTTGATATCCAGATGATTGGCAGCGTACATGGCGGACATTGATATGGCCTCATCGATGCGCTTAAAACGGCAATCCACCCGGTGCCTGGAAATGCACGTGCTGGGCTGTCTTTCGGCGGCCAGGCAGACACGCTCTGCGGCAGCTATGACTTTTTCCGGATACCTGCCGACCGCAGTTTCACCGGACAGCATGACTGCATCCGTCCCATCGATAACGGCATTGGCCACATCCGACACCTCCGCCCGGGTGGGGACCGGGCTTTGAATCATGGATTCCATCATCTGGGTAGCAGTAATCACCGGTTTGTCCATGGCTCGGGCCCTTTCAATAATTTGTTTTTGAATGGCCGGCACCTCGGCATCGCCAATCTCAACACCCAGGTCACCCCGCGCAACCATGATACCGTCCGATGCCTTGATAATTTCATCAACAGCCTTTACAGCCTCAGATCTTTCAATCTTGGCGATAATCCCTGCCGTTGTGTTAAGTTCGTTTAAGATCTTGCGGGTTGTCCGTATGTCGGATGCATGGCGCACAAACGAGACGGCGATATAATCCACCTTCATGGCGGCGGCCGCCTTTAAGTCCTCATGATCCATAGCCGTCAGGGCACCGGCGGAAAGGCCGCCGCCCTTGCGATTGATCCCTTTGTTATCGGACAGATCACCACCGGTTTTGACCGTGCAGATGATCCTTAAATCGTCGATTCGATCGACTTGTAGTTCGATACGACCGTCGTCAAGCAGCAGAAAATCACCTGGGTTGACATCCGCGGGCAGCTGCTTGTAGTCAACACCGACGGCCTCCAGTGATCCTTCAAACTCTGCCGGCCCGGCATCCAGAACAAACTTTCGACCTGGTTCCAGGTGGATGCATCTGTTTTGAAACCTTCCGATCCTTATCTTGGGGCCCTGGAGGTCTCCAAGGATGCCGACGGCCCGGCCCAGGCTGGCAGCACACTCTCTGACGGCATTGACCCGTCTCTGATGATCCGTCAAGCTGCCATGGGAAAAATTGATTCGCACCAAATCAATCCCGGCCCGAATCAAACTTTCGATGGTCGACTTATCATCGGTGGCCGGCCCCAATGTCGCAATAATTTTTGTGCGTCTTGGCATCGTTGTTACCCCTTCATGGCTAAAGACTATACAAAACCAGTAAAGAATCCGAGCCCGGAGAACCCGGCTTTGACTTCACCCCAGAGGTATGGAATTTACTTTGAGACGCCCAATGGAATGATGGAATAATGGAATATTGGGTTTTCAAAACGGATTTTATCTTGATCTTAATCTCTGATTCATGTGTTGGTTCAATGATATAAGATGATTGTTAGTGCGTCGCGAATTTTCGGTGAAATTTAGGTGAGATGTATTGCTGCCCCTGAAGCCAACCATATCAGGGGACCATTTTCAACTTAACATTTAAATAGGTGAGATATCCGTTGCGGCATTCCGCAGCCATCAGTTTTGGCATCTCTCGGCCACCATCTTGAACGCCTGGTATCGGCTGATTTCAGCGGATTTTAGTCGGACATTTCGCATAGCCTCAGGACTATCTATTTCTACAGACCGGTTGCCATCTAATCTGTAGAGTTTAAGCAATTTTGTGTCAAATAAATATGTCATTGCTTCATATTGAAAAAACAGTTCTGCCATATTTTAACTCCTTTTTAATTTCTGACTCGATATATTTCCCGGCGGGTAACAATTTCATCTCCATCAAACATCCGTTTTAATACCGGGGTAATCGGGTCAAAATATTCGATTAATTTGTCAAGCACCATTTTTTCTGATATTTTCTGCCAGCCATCTTCCCCCACTTTTTTAAATTCAAAATCGGACATTTTTAATCGCACTTTTTTACCTCTGCCTAAAATTATTGATTTAATAACCCTTAACACGATTTTATCGACAGATTTTTTAAATATCGAATCGGCTTTTTACCGGGGGAGATGATAGGTATGAAGCTTTAGTTTTTTATGAGGGCAATGTTAAAATTAAGTGAAAAACTGCAAAAAAACGACACCCAAAATGGCAAACAACATAGGGGCATCGGTAAAATCGTGAATGGATGATTTTTGCATATCGGTTCTCATAATCAGACAAGTAAACCCTTTCTTTGAAAAAAAGTTCGAAGTATTGGTTGTGGGGGTCGATCTGTATTATTTTGATTAACTTTGCTTTTTTTCTTTTCAGAAGGAGTGAAAAAAATTAAAAACAATTAGTGTTGGAGCGTCAAGGTTTCGATTTTGAGTCCCTCGATCCTTTCTATCCCCAACTTGTTAAATCCAGTTTGTTGAATCTCTTATTGAGAAGATCGATGTACTGAGTCTTCAGGGAATCAGATAAAAAGCAGTTTTGAATTAGATCAGCCCATCTGGGAAATGCCATTACGATACGACTGACCGTTTGCCCAATGGATTTCTGGGTTAAGCCCAGACGCTCTTTTGCAAAATACACGAAAAAGTCATCTTTCTTTAGTTTATTTTTCTTACCGCGTAGTGGAAGTGCCAGCTCCTCCTGGGAATTTAAAATAATGGTTGAGTTTAAAAGATCGTAAGCCGGGGAGAGTTCGACTTTCAAATCGCGGCGAATAGCAGAAAAATTCTTTAAATGCATGTCTTCATTCCCGACGAGGTAATTAAAAAGCGTTAAGTTAAATAGTTTTAATTTTTCAATCGCTGGAAATGTGCAGAACTGATCGATAAGGGATATAATCTGCTCCATGGACGAGTCATATTTGGTCTCTCGATCTTCTCCAGAAAGCTGAGCGAAATCTTCGACCGCTATTTTTTGTTTCTGCCCACTCGATCAAATCGCCTAATGAAATAGGTCAGGGTGTTATCCTTGGAAAACACCATACCATGCAAGGGGACATCGATCCCAATGAGTTCAGCCAACCGCATAGTCACATCTTCGTTTTCCGGGACTTCTTTGTAATTCTTCGTTTGCGGTTTAAAAATATAGCGGCCGCCTGTGTCGACAATTTCAAAAATCTCATTTTTTAAATCTAAGCGCACACTTAATTTGGGTTGAACGCCCTGGATTGACATTTTAGCTGCTCTGGCAATAGCCTCTTTAACCTGCTCCTCAGCGGAAAAAGGAAAGTCTTTTAAATTCTTCAATCCCGGTGAGAGTTTTTTCAACCCTTTAAGAGAATACTTACCACCTTCACATTCTCCGTAGGTAATTGGACATCGGCTCATTCCATTTTCTCCCGAACGGTAACAGCTCCCACCAGATCATTTCCCACCGCAATAAGCTGCTTTAGGTATTCCAATTTATCAATTTTTCGCAACCTCAATAGACCCTCAAGAAGAAGTCCTTCTGGCAACAAGCCATCGAAAAATGGCGGAAATCGGCTAAATACAAATTCCTTTCCATCCACCGGCATGGTTAACGCAATTGAAGGCCCAATATATTTTTCAAAATATATAAACCGGTATTTTTTTCCGGTCTCTATTTCCTCTAAAATACCGGCCGGAATACCATGCATCAATACCTCAGCGCTTCTCATTTAACACCTCCATTAGCGGACTTGTGAAAGTGATTTTTATATTCAGGACCTTAAGCACCTTTTGCAAGGTTGAAAACCGAATGGTTTCTTTTCCTTTTTCGATATCATAAATAACTGTTTTACCCACACCCGCCAAATCAGCCAACTGATTTCGCGACAGACCACTTTTTCTACGATGAAACAGAACGATGTCGCTTATCTTATAGTCCAAAGTTCATTCTCCTAAGATTACCGCCTTGGCGGGTAAATCATGCAATTTATCCCTCTATCTATCAACTGAAATCATTAAATATTCTTTTTTTACCGCTATAAAGGCAAATATTTTATTTTTTTTTATTGAACGAGATGTTTTTACATCTAATATAGATTTTTTTACCGTTATGGCGGTAAAATGTCAACCTAATTGTAAGAAAAAACATTGGTGCGGGATCTGATCCCCGACCTTACGGCTGATGATGGCTCCGTGCTGGAAAAAGTGGAAGGCCAGGTGGTGACAGCAAATGTGGATGCCTTTATCGTTAGCGACAAACGACGGGGGCGACGACTCGAGCTGTTAGATCTAACTCATTAATCTCGATTCCATCTTTACCGGGCCATAGAAATGCATAAACACATGACCGATATCCAAACCAATCAACAGTGCTGGAAGGGCCAGGCACATCCAAATCGATCCGGTAAAAACGGCAACTCCTGCAAGGAGGAACAGAAGCGCAAGGTACATCGGGTTTCGCGAAAGCCGAAACGGACCCTGACGAACAATTTTTACATTGGCTTTTGCCGGGTCAAACGGTGTTTTATTGCGCAGAAGTGCGCGAATCGATCCAAGAGCCAGAGAGCCGGCGACCGCAAAAAAGAGACCGCTGCAGATTTTTACGTTTCTTTTTCGACTAAACTGGCCGTTTTTTTGGCCAGCGGCGGCGCTTATAGGCAAAAAAAGTCGCATTTCGGATCATATTCCTAACACGGCGCTAACAAACATGTTGTACCAGGATATTTGTTATAAAACTAAGCAACGCAGGAAACGGTATTAATCGGGCACTGCCATAATGATATCGGGAGTCCGTTGAAGACAGAAACGGCAATCGGAGGGGCCATTTGTGTTTTTTATGAAAAAAAGCTCGAAGCATTGGCTTTGGGGGTCGATCTTCATCATTATAATTAATTTGATTGCGTATGCTTTCCGAAATTATGTTAATCAAACCGTCTTGTTTTGGGTGGTGATTCTGACCCCGGTTGCCTTTCTGGCACTTTATCCTCTGACACGTCTACTAGACAGAGACGGAACGACCCGGCATGAAAAAAGCCGTTGATTTAACGGCCGTAATCTTGCTTAGAATTTAAGCCGTATTTTGAAAGATATTTAACCAGCATCTCCCCGGCAGTATCTATCGCCCCGTTGTTATTGATGATGATCGTATCGGGGATTGAGCCAATCAAGGCCTTTTTAAGTTTTCGACAGCCGGCAAGCAGCGTCAAAATTAATCAAAAACTCAAAGGTCTAAATCAATGCAATTCTCAAATCCGGTTTTTTTCACAAACCGATTGAAGTAAATTTAAATCTTCCTGTTTCAATCCTCTGGGTCGGGCACCGTATCTTAAATAAAATACAAGATTTTTCAAATTACTTGCATATTCAGCTCCGCAGATTTGCTTTTCAGACATTTCGCTTTTGGGATTATATAATTGTCTTTCAGCTTCCGTTGCCTCCTTATCGAGCAAATAAATCATTTCAAAAAAATCTTTGTTTTCCAGCTCCGAGATGAATTCCCGGATATCGCAATTCGCTGAAATCATAATGGTCCTCCCTTGAGATATCTCGATAAATTTAAATAAAGTTAAGCTGTTGAAATCAATCCTGTAATTTAAAACTGCGCAATTTGGAAAACATAAAAGCAAAGCCGGGCTACGGCACAAAACGCCAATCATTTTTAAGTCAGGTGCAATAGCCAGCGTTCTGTTACAGGAGAATTGTTAGAATTATGTTAGGATTCGCATAAAAAATGCACAAATTGAAAACCGACAAGAATTGTGGTGCGCCTGCAGCGCAAAATCTATAATTCAAGTTTGGAGAGAAATTTTTGCCTGAATTACATCAATACATCGACCGTGAAACTTCTGAAGTTAAAACTGAAAATTTATATTACGACCGACTGATTAATGGTTTGTATTCCAGTGTCAAAGAACAAAACCCGGTCATCTTTAAGTCACAATTACGACTAAACTGAAAATTTGAATATTTTTTCAGAGACTTGAATTGATCTGGTGATCAAAGAATTGCGAAAATAAGGGCCTAAATATGACAAGCAAGAACTTCCTGGATTTTTTGCGTAGAGAAATGCCATACCTCATAAAAGGGTTCGGGGTAATATCAATAGGGCTATTTGGATCTTATGCGAAAGGGACACAAGGACCGAATAGCTCCAATCCGACCACATTTATCAATGCCTGCCTATTTTCAGCTCGATTTTTTTGATATACTCGCTTAAGAGTAGGAACTTCTTAGTATCACTATGAATGGTTAAAAACGGTTCTACATCTCATTGCTGTTCTTTTCTGAATTCAAATAAGCCGAATACCGTTTTTTTGTACTTCATCAGCCAAGGGATCATTGCGGTTGAAAAATTCCTTTTTAAATGGTCTCGGCTCTATACGATCATCAATTCTTGAAGCCAGACGCATGAGCGACAGCCTGTCTTCAAACAGGTCACCAGAAAAGTCCGATGAGACTATTGCTATATCGATATCACTCCATTTGTTGAAAGTTCCTTTTGCAAAAGAGCCGTAAAGATATGCATTGTCTATTCTGTATTTTTTTTGAATTTCTTCCAGAAAGCTGTTAATTATTTTGTTTAATTTATCTTTGCTTTCAACCATTTATATATTTCCTTTATGTTACAAATCTGTTCGAGGGTGAATTCCTTTGTACATTTTTCACGAAAAGATCTCTTAACATCAGGGTATCTTGCTTCAATATTAAATGATGATATTAAAATAAGTTTCTCAGTTTTATCTTCATCTAAAGAAATTCCAGTGAGATTAGCTAATCGCTGCAGATTGTGAATTGGCGGAGCGTGTTCTCTTTTATTACCAACATAAAGGGATTTAAGAATTTTTTCCACAGCAAGATGACCAAAAAAGAGAGCGTAAGAGTAGTCCTTTTTTTCAAACAGATGGTCGGTAACACCAAGATCCTCATCATAGGATTTTACAATGTGCTTGGTGGGCATCAAAAACCTTTCCGTTTCAAAAAACGGCCTAGCCGAAACGACCGGTAATATAGTCCTCGGTTAACTGATGGTTGGGACGTGTGAAGATCTGATCCGTGGGGCCGACCTCGATGAGATCTCCCAGATGGAAGTAGGCTGTCCGCTGAGAAACCCGCGAGGCCTGTTGCATGGAGTGGGTAACGATGGCGATGGAGTATTGCTCGCGTAACTCATCGATCAAATCTTCAATGACGGCGGTTGCTATCGGATCCAGGGCGGAGCAGGGTTCATCCATTAGAATGACTTCCGGACCTACAGCGATGGTGCGCGCAATGCATAGGCGCTGCTGCTGCCCGCCGGAAAGTCCGGTACCCGGATGGTTCAACATATCGCTGACCTCATTCCACAACCCCGCTTTTTTCAGCGAGGTCTCCACAATGTCATCCAACTCGGCCTTATTTTCGGCAAGTCCGTGAATCTTGGGGCCATAGGCGATGTTATCGTAGATTGACTTCGGGAACGGATTCGGCTTTTGAAACACCATGCCGACCTGGGCCCTTAAAGGAACCACATCGATGCTTTTGTCATAGATGTTGGCACCATCCAGCACTATTTCACCGGTCACCCGGCAGCTATCGATGGTATCATTCATGCGGTTCAGGCATCGGATGAAGGTCGACTTGCCGCAGCCGGAGGGGCCGATCATCGCCAGGACCTCGTTACGTCCGATATCCAGGGAGACATTTTTGATCGCCTGCTTTTCACCATAATAGACATTCACATTACGGCAGGTCATCCGCGGATTTTCAACGGCAATGTCCCCCACTGTCTCACGATTTTCACGGGCAACAAGGGTTCGGCCCATCTTACTCTTCGCAGTGGGTTCCACAACTTGGTTTTCACTGTTTTTCGTAGTTTTTTCCATGTAAGCAAATTCTTGATTTAATGTATCCATTTTGCAATCAACCTTGAACGAAACTGAACAGGCAGGCCGGATCGTGAAAATCCGGCCCGCATTGCGTAGGGATTTGCGGCTATTTCATCGTCAAGCCCTGAAGTTTTTCGACATTCATACGATACTTTGTCCGCTCGGCATCCGGCATGGGGATCATACCTTTTTCAGTCAGGTAGCCATCCGGGCCCCAGGCTTTTTCACTGGTAAATTCCTGCAGATATTCCTTCATCCCCGGAATCACGTCGGCGTGGGTTTTTTTCACATAGAAAAAGAGGGGGCGCGATACCGGATACTGACCGTCGGCTATGGCATCAAAGGTTGGCTGAACGCCGTCCACAAAAGATCCCTGAAGTTTGTCCATATTCTGATCCAGGAAGCTGAAACCGAATATTCCCACCGCATTGGGATTGGCTTCCAGTTTCTGCACGATGAGGTTGTCATTTTCACCGGCTTCGACATAGGCGCCATCTTCACGGACGGTGTGGCAAGTCGCCTTGTACTTTTTCTTGTCGGTTTTACCCATGGCCTTGATCCAGGGAAATGTCTTGGCCCCACCTTCCATGGCCAGCTCGACAAAGGCATCCCGGGTTCCGGAGGTTGGCGGCGGTCCGAGAACTTCAATGGATTTTGACGGCAGAGCCGGATTGACATCCTGCCAGGTCTTGTAGGGATTGGGAACCAATTTTTCAGCACCGCTGGGATCCGGAACATCCTTGGCCAGGGCCAAGAAGATATCCTTCCGGGTCAACTTCAGCGGAGCGGCCTTTTTGGAATTCGCCATCACGATGCCGTCATAACCGATTTTTACTTCGACAATCTCCTTGACACCATTTGCCAGGCACTGATCATATTCGGATTTCTTGATCGCGCGCGAGGCATTGGTGATGTCCGGATGCTCGACGCCGACACCGGCACAAAAAAGTTTCAGACCACCACCGGAACCTGTCGACTCAATTTTGGGCGTCTTAAAAGAGGTCGATTTGCCAAACTGCTCGGCCACCACGGTTGCAAACGGATAAACCGTCGAAGACCCCACAATGTTGATGTAGTCTCTGGCGGCATTTGCCAGACCAAACGATGCGATTATAAAAAGAACGGTTACCCATACGGTAATCACTTTTCTCATTTTTTCCTCCTTGATTTAAATTATCAGTTAATCATGAAAATTTTGTATAGGTTGTAATGCCAATAGTCTAAACTTTTCCCGATAGTTTATTCACCTCCTTTACGATATTGTTTAAAAGTTTATGGGTTGACGGGTTGATTAGGTAAATTTTTATAATTAATTCAGAATGTTTTGATTATTAAACATCAAGAAATAATTTATTTTGAAAATACGGGACAAATCTATGTTTGCAACCATTTAACCAATCAACTAATCAACAAATTAACGATATCTATATTCTACAATCACCTTTTTTTGTTACTATTTACAACTACCAGCGTCGTTCAAAACGCTTGCGCAGGATGACTGCCGCCGCATTCATGATTATCAGAAATGCCAGCAAAACCATGATGGCGGCAGAGGTTTTTTCCACAAAGGCCCGCTCCGGGCTATCGGCCCACAGAAATATCTGAACCGGCAAGGCGGTGGATGGGTCCGTCAATCCATGGGGGATGTCCACAATAAATGCCACCATTCCGATCATGAGCAACGGGGCTGTCTCACCCAGGGCACGCGCCATACCGATAATCGTCCCGGTCAACATACCCGGCATCGCCAGGGGCAGAACATGGTGAGCAACCATTTGCATTTTGGAAGCACCCACACCCAGGGCGGCCTCCCGGATAGAAGGCGGCACCGATGTCAGTGCCGACCGACTGGCAATAATGATGGTCGGTAGCGTCATCAGGGTTAATACCAGCCCGCCGACCAGGGGCGCCGATCGCGGCAGGCCGAAAAAGTTGAGAAACACTGCCAGTCCCAGCAATCCGAACACAATTGAGGGGACCGCCGCCAAGTTGTTGATATTGACTTCAATCAGGTCGGTCCAGCGGTTTTTGGGGGCAAATTCCTCCAGATAAATTGCGGCTGCAACGCCGATTGGAAACGATAACAGCAATGTTACCGCCAGGGTCAAAAAGGAGCCGACGGTTGCGCCCCAGATACCGGCCAATTCAGGTTCGCGGGAGTCGCCGGCCGTAAAAAATGTCCTGTTAAATTTCTTTTCAATACGGCCGTCGGCCGAAAGCTGATCGATCCATGCCAACTGCTTGTCATTCAGGCGCCGCTCCCCTTCAGCGGCGTTGCGATCGAAATGCCCCTTGAAAAGCATGTCGACATCATCATCCGCCGGGACCCATATATCGAGACTTTTCCCGATAACATTTTGATTTTTAAGTACTATATCGCGCAGTTGAAAAGACGCGCCGGAACTGACCAATCCATATAGCTGCCGCTTTTCCCCCCGGCCTTTGACATCGGGGAACATTTTGCGAAGCGAATTTTTTACCAACCCCTGATAATTTGCGGTAGCCAGAGATTCCTGCTGCAGCAGTTCAGGATCAAAAAAAACGTTCAACTCAACAAAGGTCTGCATAAAGGCGGAATAGCCGTTGGCGAAGATACTGATAAACAGCAGGGACAAAAAAAGAAGACTGGCAAAGATGGCTGATAAGCCATAATAGCGAAACCGCCGTTCAGCCCGGTAGCGCCGGGCCAGACCTTGGTTGACGATGTCCAGGGTTCTTTCGGTTTTATTGGGAAACATTAATTTTGGCCCTAATTTGTTGAAACCACATCATGTTAAGCCACTTTACCCGAGCGTTTTCTCGAAAAAAGCCTATTGCTTTTGCGGCGATTGTTTCCGGTTTACCCAGGCTACGATAATATAAATCAGCGACCGCCTGCAGAGCCGAGGGTATGCAGAAGGCTCTTTGAAAAGACCCCCTCAAAAGTGAGGTTCTATTAATGGTCGCTGATTTATTCATACTGCTCTCTGTATTTACGCACCACGTACAACGCGATGACATTCAATATTAAGGTGACAATAAACAGCAACAGCCCCAAAGCAAAGGCGGCCAGCGTTTTGGGACTGTCAAACTCCTGGTCGCCGACCAACAGGGTAACGATCTGTACCGTGACGGTGGTAACTGTTTTCAGCGGATTGACCGTTAAATTGGCTGCCAGCCCGGCTGCCATTACCACAATCATGGTTTCGCCGATGGCCCGCGACACGGCCAGCAACACCCCGCCGACAATGCCGGGCAGTGCCGCCGGCAAGATCACCTGTTTGATGGTTTCCGATTGGGTGGCCCCCAGACTATAGGCCCCGTCTCGCAAGGCTTGAGGCACGGCATTGATAAAATCGTCGGAAAGCGAAGACACGAAGGGAATGATCATGACACCCATCACCAATCCGGCCGCCAGAGCGCTTTCAGAGGAGACACTGAGTCCCAGAATCGAGCCTGTATCACGGATGAAAGGTGCCACGGTCAAAGCAGCGAAAAAACCGTAGACCACCGTGGGAATGCCCGCCAGGATTTCAATCAGTGGTTTGGCAACGGCCCGAAAGGTTTTATTGGCATATTCAGATAAGTAAATAGCCGACATCAACCCGATGGGCACCGCCACGACCATGGCAATCCCTGAAATTAATGCGGTACCCAAAAAGACCGGTACGGCACCAAATGCACCGGAGGAACCGACCTGGTCGGAACGGATCGCCATTTGAGGGCTCCATTTCAGTCCGAAAAGGAATTCGGTTACCGGCACCACCCGAAAAAAAAGAATGGCTTCATATAACACCGACAGGACAATGCCGATGGTGGTAAAGATGGCGATGGTGGAGCAAGCAATTAAGATGCACTTAATGACCCGCTCAACCAGATTGCGGGCCCGTAGACCGGGCTTAATTTTGCGCCGCACGAACACGATGGCAAGCATTGCCGTGGAAATCGAAACCACCGCCAGGGCCGCATTGCTGGTCGTTTTAAGGCTGCGGTAATGGTCGGCAGCGGCCTGCATGGCCGGATCGACTTCACCGGATACAATGTTGCCGCTGACCAGGTTTCTGATATCGTTGACGATCAGGTTCAAGCGAGCGTCCGATAAATTTCGAATGTTTTCGGGGAGATCCGCAACCACCAGTTGGGTGATGACATTGGAATCAAACGCCAGCCAGAATCCAAAAATGAGCAGGGCCGGAATTCCGCACCAGATGGCCGCCAGGGCACCGTAGTACGTGGGACGGGAATGTAGCTGCTTGATTTGAATTTTGTCACCGCCGACCGTAACCGCCCGGCGCCGACCCACATAGTAGGCCAGGCTCGAAAGCGCCAAGAGGATGAAAATTAAAGTTGCAGGTGACATTATTTATTAAGCTTTTCCCTTCCGTGCTTTATCTGAACATTCTGCCAGCCAAAATAATCAGGGACATGGCTGTCGATAGATGCCAAATATCGCTCAGTGGTGGCCGGTTTTTAAGCGCGACCAATCGTTAACTGATTCCGCATCCGATGTTAATGGGGTAATGTAATGAGTGTTTGTTAACGAACCATGATGATTGTGTTAGGTTTTTGTTAGACGTTCAGGGAAGTCATTATAAAAGCGTTTCTTATGAAGGATTTCATAGCACTTCCTTATAAATCATATTTATTTTGAGACGCTGTGATTAGCCTACGATTAAAATTTAATTTGTTTTTTGCTAATTTTTCCGCCCGAGATACCGACGGCCACAAGGTTGTTTGGTGATTTTCTTTTAATCGAAGAGATGCGGGAGTCGAGGGGCATGCGGAAAAATTATTTCTATGTTTTAGTTTAGAAACGGATCCCGGCTGTGTTATTGGGGTGAAGGTTCAGAGGCCGGAACTAATTACGAGATCTGTGATCGGGCCGCGGGATTTATCGCCCTTTAGTACGATATGAGAATAGATTTTGCTGCCCTTGAATTTTCTAACGATCCAGTTCAAACCATTGTTTTCCTGGTTCAAGTAGGGGTTGTCGACCTGGTGGATGTCTCCCAGGCAAATGCATTTTACCTTTTCGCCCAATCTTGAAAGCAGCGCCCGGCATTCGGCTCTGGACATATTCTGCATTTCATCGATAATGACAACGGCATTCTCGATATTCATGCCTCGAATGAAAGTCAATGCCAATATTTCGAAGGTTTTTGAATTGAAACGGGGAGGGTAAATTTCCGGGTCGATAAAAATTTTATTAGCAGCCCGAAGCCTATGGAGTTTAATTATCAGATCCGTGACATAGCGAGTATAGGGCTCCATTTTTTCATCAATTCGGCCGCTTTGCTGAATTTCATCCAGTATGTGATGATCAACCATTTTAGTATACTTGGGCGCAATTTCGTCGGAATTCAGTATTTGGTATTGATCCGGATTCTCAGTTAAGTACTGAATTACCCTGGCAACAATGTGACCCAGTTTGGAATTTTTTTTGAATTTATCCAGCTCTAACAGAACATGGTAGGGAATGAAAATCGAATTCTCATTTCCATTACGAAGTTTGAAAGGGCATTGGGATCTTCGAGTAATACATTGGTGTCGATGATATACTGCTTTTGATTTTCCATCTGCTAATGAAACCTTGTTATTGTTAATAAAATATTAAGAATCGTTTAAAACTGTATTAGCCGTCAGGGGTGATTCTACAAAATAAGGAGGGAAACCATTTTTAATGAAAATGGCAGA
>Ga0316193_10002202_pt1 | contig 13606 bp, 11 predicted proteins | sample MerIslsedime2_MG_FD_207735 | JGI IMG/M metagenome (GOLD analysis project Ga0316193, IMG submission 207735) | Coastal sediment microbial communities from Maine, United States - Merrow Island sediment 2 | ecosystem: Environmental > Aquatic > Marine > Coastal > Sediment | place: USA: Maine...
CGACATCCTGTATCAGTTCGACCTTGCCTTTTACGTCGTCCGAAGCCTGCCGTTCACGTTCGATAATGTCCTGGACCTGTTGGGTCATGGTATTGAAAGCATTCGCCAGAGCGTGAAATTCTTTCAGCGCACGACTACCCAGCCTGGTGTTGGCTTCCCCGCTGGCTACACGGTCCATATCACCGATCATGGTTTTTACCGGCTTAAACAGAAAGCGGTTGAGGAGCATGATGGCAATCAGCAGTACTGCACCGATGAGCGTGACAAAGGCAGCCGTTGTCGTGTTGCGTGTTTGCCGGGTGGCGTCGTAGAGCGAGGAGAAATCATCCAGCGCAACCAGCTGTGCGATGGGATTGTATTGGCTGTCCGTGGCCTGGTACTGAATTTCCTGTACGTTCCGGGATTTTGTTTCCCATCCTTCTGTTTCAAACTCGGTGTCACCGAGTGCTGATTGAATACGTAGTGGAAGGCCTGTCAGGTCGGCTACGCTCTGCAGGGTGAAGACCGGGTCAAAGCTGATTTCGAGGTAACCCCGTCCTGTTTTGTTACCGAGTGGCCGTATAACCGAGTAGCGGGCACCTTGCTCCGTTAGCCAGAAAGCTGTGGCGGTGTGCCGGTTGCCTGCGTCCTTGAGTGCAGTGTTTTCGCCGGTTTCAACGTCACCTGTATGCATCAATTGCTGCTTGCTACTGTTGTAGAGCCGAACCGAAGTAGCCTTTAGCTGGGGCAGGCCGGATTCAAGCGGTGCTGCAAGCAGTTTTTCCAGTATCGGGTTCGAGGTGCCTGCCGGTGCCTCTGCCAGGTAAGCGCCCAGCTCCGGCTGTCGGGAAAGGGCTTTGGCCGCGGCGGCGCTCAACTGCTCGCTTTCGGTTACCAGGTGACTGAGTGCGGCGTCACTGGCCACTTCCAGTATGCGCGCAACAGTTTTGGTCTGGGCCTGCACTGCCGCGCTGCGGTATTCGGTTTCCGATACGAAAGCCATCGCGACTGCAACAATTCCCACGATCAGCAACATACTCACCGTTAATGCCTTCACTGAAAATTTTTCGATTTGCATAATGGGTACTCACTTTTCCCTGGCAGCCCGATGCAGGGCAATGAAATCAAATACCAAGGCTGCAAATTGCTTGCCACGATAGGGTGAAAGGTCTGCTTTACTGCATAACGGCCTGGTTGGGTCACGTGAATGACCTGGCGGTGGCGCGGAATCCACCGCTTCGGCAGCCAATTTATACTGGAGCCCCTTAGCAAGGCTGTCATAACCATATAGAAAATAAAGATAAAAAATATTTTATCGGATGAAGGAGCTTTGCCCCGGGATGCGAAACAGGTTTTTGCGGCATTTCTTCAAAGGTCGAATTCAGTTTGGTGCCTGATATGCCGTTATGACGGATAACGACGGAAATTTGTCACTATTGCTGGGTTATTATGAATCGATACCTTCTGAACTCTGCAGCCTGGTTACTAGCCTTACTGGCAACCGGCGCGGCTGTAGCGGATTCATTTCACATCATCCCCATGAACCAGAAACGACTGGCGACCTACTACATTCAGGCCAGTATGCAGGGTAGTGGCGACGTAGAATTTATGGTGGATACCGGGGCCGGTTATACGACTATCAATGAACACACGCTGCAGCAACTGTTGCTGGCTGATAATGCTGTGTATGTCGGCGAGCTGACGGGTGTGATGGCAGACGGAAGCCAGCACCAGTTGCCGGTTTACCGAATAAAGCGCCTGGTGCTGGGAACGGGCTGTGTGCTCGATAATATTGAAGCTGCTGTTTTTCCGGAGAAAACCCGTATGTTACTGGGTTTGAGCGCGTTGAAAAAGGCAGCCCCCTTCACGTTTTCCACCAACCCGCCCAGTCTCGGTCTGAGCAATTGCGGTACCGTCACCGGCTAAATCTGCAAAAACCTGTCTGATACATTGCACATCCGTTTGAACTGGCGGAAAATGCCGCTACGGGCAGAGATCCTGTTGGCTCGTGATTTGTGCAGTGTTCGGAGGGCTTCAAGAAATGAGAAAAAACCTCACAACGAGAATGTTAGTGCTGGCTGCTCTGGGAATGTCGAGTGGCTGGGTTCAGGCGTCAGACGGGTATGTTGACGATAGCAGTAAATCCATTGTCCGTACCGGATATGGCGATTGCATGCATACCAAACGCTGGTCGGTACCCAACGCAATAGTGGAGTGCGATCCCGAAATCGTAGCAAAGCGTGACGGTGTTGACCTGGCGGCCGTGGAAGTCGTTATCAGAATGAAGCGTAACCCGGTGCATCTGCAGGCAGATGCGCTTTTTGCGTTTGACAGCGACGCGATTTCCAATAGCGGCGCGTCGCTTCTCGATGACCTGGTAGGCAACCTGACGGCTGCCATCCTGCTGGAACAGAAAATCGAGATTACCGGTCACACAGACCGTATCGGTGACGATGTCTACAACCTGGCGCTGTCGAAACGGCGTGCAGAGTCAGTGCGCAGCTATCTGGTGGCAAAAGGCGTAGTCCCCAAATATATAGAAACCAAAGGCCTGGGCTCAGCCGAACCGGTGGTGGAATGCCCGGGAATAAGAGGCCAGGCGCTGATTGATTGTCTGGCCCCGAACCGGCGCACGGAGGTTGAGGTTTCAGCCATCGAAGAGGTCGAAATGCGGGAAGAAGTGCCCGTGGAGAAGGCCCCGATACCAGCTTTGTAGCGGATAGATTAAGGATAATTCCAGAGGCGGGCCCTTAATCCGGGCCCGTTTTTTATTGTGCGGTGTCTTCCGCCATCTGTTTTAGTTTGTATAAAAGTTCCAGTGCCTGCCTGGGCGTCAGGTCATCCGGTTTTATCCCCTGGAATGCATCCACCAGCGGACATTCTTCCTTGCGTTTGAACAGGTCGATTTGCGCTTCAGCACTAGCGCCGCCAAGTGGTGCGTGCAGCGGACCGGTCTCCAGTTTGTGCAGGATGGAACGCCCCTGTTCCAGCACCTTGTCCGGAACGCCCGCCAGGGCCGCGACCTGTAAGCCGTAACTGCGACTGGCCGGGCCATCCTTGACGGTATGCAGGAACACGATCCGTTCGCCGTGTTCAACGGCATCCAGATGCACGTTGGCGGTGGCCGGCATTTCATCGGGCAGGCCGGTGAGTTCGAAATAGTGAGTCGCAAACAGGGTGAAAGCACCCAGTTCACCGAGTTCCCGTGCCACCGCCCAGGCCAGCGCCAGACCGTCGTAGGTACTGGTGCCACGGCCAATTTCATCCATCAGTACCAGGCTCTGGTTGCTGGCATTGTTGAGGATATTGGCTGTCTCGGTCATTTCCACCATGAATGTCGAGCGGCCGCTGGCGAGGTCATCGGAGGCGCCGATACGGGTAAAAATCCGGTCGATCGGCCCGATGCTGGCCTGGTCGGCAGGGACAAAACTACCCATGCAGGCGAGCAGTGCGATCAGTGCGGTCTGACGCATGTAGGTGGACTTGCCGCCCATGTTGGGGCCGGTAATGATCAGCATGCGCCGCGCATCGGTCAGTTCGACATCGTTTGGCACAAACGGGTCTTCGCTGACCTGTTCTACGACCGGATGCCGGCCACCCTGTACGCGTATGCCGGGTTCCTCGACCAGCATCGGCCGCGACCAGTTCAATGCATCGGCGCGTGCCGCCAGGTTGGTCAGTACGTCGAGTTCGGCAAGACCTTCTGCGCAGGTGGACAAAGGCTTTAAATATTCGAGCAGCTCGTCCAGCAACTCATCGTAAAGTGTCTTCTCGCGTTCCAGCGCCTTGCTGCGTGCGCTTAGCACCCGGTCTTCGTGCGCCTTGAGTTCAGGCGTGATGAAGCGTTCAACCCCTTTCAGTGTTTGCCGGCGCTGGTAGTTGTCCGGGACCTGGTCAGACTGGCTGCGGCTGACTTCAATGTAATAACCGTGCACACGGTTGTAGCGGATTTTAAGATTGCCGATGCCGGAGCGATCGCGTTCCAGCGTTTCCATTTCCAGCAGTACCTGGTCGCTTTGTTCACTTAGACGCTTCAGTTCATCCAGTTCTGCATCGTAACCCACCGCGATAACACCGCCGTCGCGTACCAGCGCAGGCGGAATGTCCGGCAAGGCCCTGCGCAGCAGTTTCAGGATTCTGGGCTGCTCCTGGATACGGACAGCGATGTCGCTCAGCAACGGATCGGTATCGCTGCGCAGCAGGAGCTGCAGATCGGGTAAGCGCGCCAGTGTATCGCGCAATGCGCTCAGGTCGCGCGGCCGGGCAGACTTTAGTGCGACGCGGGACAGAATGCGTTCCAGGTCGCAGCTGCCGCGCAGTTGTTCGCGCAGCGATTCGAACAGGCGCGCCTGTAACAGGGATTCCAGGCATTGATGCCGCTTTGCCAGGACACCGCGATCACGCAGCGGGCGGTGCAGCCAGCGGCGCAGCATGCGCCCGCCCATGGCGGTGACACTTTTATCCAGTACCGCGATCAGGCTGTGCGCCTTCTGTCCGGACTGCGCCTGATCAAGCTCCAGGTTGCGGCGCGTTGCCGCGTCCATCACCACACTGTCTTCGTGCTGTTCGGCACCCAGACTGCGTAGATGGGGCAGAGCGGCGCGCTGTGTATCCTTGACATAGTGCAACAAGGCGCCGGCGGCGGCGACCGCAACCGGCATGTCCTGACAGCCGAAACCGCTGAGATCATGGGTGCCGAACTGCTGATTGAGCTGGCGAGCCGCGGATTCGGTGTCGAAATGCCAGGGGGCCATGCGGCGCAGTCCGTCGTTACGCGCCAGCGAGGGTGGTAGAGACAGGTCTTCGCTGACCAACAGCTCGGCAGGCTGCAGGCGTTCGATTTCCCCCAGCAGGGTATCTTCACCGTTGAATTCCTGTACCACGAAGCGCCCCGCTGACAGGTCCAGCGCCGCCACACCAAAGTAGCCTTCCTCGTCCCGGTGTAACGCCACCAGCAGGTTGTCACGGCGTTCCTGTAACAGGGCTTCTTCAGTCAGTGTGCCCGGCGTGACAACGCGTACCACCTTGCGCTCTACCGGCCCCTTGCTGGTGGCCGGGTCACCGATCTGTTCACAGATGGCGACGGACCTACCCTGACGCACGAGTTTTGCCAGATACTGGTCGACCGCGTGTACCGGGACACCCGCCATGGGAATAGGCTCCCCCGCCGACTGGCCGCGGCTGGTGAGGGTGATATCCAGCAGTTCCGAAGCCTTGCGTGCGTCTTCGTAGAACAGTTCATAGAAGTCGCCCATACGGTAGAGCACCAGGATATCCGGGTGCTCCGCCTTGATGCCCAGATATTGCTGCATCATCGGCGTGTGTTTACAGGAATCGGGCACAGCAGACATGGCGCGCAGTCTAGCCCAATTAATCGTTGCGCTACAGCTTGCCAAACGGCGCGAGCTTTGGTACTTGTGTGACCACTCCAGGCGAAACCTTCGGAGGAACGATTTATGGGCCTTGATCAACGAGGTTATGAAGAAAAAAGGGATTTCATACGTGTTCCTGTGGATTGTGATGTGGATTTACAGCACACGGACAACGGCAAACACTTTCAGGGATCGGGCAGGAACCTGAGTGCCTGTGGCGTACTTTTCCACACCGACGAACCGCTCAAACCCGGAGACCGGCTGGAGATGCATATCGAATCCAGTCAGACACTGGTTTCGGTGCTGAATGCAAGCATCGAGGTGGTACGCGTAGAGCCGGGCAGTGACGGACGCTCCTACGCCGTTGGCAGTGTTATCCGGACTATTCACAGCGAGTGATCCGTAGTGGAGCGGATCACTGCGCCACTTGCCGAAGCGCTGCTGGCACGCCGTGAGTCGCTGGCCACGGCGGAATCCTGTACCGGCGGCTGGGTTGCCAAGGTCTGCACCGACCTGGCGGGCAGTTCCGGCTGGTTTGAGCGCGGCCTGGTTACCTACAGCAATGCCGCCAAACAGGAATTGCTCGGTGTCTCTGCGGAAACCCTGAATCAGCACGGCGCGGTCAGTGAGCAGACGGTGCAGGAGATGGTGCTCGGCATTCTGCGTCACAGCCATGCACAGTGGGGGCTGGCAATCAGCGGCATTGCAGGTCCTGGCGGTGGCAGTGCCAGCAAACCGGTAGGCACCGTCTGGATTGCCTGGGCCGGGCCCGAGGGCTGGCTGGTAAAACACAGTTACCGGTTTGACGGAGAGCGGGACGCAGTGCGCCGGCAGGCGGTGGAGACTGCGTTGCGCGTATTGTATAACCGGTTAAGGGAGCTGGCGTGAATGAGGCGAGCGGTACCCGGCGCCTGTTTTTTGCCCTGTGGCCCGAGCCTGACGTGCACCGACAGCTTGCTGCAGCCTCACGCAACTTGACCAGGCATCCCGTCGCAGATACCAACCTGCACATGACCCTGCTGTTCCTGGGTGGACGGCCTGCCAGCGAGCTGGAATGCTTTTGTGAAGCGGCCGGGAAGCTGCAGGGTGAAGCCTTTGAGCTGCAGCTGGATTATCTGGGGAACTGGGCAAGACCGGGTATCCAGTGGCTGGGAACCAGTAGCATACCGCCGGCGTTGCTACGGCTGGTTAATGAACTGCAACAGGCACTGAAGCCCTGTGGTGTTGAAGCAGATAATCGGCGCTTTGTTCCTCATATCACCCTCTCGCGCAAGGAGAAAAGGCCCCGGGTAAAGGCAGGTCTGGAGGCCATTCACTGGCAGGTGCAGGACTTTGTGCTGGCAGAGTCGGTTTCGGCTGAAGGTGGTGTCAGATACGATGTTCTGGAGCGCTGGCCGCTTGGAGACGGGGTCCGTGGCTAGCCGGACAGAGCCGGATACAAAAATTTCACAGGCACTGTTTATTTTTACAGTAGCGTGGGGCATACTCACCTGCAATCGGCAGCGAAGCCGCCAGGTTGTGCATCACCACTAACCCGTGGGGCAGGGAACGGCCCCCAGACAGTTAACGATAGCAGACGGAGGAGTCTATGGACGATCAAAAACGCAAGGCGCTCAGTGCGGCGCTGGGTCAGATAGAAAAGCAATTCGGCAAGGGTTCGGTTATGCGTATGGGCGATGTCAACGCCGTGGATGCTGACGTGGTGTCCACCGGCTCGCTGGCGCTGGATGTGGCATTGGGTATCGGTGGCTTGCCGCGCGGCCGCGTGGTCGAGATCTATGGGCCTGAATCTTCGGGGAAAACAACACTGACCCTGCAGGTAATTGCCGAGGCGCAGAAAGCGGGTGGTACCGCGGCATTCATCGACGCCGAGCACGCGCTGGACCCCGGGTATGCGGAAAAACTGGGCGTCCAGATAGACGACCTGCTGGTATCCCAGCCGGATACCGGTGAGCAGGCACTGGAAATCACCGATATGCTGGTACGCTCCAGTGCCGTGGATGTTGTGGTGATCGACTCGGTTGCCGCACTGACACCCAAAGCCGAAATCGAGGGTGAAATGGGTGATTCGCATATGGGGCTGCATGCCCGCCTGATGTCACAGGCCCTGCGCAAGCTGACCTCCAACATCAAGCGTTCCAATACGCTGGTGATTTTCATTAACCAGATCCGTATGAAGATCGGCGTCATGTTCGGCAACCCCGAGACCACCACCGGGGGTAATGCCCTGAAATTCTATGCGTCTGTGCGTCTCGACATTCGCCGTATCGGCGCTATCAAGAAAGGTGACGAAATCGTCGGTAACGATACCCGCGTCAAGGTGGTCAAAAACAAGATGGCACCGCCCTTCAAACAGGCCCAGTTCGAGATACTCTATGGTGAGGGTATTTCCCGCCAGGGCGAGCTGATCGAGCTGGGTGTCAAGGAAGGGCTCGTTGACAAGGCGGGTGCCTGGTACAGCTATAACGGTGACCGCATTGGCCAGGGCAAGGACAATGTCCGCAACTTCCTGAAGGACAACCCGGAGATTACGCAGGATATCGAGCAACAGCTGCGCGCCAGATTGTTGGGCCAGCGTGCCGAGCCGAAAGAAGCAACCGTCACGCCAATTGAATCCGCAGGCTGAAACAGGCGACAGCGCGGAAATCTACCAGCAGTCGTACGCGACCGCGTTACGGCTGCTGGCACGGCGCGAGCACAGCGAGCTGGAGTTGCGCCACAAGCTGGCCACACGCAAATTCGCCGATGCTGTCATAGATGCTGTTCTGGCCGAATTGCTGGACGAGGGCCTGTTGAGTAACAGGCGGTTTGCCGAGCTTTATGTACGTGGCCGTTTCGAGAGGGGCTACGGACCGGCGAGGATACAGGCCGAGTTGCGTGAACGTGGAATCGACAGCGACCTGATGGAGCAGACGCTGGCAGAACTGTCGCAGTTGTGGATTGACTCTGCTGCCCGGCAGCGCAACAAGCGTTTTGGTTGCCGGGTTCCGGACGAGTACCGGGCACGCGCAAAACAGATGCGTTTTCTGCAACAGAGAGGTTTTACCGGGGAACAGATCCGCGCCGTATTTGATTCAGCCTGACCACTGCGGAAAAGCCCGGGAAAGCAGGCTATGGATGCAATATTCGCCGATATCCTGTACCTTTGCGCGGCATGAACCGCAAGATCAGCAACACCAGTACCACGGCTATTCGCGAGGCCTTCCTGGATTATTTTCAGGCCAGGGATCATGCCGTAGTGGCTTCCAGTCCGTTGGTACCGGCAAATGATCCAACCCTGCTTTTCACCAATGCCGGTATGGTCCAGTTCAAAGACGTGTTCCTGGGTAAGGAGACGCGTAACTATGTGCGAGCGGCCAGCTCCCAGCGTTGCGTACGCGCGGGTGGGAAGCATAACGACCTGGAAAATGTGGGTTATACAGCGCGACACCATACGTTCTTCGAAATGCTCGGCAATTTCAGCTTTGGGGACTACTTCAAGCACGAAGCGATTCGCTATGCCTGGGAGTTCCTGACCGAAGTTCTGCAGCTGCCGGCCGAACGCCTGTGGGTCACTGTCTATGATGAAGACGATGAAGCAGCAGATATCTGGCTGAAAGAAATCGGCGTATCGGCGCAGCGGTTCTCGCGCATTGGTGCCAAGGATAATTTCTGGTCGATGGGCGACACCGGTCCCTGTGGGCCCTGCTCGGAAATCTTTTACGATCACGGCGCCGATGTACCCGGCGGTCCGCCCGGGACTCCGGAAGAAGATGGCGATCGCTACATCGAAATCTGGAACCTGGTATTCATGCAGTACGACCGCGATGCCAGTGGCGAGTTGAAATCGCTGCCCAGGCCTTCTGTCGATACCGGCATGGGGCTGGAGCGCCTCGCGGCGATTCTGCAGGGTGTGCACAGCAACTACGAGATCGACCTGTTTCAGAATCTGATCCGGGCGAGTGCCGAAGCAACCGGCGCGAAAAATCTGGAAGACAAATCACTGCGCGTGATTGCCGACCATATCCGTGCCTGTGCATTCCTGATTGTAGATGGTGTGATCCCTTCCAATGAAGGTCGAGGTTACGTATTGCGCCGTATCATTCGTCGCGCAATCCGCCACGGTCACCAGCTGGGAAAACGCGAAGCATTCTTTCACACCCTGGTTGCTGCCCTGGTCAGGGAGATGGGCGAGGCCTATCCGGAGCTGGTCAAGGCCCAGGCGCAGGTGGAACGGGTACTTGAACAGGAAGAAACACGCTTTGCCGAAACCCTGGATAACGGCATGAAGATTCTCGAAGAGGCTATTGCCGGCCTGGACGGAAAAGTTATACCGGGCGATACCGTATTCAAGCTTTACGATACCTATGGGTTCCCGGTTGACCTGACGGCGGATATTGCCCGCGAACGCAGCCTGTCGCTCGATATGCCGGGTTTTGAAGCCGAAATGGAAGCACAGCGCGACAGAGCGCGCGCTGCCAGCAGTTTCGGGACACTGGATAGCGGCGGCTTCGCTATCGAAGGCAGTACGGATTTTACCGGCTATGACCAGATTCAGGACAGGGCCGCGGTTACCGCCCTGTACAAGGACGGGGAAGCAGTCGATGTCCTGCGCGGTGGTGAAGAAGGTATTATCGTTCTTGAACACAGTCCGTTCTATGCGGAATCCGGTGGCCAGGTCGGTGACCGCGGCGTCATCCGCGTCGATGGCGCCGGTGTATTCCGGGTTATCGATACGCAAAAGCAGGGCAGCGGCGTATTCGCTCATATAGGCCTTGTTACACAGGGTGAAATCAAACAGGGTGATGAGGTTGAAGCCCTGGTAGACGAGCAGCGCCGTGCTGCAACCCGCCTGAATCATTCCGCGACCCACTTGATGCACGCTGCATTGCGCCAGGTGCTCGGTGAGCATGTACAGCAGAAAGGATCATTGGTTGATCCGGAACGTCTGCGCTTTGACTTTTCGCATTTTCAGCCGCTCGGCGAAGATGAATTACATACCATAGAAACCCTGGTGAATGACCAGATTCGCGCCAACGCCAGGGTGGAAACCCGTATTATGCCTGTCGATCAGGCTATGGAAGCGGGCGCCATGGCTTTGTTCGGTGAGAAGTATGGCGACGAGGTGCGCGTGCTGTCGATCGGCGAGTTTTCCGTGGAGCTGTGTGGTGGTACCCACGCCAGCCGGGCCGGTGACATCGGCGTGTTCAAGATTATTTCGGAAACAGGCATCGCATCCGGCGTGCGCCGCATCGAAGCCGTAACCGGCGCCGGTGCACTCGAGTATATTGGCGAGACAGAAAAGAACCTCGATGGCATAGCCACCCTGGTCAAAGCCGGGCGCGAAGAGACGGCTTCCAGGGTGGGTCAGTTAGTGGAACGCAACCGCAAGCTGGAAAAGGAACTGGATGCGCTGAAAGCGAAGCTGGCGAGTTCCCAGGGCAGCGATCTGGCCAGTCAGGCACAGGACGTGGGCGGCATCATGGTGCTGTCGGCGAGACTCGAAGGCGCCGATGCCAGGAGTTTACGGGAAACCGTGGACCAGCTTAAAAACAAGCTCGGCAATGCGGCCGTGGTTCTGGGTGCGGTCAGCGACGGGAAAGTTGCCCTGGTTGGAGGCGTTACCAAGGCCGCGACAAAGCGTGTAAAAGCCGGTGAGCTGGTAAACCACGTGGCGAGCCAGGTCGGTGGCCGCGGCGGCGGACGCCCTGACATGGCGCAGGCGGGAGGAAATCAGCCCGAGAACCTGGATGCAGCGCTGGCGTCGGTTGCCGACTGGGTCAAGCAGCAGATTGCCGCGTCCGAGGCAGTTTAGGCATACATCCAACTGTTTTATCTTGCACCATTATGGTGTTTAATGCGCGGCTTTCACTCGGATTTATCCTGTTGATCACCTGAAATGGCACTTATTGTCCAAAAATATGGCGGCACCTCGGTTGGCAGTCCCGAGCGGATCCAGGCCGTGGCCGAAAAGATTATTCGCTACCGTGACCAGGGTCACCAACTGGTAGTGGTGGTTTCGGCCATGAGCGGCGAGACCGATCGGCTGATGGGGCTGGCAAGTGCCATGTCGAAGCGCCCGCTGCCGCGCGAACTCGATGTATTGCTGGCGACCGGCGAACAGACCACCATCGCCCTGTTATCAATGGCGCTTGAGGAACGCGGCTGCAAGGCGCGTTCCTACACCGGCGCCCAGGTGCACATCCTGACAGATAACGCCCATAACAAGGCAAGAATCCGGGAGATCGACGCAAAACACGTCGCTGCCGATCTGGCGGCCCAGCACGTCGTGGTGGTCGCAGGATTCCAGGGTGTGGACGAAAACGGCAATATCACGACACTCGGCCGCGGTGGCTCCGATACCACTGCTGTGGCGCTGGCGGCAGCGCTGAAGGCAGACGAGTGCCAGATATTCACCGACGTGGACGGGGTATACACGACCGATCCCAGGATCGAACCCGACGCCCGGCGCCTGGAGCGTATTACCTTCGAAGAAATGCTGGAAATGGCCAGTCTGGGCTCAAAAGTACTGCAAATCCGTGCCGTAGAGTTCGCGGGCAAGTACAATGTACCGCTACGCGTACTTTCCAGCTTCGAAGAAGGTGAAGGGACGCTGATAACGTACGAGGATGACGGCATGGAACAGGCGCTGATTTCAGGGATCGCCTTTAACCGCGATGAGGCTAAACTGACTGCGCTCGGTGTTCCTGATCAACCCGGTATTGCCCACCTGATTCTGGGTCCCATCGCCAGTGCAAATATAGAAGTGGACATGATCATCCAGAACATGGCCCCGGATGGCAAGACCACCGACTTCACATTTACCGTGCACCGGAACGATTACCAGCGTAGTCTGGAAATTCTTCAGAACGTTGCTGGAGGTATGGGTGCCAGTGAGGTCGTCGGTGACCCCAAAATTGTCAAAATTTCGCTGGTTGGAGTAGGCATGCGTTCGCACGCCGGTATTGCGTCTTCGATGTTTGAGACCCTGGCCAGGGAAGGTATTAATATAAGGATGATCTCTACTTCTGAAATCAAGATTTCGGTGGTGGTTGACGAAAAGTACCTGGAGCTGGGCGTCCGTGCGCTGCACGAGACATTCAAACTTGATCAGGCCGCTACCGCCTGAACTGCCGGAAGCCGCCGTTAGCGGTCTTTAGAAAACCCAATAAAAACAAAAAACTGTTGTGCGAGTTTAGTTTTATAGTGAGGGGCCGACATAGGACTTATGTTGGCTGCCCGAGTACGTGCCGACTGCGGAAACGTGTGGTTGGTAATTAAGAAGGTCAAGGAGATACTAGGAATGTTGATACTTACACGAAGGGTCGGCGAAACCCTCATGATTGGTGACGAGGTCACGGTTACGGTACTGGGCGTCAAAGGCAATCAGGTCCGCATTGGTGTGAATGCACCAAAGGAAGTCGCGGTGCATCGCGAAGAAATCTACGACCGCATTAAGCGTGAACAGCAGGCTGATCTTAATCCGAAAGAGACAGCCGAGAGCTAGGATTTAACTTTACCTTATTGGAAAGCGCCGGTATTCTACCCGCCTTCCGCAAATAACTGACCCAAAGTTGATTTGCAGGAAGGGAGAGGTGGCCGAGCGGCTGAAGGCGCTCCCCTGCTAAGGGAGTATGGGTTAATCGCCCATCGAGGGTTCGAATCCCTCCCTCTCCGCCAGACATAAAACAAGCCCCGCAAGGGGCTTTTTTTATGTCTGGCGGAGAGGGAGCTTTTGGTGAGAATCCTTCGGTTCGAGCCGAGCACCGTTTTGTGGTGCGAGACGACGCCGAAACGTAGTGAAGGCGCCCCGCAGGGGTGAGGAGCGTAGCGACGAATCAATCCCGACCGATGGCGTACAGCCGATGTTGGAACAAGCCCCGCAAGGGGCTTTTTTTATGTCTGGCGGAGAGGGAGCTTTGGTGAGAACCCTTCGGTTCGACAAGCCGCGTATTACGCGGCGCAGGACGCCGCAGGCGCCCCGAAGGGGTGAGGGGCATAGCGACGAATCAATCCCGACCGATGGCGTACAGCCAATGTTGGAACAAGCCCCGCAAAGCGCGGCGCAGGATGCCGCAGGCGCCCCGAAGGGGTGAGGAGCATAGCGACGAATCGGTTCGGGTCAGACCTTGAGTTTTAGTCCCCCCTAATGGATAATCGCGCGCTTCCACGCGCCCGTAGCTCAGCTGGATAGAGTACCTGGCTACGAACCAGGCGGTCGGAGGTTCGAATCCTTCCGGGCGCGCCATACAATTCGGGGTGCTTACCGGTCACAT
>Ga0316193_10002205_pt1 | contig 13602 bp, 11 predicted proteins | sample MerIslsedime2_MG_FD_207735 | JGI IMG/M metagenome (GOLD analysis project Ga0316193, IMG submission 207735) | Coastal sediment microbial communities from Maine, United States - Merrow Island sediment 2 | ecosystem: Environmental > Aquatic > Marine > Coastal > Sediment | place: USA: Maine...
CGGACTCAACGTTTGCCTGTGTTTGTTGCTTAACCGGCGCCCATAACAAGGCCGCAAATAGAAACGCCGGCGTTACCGGCTTGTCCAGTTTTACACGATCATCCGTACTCTGCATGGCAAGCTTGATGAATTCAGCTGTTGTTTTATCATGCAGCTCTTTGACCACGTCGGGAAACAGGTATTTGAATAAATCATATTCCTGCAGCGTGAAAAAACTTTCTTCGGCATGGCCAGAATGAAACAGCTTCAGCACTTCTTCAAACAGGCGGGACGAAGGTATATCGCCCAGTAGAGACCCCAGTTCAAGCATGGCCTGTTTGCAACTGTCATCGATGGAAAATCCCAGTTTCGATGCAAACCTGATCGCCCTCAGCATGCGCACCGGGTCTTCACGGTAACGCGTTTCCTGGTCGCCAATCAGGCGCAGACGCTTGTTCGCAATATCCTCATACCCGCCGACGTAATCAATAATGCTGAAGTCGGCGATGTTGTAATACAACGCATTGGCGGTGAAATCGCGGCGCCAGACATCATCATGAATTTCGCCATAAACATTATCACGCAGCACACGGCCGGACTCGTCATGATGTTCCTCATGCAACTCACCGTGCGGCGCCCTGAACGTGGCCACCTCGATGATCTGCCGGCCAAAATGAATATGCGCCAGTCGAAAACGGCGGCCAATCAAACGGCAGTTGCGGAACAGCTTGCTAACCTGCTCCGGCGTCGCGTCGGTGGCGACATCGAAATCTTTGGGGTGCCTGCCCAGCAACAGGTCACGCACCGCGCCGCCGACCAGGCAGGCCTGATAACCCGCATTGTGCAACCTGTACAGTACCTTGAGCGCAGGCTCATCGATATTCTTGCGCGATATGCCATGCTCGGATCGGGTAATAACGACAGGGTCTGTGGAGACACCATCATTGGCGCCTGAATTTTTCTTCCGTTTTGATTTAAACCATTTCATCATTATTTTCAGTTACCGGGCTTGTGCACCAGGGTAAGACCATCACCGATAGTCACCAGGCTGATTTCTACACGCTCATCCTGCTTGAGCATCTCGTTGAAACGACGGATGGCCCGTGTACCGGGCTCCTCGTTCCCGGGATCGGCCACATCGCCCGACCACAGGGTGTTATCAACCGCGATCAATCCGCCAGCACGCAGCAGGTTGAATGACAGCTCATAGTAAAGCGGGTAATTCTGTTTATCAGCATCGATAAAAATAAAGTCAAACGTCCCTTCCCGCCCCTCATCGATCAAAGCCTGCAGTGTCTTGCTCGCATCACCAAGCTTGAAGTTGATGCGATCTGCCAGCCCTGCCTGCTGCCAGTATTTCCTGGCCATAGAGGTCCATTCTTCCGAATCATCACAACAGACGAGCTCGCCATCTTCAGGCAGAGCACTGGCAATAACAATAGAACTGTATCCGGTAAACGTGCCGATCTCGAGCGCACGCCTGGCGCCCATCAACTTTACCAGCAAAGCCATGAACTGGCCCTGCTCCGGTGCAATCTGCATTTCGGAAAATTCGATACCCGCCGTTTCTTTGCGCAGCTGTGCTAACAGGTCAGACTCTTTCAGTGACACAGAAAGCAGATAGTCATAGACGCGATCATCGATAGAGAGCGTGCGATTACTCAAACAACATAACTCCGGAAGGACCCCGACAATGCCGGGTTATTGTAAAAGACGAAAATTATATCAATAAACAGGATGTTAGGTATATTAACCGCATACTGCATGAAGGATTTGGATTTTAGGGACAATATTTTGTCAGGAACAAAATATCGCTTTAGCCCCGAAGGGGTGAGTCTCATGGATGAGACGAACAACCTGGCTAAGCAGGTTGGACGATCGCCCGCCGATGCATAGCAATAGCTATGGATCAAGGGGGATCGTCGAAGATGCGACGCCAGATTGTTTATAAAACCAAATAGGACAAGCTGTATCAGGAATAAAGCCCCTTAGTTCATCTGCACGTGTTTAATATATCGATATTTACCAGCGATATAAGGTCCGCCTTTGTGCAATATGCGGGTTTATCAGGTTATTGCCGGAACCCTGCCGGTGCGCCTGTATTGCAGGTAGTCGCGCAGGATCTGTTCGTGGTCAAATGCCAGCGGCAGATTGATATCAGCCGGATCGAAAATGCCGACACTGGCGGCATCATCAGCCGCCGCCGGCTCACCATGAGCCGTGGCAACATAAATCATGCTTACCGTGTGCCCACGCGGGTCTCTTGCAGGATCTGAATAACAGCCAAGCAAACACTGCAGTTCCACTTCCATGCAGGTTTCCTCCCGTGCTTCACGAACAGCCGCATCAGGCACGGACTCACCGATATCGACAAAACCGCCTGGAATAGCCCATCCCGGTGGCGGGTTCTTGCGTTCGATGAGTACGATCGGCTTACCGGGCAAGTCGACGAGTTCGATAATGGCATCAGCAGCTAATGTCGGTGTTTGTGGTCTTCTCACTGCTCTCTCTTGAAACGCACGATATGTTTACGTTCGTGCTTGTTTGGTTTTCCTGCAGGTGCTGTACGAGCCCCCGCAGCCATTTTGTGCAGATCCATCAATTGTTGTCTTGATTCCACACTTGTCGGCGTTTCTTCATACAACTGATCCATATCGCTCGCAGGCCTGCGTTGTTTATTAATGCCTTTGACGACAATTTCATACTGCACAGGTCCGCGTTGAATGCGTAGTGCATCGCCAATATGCACCAAACGGCCCGGTTTTACCCGATGGCCATTGAGATGCACCTTGCCGCCGTTGACGGCCTCGGTAGCAAGCGGCCGCGTCTTGAAAAAACGCGCTGCCCATAACCACTTGTCGATCCTGATTGAATCCATTGCAACGTATCAACACAAAAACATAATCAAAATGATTCACCACAGAGGCACGAAGGGCACAGAGAAAACATTATGATGGTAAACCTTGAAAGCCCTTATTCACATCCCATGTTAAGCAAGTTGCATACCTGAAGGTACAGTTTCAATCTCACTCAATTACCCTACTGAGCAATCTGTCATGTTCGAATTCGCCAGTATTAATGTAGTGATGACATACGCACATTTTTTTAATAAACAAATTTCTCTGTGCCCTCCGTGCCTCTGTGGTGAATCTTTACTTAAATAGCCAACGCAATGACGATGACACCCAGCACAGCCCACCACCATGGACTGGCTGAGTCATCTTCAGTTTCTTCTTTAAGCGGTTCAATCACACCCGGCTTGATGTCCTTTTCGACTGGGGCTTTATCCAGCTGCGGAATATAGAGCGTATCGTTTTTCGCAACAGCTGTATCCGCAGCCTTGTTTTGCACATCAACCGTGCCTTCCAGAACCTTTACGTATAAACCTTCATCCTCTGTATCTACCGAACCATCACAACCTTTTGACTGAAATACCCGCAATGCATATTCAGTTCCACGCACACCGACTGACGCTACAGGTGTCTTCATTTCGTAAACGTCACCTTTCGCTTTGCCAATTTCGCCCGATACCTTGTGTACACTTCCCTGCAACAGCTTGAGAATACTGCTACGCCTGCTTGACTGCAGGTCATACTTTTCAATCACCATGATACTGTAGCAGCGCAAGTCGAGCCTGGCGTTATCAACCATCAACAGTTGCACAAAACCGTCTTCACCGGTAACAATCTTGTCACCCACAAATACACCGTCGCCGACATCAAGCGCCCTTGATTTCTTGTCCTGGCCGACGGCGATTGCCTCCCCCCTGGCCAATATCACTTCGCCCGCCTTGATGGATTTGTTTGCAATCGGTCTCGGCTTGATAACCATGCGCCTGGGCAGGTCAAGGCGCACATCGGCCTTCAATTTTGTTTCATCGCCGTTGATAAAAGCGCGGGGATTCTCGCGTACGATTTGCTGTTCCAGCTTTTCCCAGTCCTTCGGACGTTCGGGATAAAGGCGGCGCACGATATTGTGGAGTGTCTGTCCGGGCTGGACATACAGAAAGCGAATATCAGCCTGAATTTCTTCCTTCGCAACCACGGTTGTAACCGGGCCAAAAGAAAAAACCGCCAATACAATCAATAATTGTAAAACGGTTCTGTATACGAAAGAAAATGCGCGTTCTGACATCGCTATGAGTATAGCCTGTTAAACAACAATGGGAACAGAACAAAAGCAATTTGCCACAGAGCACACAGAGATTAATTCAGGTTTGCGGAGCGGCTTTAGCCGCGAATAACGCAAAAGGCGCAAATTCTGCTTTTTAAGAATCCATAAAATTTCTCCCTGCAACCTTAAAAAGTTTTTTACCTTCGTGTTATTTGCGTTTTTTGCGGCTAAAAACTCTGTGCTCTCTGTGTTCTCTGTGGCTACATTTCCAGGGATTACCGGGCTTGCTAGCTTTCCAGCAGGCGGTTCACTCGCATGACGAAACCCGCGGGATCTTCCAGCTGGTTTCCTGCTGCCAGCTGCGCCTGTTCAAACAGCAGCGACACCCAGTCATTGAAGCTGTCGTCTTCTTTAATTTCCTTCAATTTTGATACCAGCTTGTGCTCGGAGTTGAGCTCAAGAATCGGCTGCGCTTTAGGTGCATATTGTCCTGCAGCTTCGAGTATCTGCTGCATCTGCGCACTCATGTCCTGCTCATTCAATACCAGGCATGATGGTGAATCTGTGAGGCGTTTGGACATGCGTGCTTCCGAGATCTTGTCGCCCAGTGATTTCTTTACACGCTCGATGACATCCTTGAATTCCTCGTCTGCTTCTTCTCTGATCTTCTCCTCTTCCTCATCGCCAACCTTGCCAAGATCCAGATCACCGCGGGCTACTGACTGTAGAGGTTTGCCGTCAAATTCAGTCATGTGTGAAACCAGCCACTCATCAATACGGTCACTCAGCAGCAGCACCTCGATACCCTTTTTCTTGAACACTTCCAGATGCGGGCTGTTCTTTGCTGCTGCAAAGGATTCCCCGGTGATGTAATAAATTTTATCCTGGCCTTCCTTCATACGACCGATATAGTCTTCCAGCGAGACCGTCTGATCTTCGCTGTTCGTTTCGGTACTGGCAAAACGCAGCAGTTTGGCGACACGCTCCTTGTTGGTAAAATCCTCGATCGGACCTTCTTTCATCACCTGGCCGAACGTTTTCCAGAAAGAGGCATATTCGTCCGGCTGGTCTTTGACCATGGATTCCAGCTTGCCCAGTATTTTCTTCACGGACGCACCGCGAACACGATCAATAACCTTGTTCTGTTGCAGAATTTCGCGCGACACATTCAGCGGCAAGTCGTCTGAATCAACTACACCTTTAATAAAGCGCAGATAATTCGGCATCAGGTGCTCGGCATCGTCCATAATGAAAACGCGTTTGACATAGAGCTTGACGCCGCGCTTGTGATCGCGATCAAACAGATCAAACGGCGCCTTTGCAGGAATATAAAACAGCGATGTATAACTCTGGTTACCTTCCACCTTGTTGTGAATCCATGTCTGCGGATCCTGGAAGTCATGACTTACATGCTTGTAGAATTCATTGTATTCATCATCCGTTATGTCTTTTTTGTCCCTGGCCCACAATGCCGATGCGCTGTTAACACGCTCGTATTCCGGCTCGGCATCTTTCATCTCCTGCTTGTCTTCGTCTGTACCGTAATCGACTTTCTGCATGTCGATCGGCAACGAGATATGGTCAGAATACTGCTTGATGATATTGCGTAGGCGGAAGTTATCGGCAAATTCTTCCTCGCCTTCTTTCAGATGCAGGGTCACAACAGTGCCACGCGATTCCTTCTCTGCGCTCTCGAGCGTAAAGCTGCCCTGGCCATCCGATTCCCAACGCACGGCTTCGCTCTTGTCGTCACCGGCTCGACGGCTGGTAACCGTGACCTTGTCTGCAACAATGAAACTTGAATAAAAACCAACACCGAACTGGCCGATCATTTGTGCGTCTTTGGCCTGGTCACCAGTCAGTGACTCAAGGAATTTCCTTGTGCCTGAACTGGCAATGGTGCCAATGTTCTCGATAATTTCATCACGGGTCATGCCTATGCCATTGTCCGTAATCGTGACGGTGTTGTTGTCCTTGTCAAAGTCAACGGTAATCTTTAAATCACCATCACCCTCGTACAGGTCGCCATCAGCCAGCGCCTCGAAGCGCAACTTATCGCAGGCATCTGAAGCGTTTGAAATCAGTTCGCGCAAGAAAATTTCCTTGTTTGAATAAAGCGAATGGGTCATCAGATGCAGGATCTGACGCGCTTCGGTCTGGAATTCGAGGGTTTCTTTGCCGGTTTCTACACTCATTGATATCTCCAAAAATCTAGTTGTTTACCTGACGAAATCAAACTTTGCGGTTATATGGGGACGGTATTCTAAATATCAACAACAGGAAATAACAATCTTTGTAATCAATCGATAATGGGGATTTCAAGGCTGCGCGTGTCCGCTACGGGGGTGGCTTCCGGTAATACGGTTTTGATTCTTCGCAACAGTTTTTCCGCGGTTGCACGGTACGATGTGAGTTTACCGCCATAGATCGACACCACCCTGGGCCGGGCCGGGTCGTTTTCATGAAAATGCGTCTCTCTTGATTTTGAGGATGCATTGCCACCTCCGGCAGGCAACACGCGCAGGCCGGCGAATGCATCGATCATATCGCCGCTGGTCAGTTCGCGCTTGAAGTAGTGGTTGTATATTTCCAGCAAATAATCGATTTCGGCTTCTGTCGGTCTCACATCAGCCGGGTCTCCATGGTAGTTGAGCTCCGTAGTGCCAACCATGATGTTGTTTTTCCAGGGCAGGACAAATACCGCGCGGCCATCCTGCGGCGCTTCCAGGTAATAGGGATGGGAAATCTGTCCGGGCACAATGATGTGAGTGCCCTGAACCAGGTCCATATCGTACAATTCCATGGCCACACCGGATGGCTGCTGTACCCGCTGCAGCACATGGTTGACCCAGGAGCCGGCGGCATTCACCAGCACGCGTGCTGCAACGGTCGTTGATTGACCGTTTTTCTGATAGCTGACTTTTACCTCGCTTGAATCCAGCCTGGCCTGCTTGAATTCCGCGCCTGTGATCACGTCGGCGCCAAGTGTTCGTGCTGATTGCAGTACCGAACCTGTTAATTGGGCATCATCGGTTTGCGCGTCGTAATAGCTGAATACCGCATCCAGGTGATCGCTGCGCAAACCATCGAGCTGGTTCCAGTCGCGGCTTGGAATTTTGTGAAAGCGTTTCCTGCTGAACAATGAATAAATCATCAGGCCGAGGGCGATTTTCCACGGACGTCTGCGCGTATTCCTGTAAACCGGGATATTAAAAGGAACGAGTTTCACCAGGTGGGGTGCGTTGCGCAACAGCATGGCGCGTTCCCGCAGACATTCCCTTACCAGGTGAAATTCCCCGCTCTCGAGATAACGCAAACCACCGTGAATCAGTTTTGACGAGCGACTGGACGAACCTTTTGCGACTTCATCGTACTGCTCGAGCACCAGTACCGAATAACCTGCCGCGGCAGCGGCTTGCGCCACACCCGCACCGTGTATACCGGCCCCAATCACGACTACATCATATTGTACTGGCATAGTTCATGGCCATTGTTAGCTATATTTGCACGCGCGTTGTTGCAGCGGCGGGTGCTGCAGCATGCCACCGATATCGCGCGTTTCAATAAGCTCGACACCTTTCTGCGCCCACTTCATCGCAAGCTCAGGATCACTGATGTCATATAACATCCACTGCCAGCTTCCCGGCCAGGGATCACCGCTGATTCTCCTGTAATTGCATATCAAAAAGTCGGGTGCGTGATTGTCAGCCAGCTCACGGTGAGCTTTGTCATAGCGATGAATGACCCAGCCGATTTTATTATCTGATTTGTTACTAGTGTACAAAAGCGCATCCAGGCTGTCGGCAATGATCACGCACTGATGCTTTACCGGTTCAATGCAAGCCAGCACTTTATCCACTACGTTCTCCATGCCCCACTGCAGAAGACTTTCGTCCTTGATTTCGACAAAAGCAGTGGCAGCGGGATAATGAACCAGCAACTTAACCACCTGCGAGAGCATGGGCACAGGTTCCGGATTAAACGCATCAGCAAATCTATTCGGCTCATGCACACTGATCTGTTTGTAGTCCTGTTGCTTGAATACACTTAGGGATATATCCGCGGTACGCTTGAAGTTGTCATCGTGCAACACGACTAACTGTTCATTCGCGTCCATCTGCACATCAAACTCAACCATGCAGGCGCCGGCATCAAGAGCAGCCCTGATCGCTGACAGGGTATTCTCCGGAAATTTTTCCATATAACCACGATGCGCTATCAGAACGGGTATCATTTTCCAGGCACCTCCTGTTGAATGTTGTCAACAATTCGTTTCATTTCTGTTTTGAATATTTGATACCTTGCATGCAGCGCCTGCTCCTGTTGCGGCACGAATCTGACGAATTCCGCATCCCCGTCAGAGCCGGCAATGCTCCAGTTTTCCGGTCGGCCTGCAGCAAGCCAGGCAACGCCACGCGCAGTCGCCTCGGTTACATTGCTACGCTCTATCTCGAACCCGCTCAAGTTACTTAATTTCTGACACAGGCCGTTCTGTTTAGACAAGCCACCGCTTACGCGTAGTTTATTCAGCGGTATTTCTGCATTCATCAACTCAAGGTTCACCTGAATCATAAACACAATACTCTCGATTACCGCGACGACTTTCCCGGCATCGGAATAATCACCGTTACCGATAAATGATGGCTGTATTCCACCCAGCATCCAGGGCGTTCCCAGACCGCCGACTGCATTGATAAATACAGGCGGCTCATTTACCCGTTCTATCCACTCAGGCAGCCTGCTCAACAGGTCATCCACATGCCATTGTTGCTCTGCCCAACCCAGCGCATTAGCGGCGCCATTGATGGTTGCTTCACGCATATAACTGACCTTACTCATATCCGAGTATGCAATGCCCGTTAACTGACTCGTGCTGTTGCTGAATTGATCAAGTTCGCGTAATACAAATGCACCGCTGCCAATATTGACCAGCGCCACGCCCGGCCCCAATGCGCCGATACCAAACATTGCCGCATTCTGATCACCACATACGGCGGTTACCGGAATGTGCGTATCCGCGAGCTGTCCATAGTTTGCACACATCGGCATGCAATCAGGCAGCAAACACAAATCAACGTCGAACCAGTTACATAACTGCTCAGACCAGGTCAGTGAATCGAGCGCAAATAACTGCGTACGTTGAGCATTGCTGAAATCAATTTCATAAGGCCTGTTATCAAGCAGATGAAACAGCAAATAACTGATCAGCGGTGAAATGCGCAATTCATCGGCCGCACATTGCTTTACGCGATCCGATTCGCTCAACAGCCAGTTCATTTTACTGGCGCTATAGTAAGCCGTTAATGGCAGACCCGTCAGCCGCCTGATTTCCCGCTCGTGCGGCTTGAGTTTTTTCAGCAGGGCTTCAGCGCGGACATCCTGCCAGCTCAACGCCTGGCTGAGCGCCCTGCCATGAGCATCCCAGGCAAGCACGGTCGATCTTTGGGTGGCAATGCCGCAGGCCGCAACCTGTTTAAGCTGCTGACCATCGAGGCTGGACAGAACCTGCCTGATTACACGTGTAACACTATCGAGCAACTGAACTGCATCGTGCTCTACATGACCCGTACTGTTTCTATTGAGCGTGACTTTTTGCGCCGCGTCTGCGACTACTGCACCGCTGTCATCAAACAATACGGCGCGACTGGAATGACTACCCTGATCAACGCCCAGATAATAGTTCATGACTGCTAACTATGGCTCTGCTGTTATCCTTAGCCGGCACTCGACGTAAGTTACACCGAAGCCTCGTGCTGCAACAGCCAGGATTTTATCTTGAGAAGGTCGCCGCCTGTGTCGCCCGCATAGCCGCCGATGCCGCTTGCCGAAACAACACGATGACAGGGTATAACAACCGGCACCGGATTCTGCCTGCAGGCATTACCCACCGCGCGCGCCGAGGTGCCAAGCTTTTTCGCAAGCTCGCCATAGGTAACAACCTTGCCGGGCGGTATCTTTTTCAGTTCACTCCATACCTTCTGCTGAAATGGCGTAGCTGAAAATGAGCATGAAATATCAAACTGTTCATTTGCGCCCGGGTTATCGAGGTATCGCCTGATCTGCTTACAGACATTGACAGTCGCGTCATCAACGGGTGTGATTTCTGTTTCAGACTCGATGAAATCGATTGCTGCAAGCTTGTTGTCAATAATCCTGATACCCAGATGAGCAAATGGCGCTCTAATGCTTGCCTGATAATTTTTCATCGCCTTAACCTCCGGCTGAATGGGCTGCCGAGCCACGTAACAATTGAATGTGTTGAAGCTTTTGCCTGATCAACCTCTTGCGCGAATCACTGGACGTTATTCTTAGTAACTCGGAATAGGCATATTGAGCGTCATCATATAGTCCGGCTTTCAACAATGCATCGGAAGCCTTGAATCGCGCCGATTGCGCCCACAGGTCCGTCATCGTTTCATCACCGGCTTTTGCAGATTTCATATAAAGCATGGCGGCCTGATCGTAACGCTCAATTTCATAATTGGATTCCGCTTTCCAGTAATAGATTTCCCGTCTTAATTTGTCATCCATTGCTTCTATCGGCAACAGGTCAAACAGCTCCAGCGCCTGTTCGTGTCTTGTTACCGTCTGCAGATCAAAAACAACCTGCAGGTAACGATCAATCATGTCTGTATTGAGCTCACTAATATTTTGCAGTGACGTCTTCAATACGTGCTCACCCTGCTCATACTCACCCTCAAGTATCAACACACGCGCCTTGCGCATTTGCCAGTCAAAATAAGCTTCGCCTTCCGGCGGTTGCGGCAGGCTCGCCATCATGGTTGCTGCAAGCGTTATATCACCCACAGAAAGCGCATGATCAACCAGGCGATAGCGCACCACTGCAGGCAGGTTTTCCGGTGAACCCGCCTTTGTACTCTGCATATACAGCTGGTTAATGACTTCAAGTCCTCCATCCGTGGTGGCTAGTGAGTCCGCAATTTCCTTATGCGCTAACTGGCGCTTCGCCTCTTCATGGCTTGTGAAAGCAACAACGGCATACATTCCACGCGCACGTACAGGCTCTTTTTTCTGTATATCACCGGCACGCTTGTACCAGGCAGTGTCATCGCCTTTTAACAGACTGTACTGATTGCCTGCACGCTCACCGAGCTGTTCATACAAACGCCACAGATCGTCCGCATTGATACTGAAACTTTCACCCAGTACTGCCTGGGTTCGACTCAGGGCAAGCAATTGCTCGGCCGTTTCAGCTGCCAGTATCGGGTCTTTGTTTGTCAGCGACGCTTCATAAAGCACATAAAAATAAGCACGCTGTTGCGGCTGCGTCAGGCTCGCATCTGCCAGTTGCGTTTTTATATCCTTAATGTAATGACCCGCATAGCCAGGGCGCGCTCGCACAGCCGCGAGCAACCGCAGTGCCTTCGCTTTATGGGATTCCTCATCAGCCAACAGCTCGATCACTTCAGCCGGTCTGTTGGCGCGCAACAGCGCCTGTGCCTGCAACAGCTTCCAGTCGGATTTGTAGTCGCCATAGTCCTGGCGGTATTTAAGCAGGCCTTTGTTTGCATCTTCGGCATAATCCATCTGCAGGTAGGCACGAATAATCAGTCGTCTCCACAATGCGGTACGGTCCCGGTCTTCACCCCGGCCTTCCCAAAGCAGGCTGCGGGCTTCATTTAATGCCTGCTCTGCATCGCCAAGTTTCAACAATGCCATCGCTTTCTGGGATCTGAACCAGCCGGCTATTTTTGGCGTTATCTGTTTGCCGGGGACTGCTCTTGCCAGCAGCAGATCAGCGCGATCGATGATGTCCTGCCAGCGCTCGAGCGCCGACAGTGTCTCGATGTACCTGAACTCAAACGCATACCAGTCGGGAGTAAACTCGGGGTAGAACTGCTGCTGCTGTTCGATCATGCGCATGGCCAGTCCTGAAAGTCCGATCTGCGCGAGCTCGCTCAACTGTTCGAGGGACTTGAATGCTACAGACTGTTCAGCATCGGGCATGGCAGCTTCTGCAGCGGAAACTTTCTGTGCCTCAGCTGGTAGCTGGTTGTTTTGGGGACTCCCGCTGGAGACTTCCGTGGACGCTTGTCCAGCGGTTTGCTGTGTTGATTCACTGGCGGGTTGCTCGGGTGCTTGTGCAGCCATTGCCGGGCCAGCCAGGCAGCTGGCGGCGAACAAGCACATCAATAGATTTCTGGGAAAACACATAGAGTTAAATATAACGCAGACAAAAAAAAGAGTGGTCATTTGATCACTCTTTTTTTTAAACGGGCGCTTCCCTGAATCAAGCGGGTAGACATTCAGATGTTAGCCACAGCGGTTTTTATTTTCGTAGGAGCGGCTTTAGCCGCGAACAATCCGTCAGATGGCGATGAATTCGCGGCTAAAGCCGCTCCTACGTTTACAGTAGTCCAGATCAAAACAACAAAATATTCATTTGCCGCTGGGTGCGTTTTAGATTAAAGCTTCTCTTTGATACGAGCAGCCTTACCTGTGAGACCTCTAAGATAGTAAAGCTTGGCACGACGCACCTTGCCGCTACGCTTGACCTTGATATCAGCAATGCTGGGGCTGTAGGTCTGGAATACACGCTCTACACCTTCACCGTGTGACAGCTTGCGAACGGTAAAGGCTGAATTGAGGCCACGGTTGCGCTTGGCAATCACCACGCCTTCAAATGCCTGAAGTCGTTCACGCTCACCTTCCTTTACACGAACCTGTACGACAACATTGTCACCGGGATAAAACGCCGGGATTTCCTTTGTTATCTGCTCTGCTTCGAGCTGTTGAATAATGTTGCTCATGTTAATACTCCGCTAATGCCTGCTGCGTATGGCCAATGGCCCGCTAATCTTCAGCCTGTTGATATTCCTGCTGGAATTCATCAAGCAAACTCTGTTGTTCTTTATCCAGTTGCACCTGTTCCAGTAATTCCGGTCTGCGCAACCAGGTTCTTCCCAGAGACTGTTTCAATCTCCAGCGAGCGATGGCCTTATGGTCTCCGCCCAGTAGTACATCCGGCACCCGCCTGCCGTTTACTTCTTCCGGCCGCGTATAGTGCGGGCAATCCAGCAAGCCCTGCATGAATGAGTCCTGCTGCGCAGAATCTTCATCACCCAGAACTCCGGGCAGCATTCTTGCGATCGTATCGATTAAAACGATTGCTGCAAGTTCGCCGCCACTGAGCACATAGTCGCCGATAGAGATTTCTTCATCGACATACTGCTCTATCAGGCGCTCATCAATTCCTTCATAGCGCCCTGCGATCAGGATTAAGTCCATATCCTTCATTTCGGCATCAGGCAGTGCCAGTTGCCTGACTTTCTGCTGATCCAGCCTTTGCCCCTGCGGACTCAGGTAAATCACTGTTGCCGACGCGCCAGCCTGCTGCCTGGCTGCATCGATGGCATCAGCCAGCGGCTTTACCTTCATCAACATTCCGGGGCCACCGCCATAAGGCCGATCGTCCACAGTACGGTGACGATCATGGGTGAAGTCCCTCGGATTCCAGCAGCTTAGGCCGATAATCCCCTGCTTGATGGC
>Ga0316193_10002210_pt1 | contig 13584 bp, 10 predicted proteins | sample MerIslsedime2_MG_FD_207735 | JGI IMG/M metagenome (GOLD analysis project Ga0316193, IMG submission 207735) | Coastal sediment microbial communities from Maine, United States - Merrow Island sediment 2 | ecosystem: Environmental > Aquatic > Marine > Coastal > Sediment | place: USA: Maine...
CTTGAATTCGAGATTCTTACCTTCGAGATACGCAGGATCGCGAACGGGACGAACATCTACCAGTGAACCCGGCAGGAATGCACGAACATTGTCGATTTCCACGGTAAAGCCGCCTTTAACGCGACCATTGATGATGCCGTTAACAATTTCGCTCTTCTCAAACGCTTTTTCGAGCTCAATCCACGTACGCGCACGTATCGCTTTCTCGCGCGACAGGACTGTTTCACCAAAGCCGTTTTCAACAGCATCGAGAGCGACTTCGATTTCATCTCCAACGGAGATATCGGTTTCACCCTTGTCATTATAAAACTGATCGATTGTTATGACGGCCTCTGATTTGAGACCTGCGCTGACGAGAACAACATCGTCGTTAACCGCTACCACGGTTCCGGTAATGATTGAACCGGGCTTTATTTGTTTACTGGCAAAACTTTCTTCAAATAACTCTGCAAAACTTTCAGACATTAGATTAACACCAAGAGAACTATTCGCTTTCGCTTGAGTTCTCACCCAATCGCCCCACCGCATCCATCGGCAGACGGTTACACAAGAAATAGTCAGTCATCCTGACCGACTACATTAAAAAAACTTTTCGTACTAAAACTACTTCGCGAGTTCGAGTTCGTTCACCCAACTCAAAATCATTTGGACGACCTCGTCGATGTTCAGGTGACTGGAATCCAGCACTCGGGCATCGTCCGCAGGCCTTAACGGGGCTACCGATCGTTCGGAATCCCGCCTGTCACGATCCTCGATGTCCCGCGAAAGGGCCGGAAGGCTAACATCAATACCCTTGTCTTTCAACTGCTTATGGCGTCTTTTAGCGCGCTCTGCGGCACTCGCCGTGAGGAATACTTTGAGACCGGCATCGGGGAAAATCGTGGTGCCCATGTCCCGCCCGTCGGCGACGAGACCAGGTGCCCGGTGGAAGCTGTGCTGGAGCCCCACCAGTGCCTGCCGAACGGCGGGAAGTGGCGCTATCCTGGAGGCCATAAGGCCGCTTTGCTCGTCCCTGACCTGTGCACTGACCTCCTCCCCGGCCAGGTAAATCCGCTCTTCGCCGGAGTCGGTGCTCCCGAATCGGACTTGCAGCTTGCTGGCAATATCGGCCAATTCAGCCTCATTACCGTCAGACAGGCCGGCACGGACGGCCGCGAGACCAGTCAACCGGTATAAAGCGCCACTATCCAGCAGGTGCCATCCAAGTACCGACGCAACCCGGTGGGCGATCGTTCCCTTTCCTGATCCGCTGGGACCATCGATTGTCAGTACCGGAATGGCTGCGATGTTGTCAGCGTCCGTCATGATCCGGCGTCCTCAATCTCCGTAATATTCACGCCGATAGAACGTACGCATTCAACAAAACCGGGAAACGACGTATTGACGGCATCTGTATCAGTCACCGTGATGTCTGAGGCCGCTCGGCTGGCAACGCTCGCAAAAGCCATCGCGATTCGATGATCACCATGGCTGGCTACCTCCCCACCGCTCATCGCCCCGCCAATGATCGCTGCGCCGTCCTCAGTCTCGTCCACTACAATTCCCAGCTTGGACAAGCCCTCGGCCATCGCACCTATTCGATCGCTCTCTTTGACCCTCAATTCTGCAATACCACTAAATCGCGTTGTTCCATCCGCCAGCGCTGCGGCCGCAAATAATAGAGGAAATTCATCGATCGCCAGGGACACCTGTGCAGGATCAACGTCAATCCCCTTCAGGGACGACGATCGAGCGGTGATATCTGCGACCGGCTCACTCCCAGCCTGTCGCTGGTTGTCAATGCGAATATCCGCACCCATTTGCTGCAGAATATCCAGAACCCCGGTTCGGGTAGGATTCACGCCTACGTTCTGCACGGTCACCTCTGCACTTTGCCCCACAATTGCGGCAACCAGCGGAAATGCAGCAGAAGACAGATCAGCGGGCACATCAATGTCGACCGCATTTAACTCGGCACCACCCTGTAACAATATCGAATTGCCGCGTTCTTTCAGATTTGCTCCCATCGCGACAAGCATTCGCTCCGTATGATCCCGCGTCACAGCGGGTTCGGAAACGGACGTGATGCCATCGCAATACAGTCCCGCCAGAAGTACCGCTGACTTGACCTGTGCACTCGCCACCGGCATTTCAAAATCAATCGCCGTTAGCTTTTCAGCGACTCGTATCTGGAGCGGCGGCTTGCCGTCGTTCGAATCAATTTGTGCCCCCATCCGGGACAGCGGAGCAATCACCCGGCCCATCGGTCGCCCGGATAACGAATCGTCACCGGTCAGGACACTGTCAAAATCCTGCCCGGCCAGCAACCCACTGAACAAGCGCATGGCCGTGCCCGAGTTGCCCATGTCCAGTACACTTTTCGGAGCTCGCAATCCGCGCAACCCATTGCCATGCACAATGACGGACGTTGGCTCGTTCCGTTCGACTTTGATGCCCATTGCCTGCAGTGCAGCCATGGTGCAGAGACAATCTTCCCCTGCAAGAAAACCATTGATATGCGCTTTTCCACGGGCGATGGCATTGAACATCAATGCACGATGCGATATCGACTTGTCGCCCGGCACGGTAATGGTCCCGCCCGCTATAGACGATGGTTTGACTTTAAATTGCACCAGACAAATCGCTTGTTACTTGACGACTTTCGGATAGGCGCCAAGTACGCGGAACAACGAGCTGATCTCTTCCAGGTCAGCGAGCGCGAGGTCGAGCGGTGCTTCTTCCGCATGCCCGTCGAGATCCAGAAAAAATACGTAATCCCAGTTTTTTCGTCTCGATGGACGAGACTCAATGCGTGTGATGTTGATTTTATGTTTCGCGAACGGCTGTAGTAGCGTGTAAAGCACGCCGGCACCACCACCCGTATCGCTGGTAGAGACCAGAATCGTAGTCTTGTCGTCTCCGCTGGCCTTCAATAGTTTGCGACCGATGACGAGAAACCGGGTCGCATTGTCTTCCCGGTCCTCAATATTGTTGACCATAATTTTGAGGTCATACACTTCCGATGCGGCGTCACCGCCAATCGCTGCCGTACCGTCTTCATCACGGGCTCGCCTTGCGCCGACAGCATTGCTGCTGACACCGATCAGATCCACATGTGGCAGGAATTCGCGCAACCAACCACGACATTGCGCCAGCGCTTGCTCATGCGCACAAACACGTTCGATTTTCTCAAGTGATTCCAGCCGACCGAGCAAGTGTTGCTCAATACGCAATTCAATCTCACCACCGATCTTCAGCGGCGACGTCAGAAACATATCCAGCGTGTGGTTAACCGTTCCTTCCGTGGAATTTTCGATCGGCACGACTCCGAAATCCGCTGCACCACTTTCCACTTCCTGAAACACTTCATCAATGGTGTTGAACGGAAGTGCGCGCACCGAATGGCCGAATTGCGTGTATACCGCGGTTTGCGTAAAGGTACCCTCGGGTCCAAGGAACCCTATCTTCAATGGCTCCTGCTGAGCCAGGCAGGCAGACATGATTTCCCTGAACAGCCGCAGCACTTCCTCATCACGCAATGGTCCTTTGTTACGCTCGAGTACCGCGCGCAAAACCTCAGCTTCGCGCTCCGGCCGGTAGTAGTCGACAGTTGCAGCCACGTCGCCTTTAGAAAGGCCGACTTGCTGGGCAAATCGCGCACGCTCACTGATGAGTGTTTGAATCTTTTGATCCACTTCGTCGATTTGCTGACGAATCGAGGACAGATCAGGCGCGGGCCCGTCCTTTTTTGGCGCTTTGGCCATTGAAATACCTGTAACTAGTGAATGCGGACTTTGTTCAGCAGCAATTGAAGCAAATTCCGATACTTATGGCATTCTTTTTCTGCAGGCGCAGGAACGCAATTATTTGGGAAGGCCAAGATTCCTCACTATCAATACACCCTTGATCGCGCGAATTTTCTCCAACGTCTCTGGAGCTACAGCTTCGGTCAGATCGACGACGGTATAGGCAACATCGCCGCGTGACTTGTTCAACAAATCCACAATGTTGAGCCCCGCTTCGGCCAGGCAGGTTGAAATCTGCCCAACCATGTTCGGTACATTGGCGTTCGCGACGGTAATTCGATGGGAATCGACACGAGGCATGATTGCGTCGGGGAAATTGACCGAATAACGAATAATACCGTTCTCCAGGTAATCCTTTACGTTTTCGGCCACCATGATCGCGCAGTTTTCCTCGGCCTCCGCTGTGGATGCGCCGAGGTGTGGCAAGGTGATGACTTTCGGATGTTCAATTAGCTCTCGGGTCGGAAAGTCACAGATATAAGCATGCAATCGTCCGGCGTCGAGTGACCGAATGGCCGCAGCATCATCAACGACGCCACCACGAGCAAAATTGATCAGGATGCCTCCGTCCGGCATTAACGCCAGCCGATCGTCATTGACAATATTCTTCGTGGCCTCAATTAGCGGCACGTGAATACTGATGACGTCCGATTCCTTGAACAAACGATCCAGCGTTTCTACCTGCCGAACGCCGGATGACAATTGCCACGCTCTTTGAACAGTAATATTCGGATCGAACCCGACCACCTTCATTCCCAGGGCAAGTGCCACGTTCGCAACTTCAACACCGATTGCCCCCAGCCCGATAACGCCAAGCGTTCGCCCGGGCAATTCGAAGCCGACGAACTGCTTTTTGCCGGTCTCCACTGCCTTGTTCAACGCATCACCTTCAGCATCGATCGCAGTCACATAGTCGCGCGCGTCACAGATATTTCTTGCCGCGATTAACAGACCCGCAACGGCCAGCTCCTTTACCGCGTTCGCATTTGCGCCCGGCGCATTAAATACCGGAATGCCCCGCTCACTCATCTGATCGACCGGGATGTTGTTTACACCCGCCCCGGCGCGGCCGATCGCCGCGACCGAAGAAGCAATGTCCATGTCGTGCATCTTGTATGAACGCAGAATGATCGCGTCTGGCTCCGAAATTTCGGATCCCACCTCGTAATTGTCACGCGGCAATCGGCGCAGTCCTTCCACCGCAATATTGTTGAGCGTTAGTACTTTAAACATCGGATTCAGCCGTTTTCCTTTTCAAAATTCTGCATAAACGCAATAAGTGCATCAACTCCATCTTCAGGCATCGCGTTGTATATCGACGCACGCATGCCACCGACGGACCGATGTCCCTTGAGGTTCATCAAACCGATGGCTTCCGCCTGCTTCAAAAACAGCGGATCGAGTTCCGCGTCGGCGAGCACGAAGGGCACATTCATAAGGGAGCGGCAATGCTTCTGGACCGGATTACTGTAAAACGACGACGAATCTATTGTTGCATACAGTTTTTCGGCTTTTCGACCATTCACTTCGGCGAGCGCGTCCAGACCACCGCGATTCTTCAAGTGCTCGAAAACCAGGCCTGCCACATACCACGCGAACGTCGGCGGCGTATTCGTCATCGAGCCAGAGCTGGCGAATGCTTCGTAAGTCAGGAGCGTCGGCGTCTCGGGACGGTGATGATTGATGAGGTCGTTGCGGACGATCACCAGCGTGATGCCGGCTGGCCCAATATTTTTTTGCGCACCCGCGTAGATCAAGCCATACCGCGCCACATCAATGGGTCGTGACAGGATGTTGCTGGACATGTCAGCGACCAGCGGCTTGTCTCCGACTTCTGGAATAAAGTGATACTCGACCCCCGCGATGGTTTCATTTGGCGTGATATGAACGTAGGCGGCCTCCTTGCTCAGTTGCCAGCTATCCTCCGCCGGAATATCGGTGAATTTGGTTTCTGAGCTGTCTGCGGCAATATTGACGTCGCAAAATCGCTTCGCTTCACCAATCGCTTTCTTCGACCAGCTGCCGGTCTGTACGTAGTCAACCGTATCGCCGGGTTTCGAAAGATTCAGGGGCACCATAGCGAATTGCATCGTGGCGCCACCCTGCAAAAACAGAACGCTGTAGTTGTCGGGGATGGACATCAGGTCCCGCAGGTCCTGCTCGGCTTTCTCGGCCGTGGCTATGAAGTCCTTGCCGCGGTGGCTGACTTCCATGACCGTCATTCCGCTGTTTTTCCAACTGGGTATATCGTCCCGGACCTGTTGCAGGACCTCCGGGGGCAGCGCCGCTGGACCGGCACTAAAATTGTAGACGCGCGACATTCTGAATTGTCCGGTTAAGAGTTGTTGAAGGAGATTGTACTAATAGAAGCGGCAATGCTAACCGGAAAATGATTGCAGTTCAGCACCGACTCTCGATTATCTTGTTATGCCGATACACTAATTGCTTATTCGTCTTCCTCGATCGATTCAATGCGTGCGAGTCCAACCAGTCGCTGACCCGATTCGACGCGAATCAAACGTACACCTTGTGTGTTTCTTCCCATCACGGAGATGTCGCTAACAGGGGTCCTGACGAGCGTGCCACTGGAGCTGATCAACATAATTTCGTCTTCGTCTTCGACTTGCACTGAACCCACCGTTCTGCCATTTCGGCTGGTCGTCTGAATGGCAATAACACCCTGACCACCACGGCCCTGAACAGGAAATTCGTCAATGTCGGTTCTCTTGCCATAGCCGTTTTCTGTGGCCGATAACAGCAAGCCGTCGCCCGCAATCGCCAGAGCAATTACTTCATGGTCGGCCGGCATCTTAATACCGCGCACGCCCGCTGCGCCCCGTCCCATTGGGCGCACGTCTTCTTCCTTGAATCGAATAGCCTTGCCGCTGCTCGCAACCAGGATTATTTCCCGGTCTCCGTCCGTGATCGCAACGTCCACCAGTTTGTCTTCATTGCGCAGGTCTATCGCGATAATCCCGCTTGACCGTGGCCGCGAAAACTGACTCAACGGGGTTTTCTTGACTGTGCCCGCGCTGGTTACCATGAAAACAAAGTTGTCCGCATTGAATTCCCGTATCGGGAGAATGGCATTAATGCGCTCGCCGTCCTCGAGCGGCAGAAGATTCACAATCGGTCTGCCGCGAGATCCACGGCTGGCCTGTGGCACCTGGTATACCTTGAGCCAGTACATTTTGCCGCGGCTCGAGAAACACAGGATGGTGTCATGCGTGTTGGCGACAAAGAGCTTGTCGATAAAATCTTCGTCCTTAACCTTGGCCGCCGATCGACCTCGTCCACCGCGTCGTTGCGCCTGATAGACGTCGATCGACTGAGATTTCGCATATCCGCCATGCGACAAGGTTACGACGACCTCTTCTTCAGGAATGAGGTCCTCTGCCTGGAGGTCAGAATGGTCCTGGACTATTTCGGTGCGGCGCTCGTCGCCAAACGCTTCCTTTACTTCCAGCAACTCCTTACGGATCACCCGGAGCAATTCGTCAGGGTCTGAAAGGATACTAGATAACTCTTTAATTTTCCCTAATATCTCTTTGTATTCTTTGAGTATTTTCTCTTGTTCCAGGCCGGTCAGTCGATGCAGTCTGAGGTCGAGGATTGCCTGCGCCTGGACCAGTGACAAATGATATTCGCCGTCGATCAGACCACAGCCCTCTTCCTGCGAATCCGGGCGGGTATCGGTGGCACCCGCCTTTTCGAGCATGCCGGTGACGGCCCCGGGCGACCAATGCTTGGCAATCAGTGCGTCACGGGCGACAGCCGGCGTTGCTGATGCCTTGATCAGGGCTATAACCTCATCGATGTTCGCCAGTGCTACGGCCTGTCCTTCCAGCACATGCGCCCGGTCGCGAGCTTTGCGCAGATCAAAAATAGTGCGCCGGGTCACCACCTCGCGTCGATGCGACACAAACGCCTCAAGAATCTGCTTGAGATTCATCAGTTTCGGCTGCCCCTGATGGAGAGCAACCATGTTGATACCAAAGACGCTTTGTAACTGGGTCTGTTTATAGAGGTTATTCAGAACGACATCACTAAGCTCACCACGGCGTAGCTCGATTACGATACGCATTCCATCTTTATCTGATTCGTCGCGTAGCTCGGTAATTCCTTCGATCCGCTTCTCGCGCACGAGATCTGCAATTTTTTCGATGAGCCGCGCTTTGTTCACCTGGTAGGGCAGCTCGGTAACGATGATGGCTTCTTTGCCGCGCTGATCGATGGTTTCAATAGCGGTGCGGCCGCGCATATGTACCCGTCCACGGCCGGTGCGGTACGCGGAATAAATGCCTTGTGCACCATTGATTATTCCAGACGTCGGAAAATCAGGTCCGGGTACATGCTGCATCAGGTCCGGAATGTCGATAGCCGGGTTCTCGATCAGCGCCATACACGCGTCAATGATTTCATTGAGGTTGTGCGGAGGAATGTTAGTCGCCATACCAACGGCGATTCCCGAAGAACCGTTGACCAGCAGATTCGGGTAGCGGGTCGGCATAACGGAGGGCTCTGACTCCGATCCGTCGTAATTCTCGACAAAATCAACTGTCTCTTTGTCGATGTCCGCCAGTATTTCGTGCGCGATACGCGACATACGAACTTCCGTGTATCGCATGGCGGCTGGCGCATCACCATCAACTGAGCCAAAGTTTCCCTGACCGTCTACCAACATGTAACGCATGGAGAATGGCTGAGCCATCCGGACGATCGTGTCGTAAACCGCTGAATCGCCATGCGGATGGTATTTGCCAATCACATCACCAACAACACGAGCCGATTTCTTGTACGACTTGTTGTAGTCATTACCGAGTTCACGCATCGCGTGTAACACACGGCGGTGTACCGGCTTCAGGCCGTCACGAACATCGGGCAACGCGCGCCCGACGATGACACTCATCGCATAATCCAGGTAGGACTGCTGCATCTCGTCTTCGAGACTTACCGACAGTATTTCCTGTGCAACTTCAGACATATTTACTCACAACGCTGTGCCAGATCCGGGTCAGAGACTCGGAGCAGCAATCCATAAAAACCGGGTGATATTCGAGAGAAATGCTTGAATTCGCCGTACAGAATCAAGGACGTGATAATACCACAGCGGCGTCCATTTTCGTGCTATTTCCAGTCGATTTTCCGGGCAATTTCTGTGCTCTGGCGCCGACTCGATTCAACGCTATAATTGCGCCTCTTTTTAATCGTAATAGCGACCAAATTCGCGCCTGTAGTGCGATCCGTTGTTCGATTACCGGAATATTAATGAAATCTTGTGACACACTGATAAATGCTGGCTGGTGTATTCCCGTCGAGCCATCCGATACGATTATCACCGATAGCGCTGTCGCAATTACCGATGGCCGAATTGTTGACGTATTGTCGATATCCGACGCCGAAAAGGAATACAAACCGGGCGTCACCGTCCATCGTCCTGGTCATGTGCTGATCCCTGGGCTGGTCAACGCGCATACCCACGCTGCAATGACCTTGTTCAGAGGTCTCGCAGATGACCTGTCACTGGAACGTTGGCTTCGGGAAGCCATCTGGCCGGCTGAGCAAAAGTGGGTCAGCGCGGAATTCGTCCGGGACGGAACCAAGCTCGCTATTGCGGAGATGCTCAGGGCCGGCATCACCTGTTTCAGTGATCAATATTATTTCCCCGAGATCGTCGCAGAAACGGCGATTGATGCCCAAATACGAAGCATGGTGGGTACGCCGGTCCTCGAATTCGAGACAGCGTGGGCCAAAAACGCGAAGGACTATCTCAGCAAGGGAACAGACCTGGTACATGACAAGTACGCGGATCACCCGCTGGTTTCGAGCTGCTTCGCGCCTCACTCTGTCGGCACGGTATCCGACGAGACATTCAATAATATTCGCGTTTTGGCTGATCAGCTGGACTGCGCTGTGCAATTACATCTGCATGAATCCAGACAGGAGATCGAAGCGTCGGTGTCCGATTGCGGCATGCGCCCGATCGAACGCCTGAAGAAACTGGGCCTCCTGAATTCGTCGCTGCTTGCAGTCCACTCCGTTCACCTTAACGAGGAGGAAATTGCCGCATACGCGGATGCCGCTGTGTCGGTCGCGCATTGCCCCAGGTCGAACCTGAAGCTGGCCGACGGTTTCGCTCCGGTGGCAAGCATGTTGCAGGAGGGCATCAACGTGTCCCTCGGAACGGACGGTGCCGCCAGCAACAACGTCCTGGATGTCCTCGGCGAAATGAGAATAGCGGCACAGCTTGGAAAAGCGGTTGCACACGATGCCGAGGCAGTTTCGGCATCCAGCGCTTTGCGAATGGCAACAATCGATGGTGCGCGCGCGCTAGGCCTGGCAGATTGCATTGGTTCGGTGGAAACGGGCAAGTGGGCCGACCTCACCTGTATTGACATGAATCGACTGCACTGCCAACCCATCTACAATGTGCTTTCGCAGCTGGTTTACGCCACAAATGCCGAGCAGGTATCAGACGTCTGGGTCGCCGGACGGCACCTGCTGAGTGCCGGTGAATTAACCCACATCGATCAGGCGGACGTGCTACAACGTACAGCAGAATGGCAGCAGAAAATCGGCGGCGGCCGTGAGGGTAAATGACGTTATGAACGCCAGCAATCCAAATGTTGATCGCGCTGAAATAGCGAAATTTGACGCTTTGGCATCCCGTTGGTGGGACCCGGAAGGTGATTTCCGCCCCCTGCATGAAATCAACCCGTTGCGCCTCGATTACATTCGACAGCGTGCATCACTCGCCGGCGCGAACGTGCTCGATATCGGCTGCGGCGGCGGCATTCTTGCAGAAGCAATGGCGACTGCAGGAGCGAACGTCACCGGCATCGACATGGCGGATCGACCGCTGTCCGTCGCGCGATTGCATATGCACGAATCCGGCGTAACAGTGGATTACCAGCAGACAACTGCCGAAGCACTCGCGGTCGAAAAGCCAGGCGCATTTGATACGGTCACCTGCCTCGAGATGCTCGAACACGTACCCTCCCCGTCCGATGTTGTTTCCGCGGCCCGTGACCTGGTACGTCCGGGCGGTGATGTATTCCTGTCCACCATCAATCGAACTGCCAAGTCGTTCGCATTCGCGATCGTTGGAGCAGAATACGTGCTGCGATTATTGCCGGCTGGCACCCATGAATATGAAAAATTCATTCGACCCTCAGAACTTGAGGAATGGGCTCGTGCGGCCGGTCTTGAAATGCAGAACAGTATCGGCATGCATTACAACCCGTTCACGGGCGAATACAGGCTCGGTCCTGGCCTTGACGTCAATTACCTGATGCACTTCAAACGCGCAGAAGAATGACTCGTTCAAACCGCTTGCCGTCCGATGGCGGATTCGAGGCAGTATTTTTTGATCTCGACGGTACCCTGGTCGATACCGCGCCAGACATGGTGGCAATCATGGCCAACATGCAGGATGCGCGACAACAACAGCAGCTTCCCTACGAAGTGGCCCGCAACGGTGTTTCAAATGGCGCACTCGAATTGCTGAGGCTGGGCTTCCCGAGAGCTAACGATGACGAACTACAGATCCTGCTAGCCGAATACCTCGATAGTTACCGGAACGCCCTCTGCGTTAATACAGAGGTATTTTCGCCGCTCCGCGACTTGCTGAATATCTTTACAAGAAACGGACTGGCCTGGGGCATTGTCACTAACAAACCACAACGCATGACCGATCCGCTGCTCGAGCAACTCGACATTGCTCGCCACGCAGCATGCACAATTAGCGGCGATACCCTTGCTGAACGAAAACCCCATCCGGCACCATTACTGCATGCAGCCAATCTGGCTGGCGTCGCGCCCGAAAACTCAGTCTACGTTGGAGATGCCGCGAGAGACATTGAGGCGGGACGGGCTGCCGGCATGGCAACCGTGGCCGCGGGTTACGGCTACATCAACGATGCCGATGATCCCAATGAGTGGGGTGCAGACGTATATGCCGCTGATACAATGGAGCTCATGAGTCTGCTGCTGCGGGCCGTCGGCCTGGATAACGAATGACTGAAATAACGATTGATCCGCTATACATAGAGATAGGCGTCCCTGCCTTGATCGCAGGCTTGCTGATTGGTGCGCTGATTACCTGGGCGATCGTCCGGCGTCGCAATAAGACGCTTTCGCAGTCCGTTGAATTGCTTGAAACCCGGATTAAGGCGCAGGACACATTGAGAAGCGAGCGGGAAGCGGCGTTCGAGCAAGCAAACAGCCGATTGACCCAGGCGTTTTCCGAACTCGCCAATCAGTCTTTAAGATCAAACAGCGAACATTTTCTGCGAATGGCGGAACAAAATCTCGGGACCCAACACGAAAAGGCCAAGCGGGAAATGAGCGAACGGGAAAAAGCCGTCGAAAACCTCGTCAAGCCCATTAAGGAGACACTCGAACGATCGCACAAACAAATATCCGAGCTCGAGAAATCCAGAAGCGAGGCCTACGGCAGCATCAAATCGCAACTGGAAACCATGCAGGTTAACCAGAAATCCCTTAAGCAAGAAACTCAGAACCTGGTCAACGCATTGCGCCGGCCCGAAGTCAGGGGTCGTTGGGGCGAAATAACATTACGCAGGTTGGTGGAACTTGCAGGCATGGTCGAGCATTGTGACTTTCAGGAACAGGTGCACACTAGCTCGGAAGACAAGGTTTTTCGACCGGACATGATTGTCAGCATGCCCGGGGGCCGAACTCTCGTGGTGGACGTGAAGACGCCGCTGGATGCCTATCTCGCAGCCGTAGAGGCGCCCGATGATGCCCAACGCAAAGTTGCCCTTCAACGTCATTCACGAAACGTCAGGGAGCACATCCGGAAACTTGCGAGCAAGTCCTACCATGAGCAATTCTCCGAGAGCCCGGAGTTCGTCATTCTCTTCATTCCAGGCGATCAATTCCTGAGCGCAGCGCTTAACGAAGATCCGGACCTCATTGAATCGGCATTGTCTCAACAAATTATTCTGGCAACACCGACAAGCTTCGTCGCGCTTCTCAAAGCAGTTGCCTATGGCTGGCGACAGCTGGCACTGGCCGAGAATGCGCAGGAGATAAAAAAGCTCGCGGAAGACATGTACGGGCGTCTCAGCGCATTTGTAAGTCATTTGAACAAACTTGGGCGGCAGCTTCACAGCAGCGTCGAACATTACAACCGCGCAGTAGGGTCGCTGGAACGAAAAGTCTTGCCGGGCGCAAGAAAATTTGTCGAATTGGGCATCAAACCCAAGAAAGAGATCGAACAGCTTGAACCGCTGGAGTCTCTACCCCGAACGATGGTGGAGCCAGGCAAGGACGAGGACGCGACTGACGCCACGCCCCCTGCAATTGAAATTACTGATAAAACGCTTCAGTAGCGTTCGGATCACGCCCTTCTTAGAGTTGCTCCAGTTCCGCCCAGGTCATCATAATCGTCTCGTCGACGCCATTGATACCATCATAGTCCGCATCAATTTCCACTCTTGTGTCATCGATGACTCGAACCAGCAGAGTCGCATTGTTGGCACCGGTAACCAGCAACTGCCCCGTGTGAGGGTAATTTTCGCCCGAACCTTCAAAGGTAACCAGCGCTTCATAGGTGACCGCACCTGTGAAACCGCTGCTGTCGACGGTGCCCATGGAGTTATTGGTCCAGTTAATCGGGAATGTGCTGGCGTCTTCCGTGTAAATAGTTGAAAAGCTGCTGATCGTTTCAGTTTTCCCCATGCCGGCAACAGAGAATATGTCGCCGAACACGCTGCCTTCGGATATTGGAGGCGTGCGCGTGTCAATAGTCGTTCCAATATCGCCGTTTGCGGTA
>Ga0316193_10002214_pt1 | contig 13574 bp, 15 predicted proteins | sample MerIslsedime2_MG_FD_207735 | JGI IMG/M metagenome (GOLD analysis project Ga0316193, IMG submission 207735) | Coastal sediment microbial communities from Maine, United States - Merrow Island sediment 2 | ecosystem: Environmental > Aquatic > Marine > Coastal > Sediment | place: USA: Maine...
AGGGAGCTTTCAGCAGAAATATAACCAGCTGCCGAGGGCTGCGCAGGCAGGTGGCCAATGCGCGCGTTTGCCCGGTTACTACAATAATTATTACGGCGCAAAAAAGCTGTGACAGCAAACGATGACCAAACAGCATGTGACCGCTGAGCGGGGACAAAAATTGGAGATACCAGGGAATGAGCGCGAATAGAGTGCAGGCGCTGACACTAAAGGCGTAGCCTTGCCATTCAGTTTTTGGAGTAATCATCAGGTTTATATCAGGCTACGAAAATGAATGACCCCGGATGACACCAGGCAGGGCCCCTTTTTTCTGCGGCACCCTAGGATGCCGACTTTGATCCATCATAGCTCAGCCAATGCCCCGGGCTTACTAGGTAGCGCTTCCACTCCGTTGGCGGCAAACTATCAAGGTAGTCTCGCCCGCCCTGCTCACCGAGGTAGCGACTGGCCAGGGGAATTTGATGCAGCTCCAGGTCGTCCTCTACAATATCGATCACTCCACCTTCCACACTCACATAGGCGTAAGGTGGTGTTTCATCCTGAACGCACAGGGTGAGCCGCGTACCCATTTCAAGCAAGCGGCCCTTGCGCGAGTGTGGCTCAGTTTCAAACCACAAGTTTCCACCGGGCTCGTACCAATACCATACGGGCATGCTCAGCGGGCCCCTGTCAGTCTGGTTTAGACTGAGTACGGCCACATGCAAACCGGACAAGAATTTTTCCCGTTCCTCCTTTGTCATTCGATAGTCCATGCTCTCTCCTTTCCATCAGATATCATTGCCGAACGCCGAACAAGGGCCGAGCCCGGCAACCATGCCCTTCGAGAGTGAGGCTTAGGGATTACTGGCCAGGCTCTTCATATATTGCATAGAGCTTGCGGCTCGGCTCAACAACTTCCCAGGTACCCACGAAACCTTTCGGTATTACGAAGCTGTCACCTGCTCTAAGAGTTGTGGCGTTCCCGTCTTCGTCAGAAACTATGCTCACTCCCTCAAGGAGGTAGCAAGTTTCTTCTTCCGTATAGCTGATGCGCCACTTACCTACTTCGCTCTGCCAGAAGCCTGAAAAATACTTACCAGTTGGGTCCGTGTAATGATTCCAGACAGACTGCCTGGGATTGCCCGAAATGAGTTTTTCAGAATCAAGGTAATACTCCTCCAGTTCCGCTTCTCGTTCATTCAGCTTGAGTAATGGAAACATTGTCGACATGGGAAGCCCCTATTGATTAAAAGCAGACAATAGCAGATTTGAATATTAGCTAACCAGATCCCACACGCAGGTCAGGCCTCTATAGGGTACGGACAAGTTAACATGCCAAAACCGTTAAAAGAGCAGGGCCCTGAACTCAAGCCTGGATGAGGCTGACCGCATCACCGGTTTTGAACCTGCCCGGTGTAACAACACTTAAATACACGCCCAGGTAGCGATTGGTGGTCTGGTAGATTGCCTTGGTGGTCGCCGGTGAGGCTTCCAGGCCGTATTGCACCTGGCCCCGGGCGGGCATTGAGCAGCGTAGGGTCCTCGCCTTCACCGCCAACTCCAGCTCGCCAATACGCAGATTCCTGCCCACCCACTCAAACTCCGCCAGGCCATCACTGCCGCTGGCAGACTCCACATAAATGCTGGGTCGAAACCGCCGGGGGTCGAAGTTGGCGCCAGACAGGTCGGTAAAATGCGCCACCGAAGCAGAGGTCAACAGGTGCAGCGGAAATATATCGTAGTAAGTGCCAGGGGGCGCTGAAAATTCCGAGAGTAATCCGAGAAGCTCCGGCTCGTAGTCGGACAGATCAGGGCCGTCCTCCCCCGGCTGAATATTTAACATACTGGCCTGCCTGGCTTCATCCGGGGGGGTGCTCATACGATAATGCTCAAGCTTGTCGGGTGCCTCCAGCGGGTGCAGGCGCAGCGACTTGCCGGTGTACTCACTGATCGCGGCGCTCGCCGCCTCTTGTCCGGTAATTACACGGCCATCGGGAAAGATAACCTCGATATCGGGAACGTCGTCAGCGTACACGCGGCTAGTGGGTGAACCCTGCTGGTAGCGCGCCTGCAGGTTCATAAGCCGGGGTACCGATTTGCCGCTGGCCAGGTCCCCCGTGGCGGTATCGACCAGGCACCAGTTGCGGTCCCCGATCATGCCGAACCCATCAACCAGGGCCTCGTCCAGAATCTCACCACCCAGGCTTTTGACGGGATATGACCAGATTTGCTTTACGCTTCCAACCTGCATAGTGTTGCCTTCTCAATGCCGTAACATCAGTGTTATCGATTGTAATCTTGTACCGACCCACCGCCGGCTGTCTTGCAAGTATAGGCGATGTAGGCGTAATAAGAGGAATAGGCGGAATGTTCCGCACAGTTATTCGTTGCACTCTATCGAGCAGGATCAAGCCCATGCCACGCCTGGACCGTCACCTCAGTACCCTGCTGGATGTCAAGCGCAGCGACGTGCGACTGCTGTTGGCGCAGGGCCGGGTTGAGGTTGACGGTATTACCGCCACCGATATCAACCAGGTAATCACCCGCTTCAGCGATGTGCATTGTGATGGCAAGACCACCCAGGCACGCACAGCCCGCTACCTGATGCTCAATAAGCCCGCTGGCATCGTCAGTGCCACCGTTGATGGCCAGCACAGTACCGTTATCGATTTGCTGGAGCAGCACTGGAAGGATCAATTACATATTGTCGGGCGGCTGGATTTCAATTCCACCGGGCTGGTGTTGCTGACCAATGACGGGCAGTGGTCGCGGCGGCTATCGCTGCCCGGATCAAAACTACTCAAGCGCTACCGGGTGCGGGTAGAAAAAGCGCTAACCGAGGACTATGTTGAGGCATTCCAGCGCGGCCTCTATTTCAAGTATGAGGACATAATTACCCGCCCCGCCCAACTCACTATACTGAGTGAGTTCGAAGCGGAGGTAGGCCTGATTGAAGGGCGCTATCACCAGATCAAACGCATGTTTGGCCATTTTGATAACAAGGTGTTGAGCATTCACCGCTTTGCGGTGGGTTCGCTAAGGCTTGGTACAGCCCTGGCACTGGGCCAGAGCCGGGAGCTTACCCCGGCGGAGTTAGAAGCGCTGTCCCGACGCTAGCCCGCCAAAAACCGCCCCTCCAGATACCCGATAATATCCCTCGACTCATACATCCACTGAAAGCCACGCTCGCCTTCCCCAATCCTGAGGCAGGGTACTTTCAAATCTCCGCCGCCTGTCAGCAATTCTTCCCGGGCTATATCATTGCGCTTCACGTCCCGCACCTCGATGTTAAGGCCCTGGCGTTTCATGGCTCGTCTTACCTTCACGCAGAACGGGCAGGCTTCGTATTGATACAGGGTCAGATAGGCTGTCTGTCCATCGATGAGCGCTTGCTGCTCTGGATCGCGGGTGACGCTTCTGGGAGTAAATATCCAGTTGAGGAGCAAGATAAGCTTGCCGAGGATTATGCGGACGATGAACATAGTTGAATTCCAGTCTGTAGCTGTGATTGCCCCACCGACTTCCACCAGCCGATTATGAGCAGCACGGAGAGTGCCGAACCTGGCCGGTAAGCGGAAGAATGGTAACGGGATTTTCTGGGAGCCGCTGGCATTGTAACCGAAATCGAGCGTATGCCGAACCTGGTTGGGGTCGGTTTCCCTGCGCGTCAGGCCAGCGGCCAGTACATTGTCAGTACTTTGTTAGCACATGAGTGGGGCTTTAGAAAGAAACTGACAATAGTTAGACCCTGTATCTATACTTTGACGAAGTCTGGTTAAAACCAATACGGAGGAGACCCATGGAATTCGGACTCGCCCCCGTGCAATCCCACGACAAATTCGACGCCATGTGTGCCCAGGCTGCGCTTGCCGAATCGCTGGGCTTTCGCACGCTCTGGGCGCACGAGCACCACTCACAACGCATGATGTATCCGGATCCGTTGATGGCCCTGGCTGTCATGGCCCCGGTGACAAAGGAGATTGGGCTGGGCACCAATATGCTGTTGCTACCCATCCATCACCCTCTGCGTGTGGCAGGGGAGGCCGCCATGCTGGATGTTCTTTCCAATGGCCGATTGAGGCTGGGTGTTGCCAACGGGTATTCTGCGAGCGATCTGCGTGCCTTTGGGATGCTGGGCGAGCATAGAGGGAATCGGCTTGAAGAGGGCTTATCGCTGATTCGGCGGCTCTGGCAGGGCGAATGTGTCACCCAGCAGGGTGAGGGGTTCGACCTACAGGACTTCGAGCTTTTCCCGCTCCCCATCCAACGGCCTAATCCGCCGATGTACGTGGGTGGCCACGCAAAGGTTGCCATCGATAGGGCAGCCCGTCTGGGTGATGAATATCTCATTAGCACGACCCAGAAGCTGGGTGAGATTCCCGCTCTCGTCCAGACTTATCATGACGCGCTTGGCGCTGCTGGCAAGGCGCCACGTCAGCCCACATTGAATCGTATTGTCTGTGTAGTGGACTCTGCCGCAAAGAAAAGAGAAGCTGAAACTTTCTACGCGCAAGCATTACTGGCTCTATATGATTCCTGGGGTCATGAGAGCGTCACACGTCTTGGCAAGTCCGAGCGCGAGTTGCGGGAACTCTGCGACGAACACTTTATCATCGGTGAGCCCGGTGAGTGCATTGAGCGGATCAGTCGCTACGAGACTATCGGCATCGGGCACATTGCCTGCCTGATGAACTTTGGCGGTCCCGACCTGGACCTGGTGGAGAGCTCCATGCGGCTGCTCGGTGAGCAGGTTATGCCCAGGCTTTGAGGGTCACACCTGCTTGCAAGCTTCGGAGATCCCGCGGCCCGGGAGGCAATTTCTGCATTCATGGAGAAGCGCACACCGTTGTTTCATGGTAAAAAAACCACTTAGGTTGGCGGGCCAGGCCGAATCGGTTTCAAACCGAGGGCGGCAGTTAGCGCCGAGAGCCTGTGAGAAAGAGGACCCCGACAACTGATGAGCGCCGCAATTGCGTATTTAGCGCGAATGTGGATTAAGCGCCTCGACCTCACGCCATATGCTCGCTGCACGATTTCTGCCTCGAGCTCGCGCGCTGTTGGACGGGCAGGTAGTGAAAACAGCTCACTGATTGAATCTACAAAAATTTGTCTTCTTTGCGCGCGGATATAAAGGCGCGCTGGCCTGGTCATGGTCGCATGTTTGTTTTTGCCATGTATTCGGTAAAAAAACCCTGGCACATCATCGTAATACTTCCCGGCATTGAGAATTGAAGCGGAGCGCACTATGACGCCATCTGCATTGAAGCCAGACTTTCTCGCCTCGCTTTCAGGTATGCCCAGGAGCCTCGCCGTGAAGGCCGGAAATCTCTGCGTAGCATCAACGGCCGTTGGCAAAGAGAGGATTTTCCTAGCCAGTGCCGCGTTGAGTGAGATGCCAGAAGTGGGCACACCTACAAACTCATAAAATAGCAGGGTAGACCATTTGGTTGGCCCAATTTTTCCCGGACACAGTTCCATGCGATCCAGGTTTTCTCTATTTTCCTTTACCTGTTCGGCGTCTGATCCGCCAACTACCGCACCTGAAAAGGCAAAGTCTATCTCACTATTACTTCGGTAGATTTTTCGCAGGCGATCCAGATATCCAGAGAGAAAGTAGTCGTCGCTGTCCAGAAGCAAAATGATCTCGCCTTTCGCGGCACGGATACCCTCGCGAACCGCCTTCATCTGCCCCTGGTTTTCCTGGGCGATTACGCGTACACCATGTTCAGACTCATAGCGCGAGAGAATGTCCAGTGAGTTGTCCGTAGAGCCGTCGTCTACAACCAGTATCTCATCTGACTCCGCAATCTGGGCCAGAGCGCTATCCAGGGCTTCTGGTAGATATTGTCCATAGTTGTAGTTATTAATAACAACAGAGAATGAAGGGCGCAGGGGCACAGTAGTCATAGCCTTGGACGACCCGCCTTCTTGGAAAAGTTGTAGGCCGCTTCTGTCATCGCTTGTATAGAGAAAGAGGTTTAAAAATATGTGTCAGATTCTAACAGCTAAATCGTAGGGAGAACGGATTTAGAGATCGCTGTGCTAGAATTTCGCGCCCCGGAGATGCGAAATATCAAGCTGGAGGAGGCTCCACCGTGGTTCACTTACAGATGAATGGGTTTATCGCCGATAATTTGTTTCAATATGTGGCGGCACGGTTGATCGCCGAACAACTTGGTTATGCCCTGGAGGCGAGTCACTCACACATGCATCCTGAATCCAATGTGCCGCAATTGCTGGAGTTCCTCTCTCACTGTGCAGACGCTCCTCTCAGCCTGGCTGGAAAATCGTATGCGGCGCCGATTGATTATTCGGCCCATATGGATCATGGGGGGTTCGATGGCTATAAGCTCGATCTGGATGAGATATGCGCAAACAGGCAGCAAAGGCGTTTGGAGATGCGGGGTTATTTTCAAAACTATGCAATGCTTCGACCTCACAAGGCCGAGATTCGAAGTTGGCTACATATTGAACCGTGCAATGGTGGACGCCATGTCACACCGCAGGACATTGTGCTGCATGTGCGCCGGGGTGATTTGATTGTTTTTGATCTTGCACTGAGTCTGGAGTTTTACACGCAGCAGCTGGATAAACTGCAGTTTGATCGGCTATATGTAGTGGGTTGTGGCCTCGATGAAGAATTACGGCAGAGGCTTGCGCCCTACGAACCGATCTATTTCCAGGGTACGCCCGCAGAGGATTTCCGCTTTATGTTGAGCTTTCGGCGAATGATTCTCTCGAACAGCGGGTTTTCCTGGTGGGCGGGTTTTCTGTCTGCTGCCGAGGAGATATATGCGCCCTTGATGGGGGTGAATAATCGTACGGAGCACGACAAGGCGACGATGGTCGATATCAAGGTTGATGATGAGTCGCGATATCACTATATCGCGGATGTGCCCTACCTGGAGAGGGATTTCACTCTCAAGGATTTACTCGCGTCCCGAAACCAGTTGCGCAAGAAGCGCTTCGTGAGTTCCCTGGGTCGGCTTATCAAGCGAAAGCTCTGCGGCAGTACATAGCAATACTGTGCGAAATCACCGGGACGTCACTGCAGCGGGTTGCTGTGCGAGTGCCGGCGCTGCGATTAAGCGCGGCACCGAGGTCCGCAGGCTGAACACCACCGCGATGATGATTTTCAGAATCTTGTTGCTATAGAGCACCAGTCCCTCTTTCGGGCGCATGAAGGCCCAAGCCTAACCACAGCATAACCGCTGTGCGGGGTGAAATCCTAGTTTCGGTCCGCAATTACCCGGTCAACCGCGGCTGCGGCGCTGGCGACCCGCCCACCGGGAATTTTCGCGGTTCATCCCGTCTGGGGTACTGACAAATTAACTCTAAGGTATGGGCTGAGGCTACAAACGCGGTGCAAAGTATGTGTTCCTTGTTTGACAGATATCAAGGCAACGGTATGTTGTGGAACATACTCTGCGTCTGACAGTTAGTTAATGTGGAGCCAGAATGAAACGGAAATCTTTTTTATTGAAGGGTGTACTCGCGCTTACCATGGCATCGTCTACCGTGATGGCCCAGGATCAGGATCGCATCCAGGAGCAGGATCGGCAACAGGTTTACGGCTCGCAGCTCATGACCGAGCAGGAGCGTAACCAGCATCAGGAAAATCTCCGCAATATGAAAACCGAGCAAGAACGCGAAGCCTATCGCTCCCAGCACCATGAAGAGATGAAGCAGCGTGCCAAGGAGCAGGGATTCGAAGTGCCCGATGATGCCCCCGGCAAAGGACAAGGTAAGGGCAAAGGGGCTGGATACAAAGCGGAGCCTTCCATGAATGGTAGCCGTGGGGGTAGCGGTTCTGGCGGTAGCAAAGGAAAGTAAGCGCTCTGGCATCGAAGGCCTGTGACGGTTTTCGGGTTACCTGGTAGTAAGTCGAAGAAGGGTAAGGGATTTCTGAAACCGAATTCCGAACTTCTACCGATCTGGGCCCCCTTAAAGTACCCGAGTGCTGTAGTTATTCAGAAAACGATCAGCATCTTGGACAGTCTTGCGTTGGAGGCGTATTGTTTCGCTGAACCAAGGCGATAGAGACTGTGCTGTCATTACGCAATCTACGCTACATTCCTTGTGCCATTTTGAGCTAGATGGGTGCGGTGCCCTTAACGATTTCCTGACAGCAGCCCCCGCTTGCGGGGCACTGACAAGTCAACTTGTCAGTGCCGGCAGTATTGGTAAACCTTCACCGCATGGCTACAATCGATAAGCAATTGATTTTTTTAAGATAGGAATTCGCCACCTACAGGTACAATGGTGATTGCAATCGTGGAAGGGTGACATATGGCGGAGAAAATAGTCCAGGTAGCTGAAAACTTTTGGAATATCCGGGGCTCTTTCCGCATCGGTGGGGTCGTGGATATTGGAACCCATGCCTCACTCGTCAGGCTGGCCAGTGGCGATTTCCTGTTTCTGGATTCCTATGCGATGAGCGAGACACTCATAGAGGAAATCAACGTTATCCTGGACGGCGGCGAGATCGAAGCCATCCTGAACCTGCACCCCTTCCACACCGTACATGTGCAGCGTATGCACGAACTGTACCCCGAGGCACGTCTTCATGGGACCCAGCGGCACCTGGACAGATTCCCCGACCTGCCCTGGGAGGAGGTGCGATGCGAAGATCAGGAGCTCCATGAGTGGTACTCCGAGGATCTCGATTTTACCATCCCGCGAGGCGTGGATTTCATTTCCGCTAATGAAAACGTGCACTTTGCGTCCGTTCTGGCCTATCACCGGGCATCAGACACCATCCACGTCGACGATACCCTGATGTATATCCGTCTACCGCGGCTTTTGGGCCTGGTGGGATTGCGCGACCGGATGAGTTTCCATCCGACGCTTACGATGGCGCTGGAAAAGCGCGAGGGTGCGGCAGCAGAGTTCAGGGAGTGGGCTACGGAATTCACAGAGGCCTGGGGCGATGCTGAAAATCTCTGTGCGGCGCACTCCGGCTACCTATTGGCCGAAACAAACCGTGGGGCCTCGATCCGCGAACGCATACGCAAGGCCCGGGGGCGCTGCGAACTGCTTCTTCGCACGCACGAACTGCGCTATGGTTGAAAAATAGCCTTGTTGCCTGGCGATAAGTGAGTCCGGCATGATTGGTAGTGTTTGACTATCATAAGCACCCGAAACGAAGCATTTACATACAGACACACATTCAGGGAGTCACCCAATGTTACTGCACCCGAAAAATGAAACCTTTGAGCACCTCGACGCCGGGTCCCGGGAAATCATGCTGAAAACGGTGGCTTTCTTTGAAGCAAAGGGCAAGGAACAACTGAAGCACGACGATCATGAGAGAATCTGGTATGCCGATTTCCTGGAATTTGTGAGGAAGGAAAAGATATTTGCGACCCTGCTTACTCCCGCGCCTTACGGCTCCGGCGACAAGCGCTGGGACACTTTCAGAAACTGCGCTTTCAACGAGATTCTTGGCTTTTACGGACTCCAGTACTGGTATACCTGGCAGGTTACCATCCTCGGTCTGGGGCCGATCTGGATGGGGGGTAACGAGAAGGTGAAAGAAAGGACCGCCGCTCTCCTGGACGATGGCGGCATATTCGCCTTCGGTTTGAGTGAGCAGGCCCATGGTGCCGATCTTTACTCCTCCGAAATGGCCGTAACACCGCTTGAAGAAGGGCAATATGTCGCCGACGGCAGCAAATATTATATCGGCAACGCTAATAAGGCCGCGCTGGTGTCAACCTTTGGCAAGAACTCGAAGACCGGGGATTTCATTTTCTTTGTCGCCGAGAGCGACCACAGCAACTACGAATGCGTCAAAAATGTTGTCAATTCCCAAAATTACGTAGCCCAATACACCCTGCACGGTTACCCGCTCACCGATGACGACATCCTCAGCACCGGGCAAGATGCCTGGGATAGTTCCCTCAACACAATAAATGTGGGCAAATATAACCTTGGTTGGGCATCCATTGGCATTTGCTCTCATGCCTTTTACGAAGCCATTACGCATGCCACCAACCGCAAACTGTTCGATCACAGCGTCACCGACTTCACCCATGTCCGGCAGTTTTTCGTGGACGCCTGGACCCGGCTGGTAGCCATGAGAATGTTTGCCCATCGGGCCTCTGATTACATGCGCTCTGCCTCTGTAGAGGACCGCCGATATCTGCTTTACAACCCCATGGTAAAAATGAAGGTTACTACTCAAGGTGAAGAGGTCATCAACCTTCTGTGGGACATCATTGCGGCCAAGGGCTTTGAAAAGGACATGTATTTTGAAATGGCCGCGCGAGATATCCGGGCACTGCCAAAGCTTGAGGGCACGGTGCATGTAAATATGGCCCTGATCATAAAATTCATGGGCAATTACTTTTTTAATCCCGCCCCATTCCCCGATGTTCCCAAAAAAGATGAGCCGACGAACGATGATTTCCTTTTTGACCAGGGTGCCACTAAGGGGCTTGGCAAGATCCAGTTTCACGACAGTGCCCTGGCCTACAACAGTATGGATCTGCCCAACCTCAATGTTTTCAAAGAACAGATTGAAGTGCTCAAGGAGTTGTTGCTAACGGCGGCCCCGAGTAAGGAGCAGGCCGAAGATATCGACTTTCTCCTGAATTTGGGCGAACTTTTCACCCTGGTGGCATATGGTCAGCTGCTTATCGAGAAAGCGAAAATTGAATCCGTGGAAGAAGACGTCATGGACCAGGTTTTTGATTTCATGGTCAGGGACTTTTCAAAGTTCGCCTTGCAGCTATATTCAAAAACCGGAGCCACCAATGAACAGATGGCCTTGTGTATGAAAATGATCAAAAAACCTGTGAATGACCCGGCGCGCTTCAACCGGGTATGGGAGGGGCATATTGCTGACTTGAATGGCGCTTACGAAATGAACCCTTAGTGGCAATACTGCTCAACAACCCCATCCCGAACTTGCCCCGCGTTCGGCAGCCGCGGTGGTTGCTGGGTGCGCATGCTGCGAATGGGTAGCCTAGCCACAGCACTTCTTGTATTTCTTGCCACTGCCACAGCTGCACAGCTCATTGCGTGCAGGAGTTTTAGCCACTTTAACCGTAGCGCTCTTGTTGAGTAGCGCGGTCAATTCGGCAATCGACTCTTCGGCATCTTCACTACTATCGACACTAATCCGGGCATGCAACTGCGCTTCATCCACCAGCGCCTGAACTTCCCGCTGGCGCGCCTCACTGGTTACAACCAGCGCCAGAGGGTATTTCTCGCTACCCCCATTACTGCCCGCATTTGTCTGGTAAGCACCACCGACGTGATCCTGGCGCGAATCCTGGCGGCCATTGAAGAAAAACTTGTCTGACATCTTATGGTCCTTGTTGGGTATGGTTGGTGATGTGAATAAAGAAGTATTAAAACACGCGATGTGATGCAGCGTTGGCGGCGGTCCTTAACCGCGATCTGTGGTTGGCCGAGGCCAGGGGTCTATAGGAACAGGGGTTTATAGGAAATTGAAGCGTTAGATTTTTTGGCGACGAGCTCGCCGCGTCAACGGCTTTTCAGATTTGCCTACTATGGGTTTTGGTTTTTCTCCCTTTGCGGTCTTTGATGCGCGACTTATCGTAATTAGACCCAGCGTTTCAATATCGTTCAATTTGCTCGCGTTCTTCTCCAGGGTAATCAGCTCTTCAAAACTGTACAGGTCATTTTTCAACTTCTCTATTCTGTTCATATAGTGCTCGCTCGCTTCCTTACGAAAAGGTCGTGGAGTATAGTCCATGCCGCTGGCAGCATCATAGGTTATCCGGCCATTCATTATGGCCCATTAAGTGCCCCATCATTGCATCGGCACCCTATGCCAGAAATACCCGGTTCCCAGCCCTTCGATTCTGTAGGTGAATTAGCCTGTCGCCATGCACCGGCAGATCTGGATTGGCGAACCCTATAATTCTTGATTCTGATCACGAATTAGCAATATTCCTCACGGTAGAAAACTTCTTGTTACCCGGATCTGCTAAAGTGCATCCTGGGTTATATGAAACGACGAATCGAAAAGCAGAGAGGAGAACCAGTCATGGCGAGTGGAAAAACCGATGAAGCGAAGGGCCGCGTGAAAGAAGCCGCCGGGGTTCTGACCGGCGATGAGAAGTTGAAACGCAAGGGAAAGGCCGATCAATCCGCTGGGAAGGTCAAGCAGGCCGCAGAGAAGGTCCAGAAGAAGGCGGAAGAGCTTATTGATGATGTGAAGGACGCGCTCAGCTGAGTTCGGATTGGTACGCTGTCGCGGGAGGTCGCCCGACGGAATCCCCACTGACTTGGTCCAGTTTCAAGAACGCCCATGCCAGATGATGTACCGATATCACTTTTCGTAGACCAGGCGTTGATATCGCCAGGAATGGCTTTCAATGCCACTGCGCGGAAATCACCTGACTCTATAGATACCCCTAAAAGTGAGTTTTTCCTGTAAAGCCGGTAGTGCATCTATCGCTGTGTAGTATAAGCCAGTCCATATAGTAAATAGCGAATTTTTGCCATGAACAAATACAGCGCCATGATGTTCGCTGTGCGGCCCGGGGTCTTTTTGCGGCTGTTGTTTGATATGTACGGCATTCTCGCTTTACTTACCCTCGTTCCCCTCCTGGTCGCCGCTTTCACCAACAGTGTTGCGACCAATGCCTATTTGCTGGTAATTGGTCTGTTATCTGGTTGCTGGCTAATGGGGCGCTTTCTGCCAGCTGCTGAAAAGGTACAGAGAAACGAAGCGCTAGCGATGGTGGCAGCGCTCTTTATTACTGCGTCCCTGCTCTTTTCAATTCCCGTGATGGCATACGGCGTAACCTTTCTCGATGCCTGGTTTGAGGCGGTGTCGGGAGTGACCACCACCGGACTTTCCACGCTTAACGTGACCGACATGCCAGCCGCGTTACTCTTCGGTCGTGGCTGGATGCAATGGATGGGCGGAGTCGGCGTGGTAGTGCTCGCATTGGCCCTGTTTCTAAGACCGGGACAAACCGCCAGTCAATTGGGTTTCAGTAACAGGGAAAAAGATGATCTCGTTGGCGGTACCCGCGCGCACGCCAAACGTGTAGTTCTTATCTACATTTTGCTAACCACTGTCGGCATCGCAGCGCTTTACCTGGCTGGCGCAAGCCCGCTCGACTCCGTGGTTCACAGTATGACAGCAGTTTCCACCGGCGGCTTTGCCAACTACGCCGACAGCCTGGGTTCGGTGACAGCATCCCAATTGACTATCGTTAATATGCTGTGTCTCGCCGGCGCAATATCCTTTCACGTCTACTATCGTTCACTGCTGGCCACCCGTGGGCGATTAGCTGGAGATAATCAGTTGTATGCGCTGCTGGCAATGATCCTGTTCGTTAGCAGCGCAGTCTGGTTACTTTCGAATGCCACCTCACTCGACCTGCACTTTGCCGACATTCTGACGCTGGTGGTGTCCTCTCAAACCACGGCAGGTTTCAGTTCCATAGCAATGTCGGAATTACCCGGCTGGCTGCTTTTGATCCTGTGCCTGTGCATGGCCATCGGCGGTGGTATCGGTTCCACATCGGGCGGTCTAAAGCTGAGCCGGTTTATCATGATGCTCAGAATGGCAAGGCTCACGCTGATGCGATCAGCATTGTCGGAGAGTG
>Ga0316193_10002215_pt1 | contig 13573 bp, 8 predicted proteins | sample MerIslsedime2_MG_FD_207735 | JGI IMG/M metagenome (GOLD analysis project Ga0316193, IMG submission 207735) | Coastal sediment microbial communities from Maine, United States - Merrow Island sediment 2 | ecosystem: Environmental > Aquatic > Marine > Coastal > Sediment | place: USA: Maine...
CCATGAGGGACTCGGCCTCGACGACTCCGACAGGGCGATCTTCGCGTCGTGCGACATCGTCATCCACTCTGCGGCTGCAGTGTCGTTCGACTCGCCGCTCGACTCCGCCGTCGAGATCAACCTGCTCGGCCCGTCGCGCATCGCCGATCTCTGCAACGCGATCGGGATCACGCCGCACCTCGTCGCGGTGTCGACGTGCTACGTCGCCGGCAACCGCCGAGGCAACGCCCCGGAGATCCTCGTCAGCGACGGGCCGTTCGACATCGGCCTCGACTGGCGCAGCGAGGTGTCCGCCAGCCGTCGGCTGCGGTCGGATGCCGACGCAGCGAGCCGCAGCCGGGAACAGCTCGAACAGTTCCGAGCCGATGCACGCGACGAACTCGGCGCCGCCGGTGCCCCTGCGCTCGCATCCAAGACCGAACAACTGCGTGAGCGATGGGTCAAGGACAAGCTCGTCGAAGCCGGGCGCGCCCGCGCGGCGAGCGTTGGCTGGCCGGACGCCTATGCCTTCACCAAGGCACTCGGCGAGCAGGCGCTGACCGACGTGAAGGGCCCGGTACCGGTCTCGATCGTGCGGCCGTCGATCATCGAGTCCGCCCTCGCCGAACCGAAGCCCGGTTGGATCCGCGGCTTCCGGATGGCCGAGCCGGTACTCATCTCGTACGCCCGCGGCCTCCTCGCCGAGTTCCCCGGAGTTCCCGAGGGCACCGTCGACGTGATCCCGGTCGACATCGTCGTTGCGTCGATCATTGCCGTCGCCGCCCTCGGTCCCGAGCGAGCACCGGCGATCACCCAGGTCGCCTCCGGAGGGATCAATCCACTGAAGTACCGGATGCTGGTGGACAACGTCAGCGGCTGGTTCCTCGAGCATCCGATCTACGACTCCAAGGGACAGCCGATCGTCGTCCCCGAGTTCCGGTTCCCTGTCCGGGGCCGCGTGCAGACTCAGCTCGGCCGCGCCAAGAAGGTCCTCACGGTCAGCGAGAAGGTGTTGCAGAACCTGCCGTTGCGCGGTCGTCAGGCCGACTGGTCGGCCCGGATCGAGACCAAACGAACCGAGGTCGAGCGAGCACTCACGTACGTCGAGCTCTATGGGCTCTACACCGAGTGCGAGGCGATCTACCAGGTCGACAACCTGATGCTGAGCTGGGGGGAACTCAGCGACGAGGACCGAACGGAGTTCAACTTCGACCCTCGATCGGTGGACTGGCCGAAATACATCACCGAGGTCCACCTCCCGTCGATCATCCAACACGCCCGAGTCAAGACGACACCGGGACCATCGCCGGCGGCCGACCGGATGGCTCGCATGCGCAGGCAGGTGCTCGATCCGAAGCGCCAGGTCGTCGCCTTCGACCTCGAGAACACGCTGATTGCGTCGAATGTCGTCGAGAGCTATTCCTGGCTCGCCACTCGTCGTCTCGATACACCCGAACGGATCCGCTACTTCCTCCGCACGGTCGCCGAGGCACCGGGTCTCCTCAAGCTCGACAAGGCCGACCGGACCGACTTCCTCCGTCACTTCTACCGTCGTTACGAAGGCGCGCCCGTCGAGCAGATCGAGCGCGATGCGCACGAGATGTTCACCCAGTTGGTCATGACCAAATCGTTCCCCGAAGGGATGCGCAGGGTCCGTCAACACCGGGCGCTCGGGCATCGGACGATCTTGATCACCGGTGCGCTCAGCTTCAACGTCGAAGGGCTTCGGCCGCTGTTCGACGAGATCGTCGCGGCCGAGATGTCGATCCGCTCCGACGGTACCTACTCCGGCGAGATGGCCACCGTTCCTCCGACCGGCGAGGCTCGGGCTCAGATCCTGTCGGATTACTGCGACGCCGAAGGCTTTCATCTGGATGAGTGCGTCGCCTACGCCGATTCCTCGTCCGATCTCCCCTTGTTCGAAGCCGTCGGCTTCCCCGTGGCCGTCAACCCCGAGACCCGGCTCGCCGCGATCGCCCGCAAGCGCGGCTGGCTCGTCGAGCACTGGAGCAAGTCGCCCGGCGGACCACGCCCCCGCCTCCCGATCGGGCCGATGCTGTCCGAACGCGACCGTCGTCAGCGCTTCGGTACCGAGGCACGATCATGAAGGCGTTGCAGGTCTCCCGGTCGGTGTCGAAGCTCGGGATGGCGAGGATCGCCTCGGCCATCTCGCCGGCCACCGCCACGAGAGTCGGCCCGCTCGACTACACGACCGTCGACGAGCCCGAACTCCCTGGGCCCGGCTGGCACCGGGTGAAAACTCGTCTCGCCGGCATCTGTGGTTCCGATCTCTCCCTCGTCGAGGGGCATGCCTCCCTCTACTTCGAGGACTGGGTGTCGTTTCCGTTCGTTCCCGGCCACGAGGTGGTCGGTGAGCTGGACGACGGCACCCGCGTGATCCTCGAGCCGGTCCTCGGCCACGAGGCACGCGGCTTCGCTCCCCCGTTCGCCGGTGCCGCACCCGGCGACGGTGACGACTACGGACATCTCGCCACCGGCCATCTCGAGCCCGGCATCCAGACCGGCTTCTGCTGTTCCACCGGCGGCGGATGGGCACCCGAGTTCGTCGCTCACGAGTCACAGCTGCACCGCATCGGCCAACAGCCGGGCACGGACATGCCCGATGAGCGCGCCGTGCTCGTCGAACCGTTCGCCGGCGGGATCCATGCCGCCCTCCTCGCCGCGCCGGTCGTCGCCGCTCGTCAGGACCCGTCACGACCAGCGATCGTCGCCGTGCTCGGTGCGGGCACGATGGGTCTCGCTGCCGTCGCCGGACTGCGCCGGTACGTGCCGGATGTCCACATCATCGTCGGTGCCCGCTACCCGCAGCAGCGTGCATTCGCCATGGCCTATGGCGCGGACACCGTCGTCGGGCCGGATGGTCTCCAGCGCGCCGTGCGCCGAGCCGCCGGCTGCCACATGGTCGGCGACCACCTCTCGTCCGGCGCCCACGTGACGATCGACGCCGTCGGGACCAGCGGCACCGTCACGGACTGCCTCCGAATCACCCGGCCTCGCGGTCGGGTCGTGCTGCTCGGCATGCCCGCCGACGTCACTCTCGACCTCACCGGGCTCTGGCATCGAGAGACCGAACTCAAAGGCGCCTACACCTACGGCACCGAGACCCTGCCCGACGGCCGCACCTGCCGCACGTTCGACCTCGCCATCGAGACAGCGAACGATCTCCAAGCCGAACGGCTTCTCTCGGCCACCTATCCCCTGTCCGACCACATCGATGCGATCGCCCACGCCGCCACCGCCGGCCGCCGTGGCGCCGTGAAAGTAGCCTTCGACATGCGCAAGGAAGTCCACTGATGCCTCGCCCTGGATTCGTTCTGAACGTCGATCGGTCGACGCCTCCCACCCTGTTCTGGCACGGCGAGGGTTTCCGGCTGGAGAAGCTGCCGGCCGACCGCAGCCGAGTGATCTACGCACCCGAACCCCATGACGCGATCGACGACATCGACGGCGCGATCCGCGCATCGCTGCTCAACCCCATCGACATGGATCCGCTGCCGACGCTGCTGTTTCCCGGCATGAAGCTCACGATCGCCTTTGACGACGTCAGCCTCCCGTTGCCGAAGATGCGCCGCCCCGACCTGCGCCAGCGCATCATCGAGCAGGTGCTCACGATGGCTGCCGACGCGGGCGTCGACGACGTGGAACTCCTCGCGGCGCTCGCGCTGCACCGCCGCATGCACGAGTTCGAACTCCGCCACGCGCTCGGCGACCGCGTCTACGACGCGTTCGAGCCACGTGGCCTCCTGAAACAGCACGACGCCGAAGACCCCGACAACCTCGCCTTCCTCGGCACGACCGACCTCGGCGAAGAGATCGAGATCAACAAACGCGCCGCCGAGTCCGACCTGCTCGTCTACGTCAACATCAACCTCGTCGCGATGGACGGCGGTTGGAAGTCGACCGCCGTCGGCCTCGCCAGCTACCGCTCACTGCGCCACCACCACAACCCGACCACGATGGAGGCCTCACACTCCTTCATGGACCAGCACGCGTCCGAGCTCCACAAGAGCACCTGGCGGATGGGCAAGGTCATGCGCGAGCATGGCCCCAAGATCTTCCAGATCGAAACCACTCTCAACACCGACATCTACCCGCAGCCGTTCGAGTTCCTCGCCAAGCGCGAATGGGAGTGGACGGCGAAGGATCGAGCGCTGTACCTCGGTACCGCCAAGTCCGTTGCCAAGGCGCCGCCGCGGATGGCCCGCAAGATCTTCCAGAACATGGAAGCGCCACACCAGATGACGAGCATCCAGTCCGGCGAGGTCGAAGCCGTCCACAAGATCACGACACAGAACGTCTACGACCAACAACTCGTCGAGGTCGAGGGCCAGACCGACATCCTCACGATGGGCATCCCCTACATCTGCCCGTACAACGTGCACTCGATCATGAACCCGATTCTCGTGATGTGCACCGGTCTCGGCTACTTCTTCAACCTCTACCGCGGCAAGCCGCTGGTGCGCGAAGGCGGCGTTGTCATCCTCACGCATCCGACGACGAACGAGTTCAACCCGGTCCACCACCCGAGCTACATCGACTTCTTCGAGGAGGTGCTCGCCGACACCACCGACCCGCACGTGATGTCGCAGAAGTGGGAGAAGCAGTACGCCGAGGACGAGTGGTACAAGCACCTCTACCGGACGTCGAACGCCTACCACGGCGTCCACCCGTTCTACATGTGGTACTGGGGCAGCCACGCCATGAAGTACACCGGCAAGGTGATCATCGTCGGCGGCGACGCCGCAACGGTCCGCAAGCTGGGCTTCACGCCGGCCTCGACGATGAACGACGCCCTCGAGATCGCCTCCGACACCGTTGGGCGCCACCCCACGATCACCCACATCAAGACGCCGCCGCTGATGATTGCGGACGTGAAGTAGATCTGACCATGGTCGACCCGAATCTGCGCCGAGCCCAGCGAGCCGCTGGAGCGACCGAGGATGCGATCCGTCGCGCGATGATGCCGCTGCGCAACTTCGGGTTCCCGTACCGCGCGCCGACAGTTCCACGCGGCGTCGAGGTGCCGCCCGAGGTCTCCGGTCTCGGGGCACACTACGACACCGACTGGGCACGACGTCCGCTCGCTTCGTCGGTCCGAACCGCGATCATCGAGGGGCCGGTCCGGCTCGCCGCCCGCGTCATCACCTCGCCAGAGATCGCCGGAACCGACCGCCTCACCGATCTTGCTTCGCTGGAGGAGCCGCCGGCGGTGATCTTCGCTCCGACACACCACAGCCACCTCGACACCGGCCTGATGATCCGGGCAGTCCCCGCGGCGTGGCGCCACAAACTCGTGGTGGCTGCCGCTGCCGACTACTTCTTCGACACGAGGTGGAAGGCCGCAGTCTCGGCGCTGTCGTTGAACGCGATTCCGATCGATCGCGAGTTGACCGGTCGCAAGTCGAGCGATCTGATCAAGGGTCTGGTCGAAGACGGCTACAGCCTCGTGATCTACCCCGAAGGTGGCCGCTCCCCCGACGGTTGGGGCCAGGACTTCAAGGGCGGCGCCGCGTACCTGTCCGCGCGCACGGCAGCACCTGTCGTCCCCGTCTTCATCGACGGCACGGGCGCCATCTTCGGCAAGGGCATGAAGCGCCCGAAGCCGGGTCGCACCAAGATCGTCTTCGGCGCACCGATGCGCCGAGAAGAAGATGAGTCGACGCGCCGATTCACCGCGCGGATCGAAGCAGCCGTCACCATGCTCGGCGACGAAGCGATCACCGACTTCTGGACCGCGCGCCAACGGTCTGCGGCGGGCACCAATCCGTCGTTGACCGGGCCCGACCACAGGGGCTGGCGGCGCGACTGGGCGCTCGCCGACCGCCGTCGACTCGGCACCGCAGGCCTGCGGCGACGTCAACAACGTCGCTGGCCCGATCTCGGCTGACCGGCCCCCAGACCGACCCCGGCCATCTCCCACCGAAGCCCACCGCCGCCCACGGTCTCCCTCCTGCGCCCACCGTCTCCGCCGCCGCCGCCCGTCTCCCGCCGCCCACGGTCTCCCTCTTGCGCCCACCGTCTCCGCTGCCGCCGCCCGTCTCCCGCCGCCTCCTCACGGGATTCACGCCCCGGACCACTTCGTTTGCGTTGCACTTCGGGCGGACCGCCCCGCCCAAACCATCACGCAAGCGAGCAACGCGACAATTCGACTCGCCCGCGCTGCATTTCGGGTGGACCGTCCCGCCCGAAACGTCACCCAAACGACGAACGGTGGCGGCTCTCGCCCTAACCTGCTGACGTGGCCACTGCGACGCTTCCTTCACGAACGCCCGGGCGCATCCCACTGCGGCGCCACATCGTGGAGTACCTCGTCACGGCCTTCAGCTTCGTGTTGGTTGCGTGGCTCCTGCCGGGCATCAGAATCGAGGACGGCTGGACGGCATTCGTCGCAGCGGCGATCCTCTCGGTCCTCAACGCGGTGATCTGGCCGATCATCTCTCGGTACTTCGCCCGCATCATCCTCTGGACCGCCGGACTCATCGGGCTCATCGCGAACGGCGCGTTGCTCGTACTCACGTCCGAGTTCATGGACGGATTCACGATCGACTCGCTCTGGACAGCGGTCCTGGCCGCCTTCCTCATGACCGCCGTCGGGATCGTCATGAGCACCTGGCTCTCACTTGACGACGATGCTGTCTGGCAGCGCCAGACCGTACGCAGGATGGTCAACCGGCTCGAACCGCCGACACCGACCGACGTCCCAGGCATCTTGTTCATCCAGATCGATGGCCTGGCCGAACCGGTGCTCCGCCAGGCGCTGGCCGACGGCCACGCCCCGACGCTGGCACGATGGGTCCGTTCGGGCTCACATCGAATCAGCGGCTGGGAATGCGACCTGTCGTCACAGACCGGCGCCAGCCAGGCCGGCATCCTGCACGGCAACAACCACAACATGCCCGCCTTCCGGTGGTACGACAAGGAGCTGGGCAAGGTCTTCACGTCCAACCGGCCCCGGGATGCGGCCGAGATCGAGGCACGCCAGTCCGACGGACACGGGTTGCTCGTCGATGGCGGTGTCTCACGGTCGAACGTGTTCTCCGGCGACAGCGCCGACTCGGCGATCACCTTCAGCACGCTCCTCGACAAGAGCAGGCACAGCCACTACGCCGCCAACTACTTCCTGTCGGACCCCTACGCCGTCAGCCGGCTGCTCGTTCTGACCTTCGCCGACGCATGGCGCGAGATCGTCGACCGCCGACGCACCCGACGCCAGGGCATCGAGCCCCGACTGAAGCGGGGTGGGATCTACCCGTTGCTCCGAGCGGCGACCACCACGGCACTGCGCGACCTGACGATCTACACGCTGATGAGCGACGTCTACCGCGGCGTACCCTCGGCGTACGCGGACTTCGTCGGCTACGACGAGGTCGCCCACCACTCCGGGCTGTTCGCGCCGACCGCGCTCGACACGCTGCAGCGACTCGACGCGCAGTTCGCCCGCCTCGAGTACGCGGTCGCCGAGGCACCGCGGCCCTATCACGTCGTGATCCTGTCCGATCACGGCCAGACCCAGGGCTCGACGTTTCTCCAACGCTACGACCAGTCGTTGAAGGAGCTGGTCGACTCCCTGATCGAGACCGACGTCGACATCGCCGTTCCCGAGATGTCGTCGGAAGGGTGGGGCAACTTGAACGGCGCGCTGACCGAGGCCGTCCGGGACAAGGACAGTCGAGTCGGAAAGATGCTCGCAGTCGCCACCCGCAACCGCGTCGTGGACGGCGACGTCGTCCTCGGCCCCGCCTACGACGACGAGAAGGCCCAGTCGGCCGGTGACCAATCCGCCGCCGAGTCCGACGTGGTCGTGCTGGCGTCAGGCAACCTCGGACTGATCTCGTTCACCGGCATCGAAGGTCGAGCCACGGTGGAGGAGTTGGGAACCCGGTTCCCCGGCCTCATCGCAGGGCTCGCCGAACACCCGGGCATCGGCTTCGTCCTCGTGAAGTCCGAAACCCTGGGTGGGCTCGTCATCGGCGGCGGTGGAATCCGCTACCTCTCCGACGATCACGTCGAAGGCGACGACCCATTGGTCGGGTTCGGCCCGAACGCCGCCGACCACCTCCGCCGGACGCACTCGTTCACCAACGCGCCCGACATCCTCGTCAACAGCTTCTACGACCCCCACGCGGATGAAGGCGCCGCGTTCGAGGAACTGATCGGTTTCCATGGCGGCATGGGGGGCAACCAGACCCATCCGTTCCTGCTCTTCCCCGCTGGGTTCGAACTGCCCGGGGAACCGATCGTCGGAGCGGCCACGGTCCACCACCTGTTCAAGGGATGGATGGCCGCGATCAACGACGGCACCGCGCCCTCACCGTGGACCGTCCCCGAGCAACCAGCGAAGGCACCGGTCCCGGCGCGCGAGCCGTGAGATGATGGAACTCACCTGGGTCGGCCATGCGACGACGCTCATCGACGTCGACGGCTACCGGGTGCTCACCGATCCGCTGCTGACCAAACGGGTCGCTCATCTCCGTCGCCGCCGAACGCTCCCCGACGCCGACTACCAGGACGTCGATCTCATCCTGCTCTCCCACGTCCACCTCGACCACCTGCACCTCCCCTCGCTCAAGCGGCTCCGACCGAACGCTCGTGTGCTCACGCCGACCGGTTCGGCGAAACTGCTCCGCAAGGCCGGCTTCGCCGATGTGCAGGAGATCCGCGTCGGCGATCGCGTCGAGAGCGGTCCGGTCAGCGTCGAGGTCGTACCGGCCGCCCACAAGCACGGCCGCGGGCCCCACTCCCGAGTGACCGCCGAGCCCGTCGGATTCATCGTCAACGGTGCCGGCCACCGGATCTACTTCCCCGGCGACACCGACCTGTTCGATGGCATGGCCGACCTCGGGGACATCGATGTCGCCTTGCTGCCGATCTGGGGCTGGGGGTCGACGCTCGGCGAGGGCCACCTGAATCCACATCGAGCAGCGGCGGCCACCAAGTTGATCCAGCCGGAATTGCTCCTTCCCATCCATTGGGGCACCTACGCTCCAGAAGATGGACGCCGCCGCCTTCCGACCTGGTTCGACACGCCGCCAGCCGACCTGCAGACCGAACTCGAGTCGATCGGCGAACGCAGCCGACTCCACCTCGTCGAGCCGGGCGGTTCAGTAGTGGTTCCCAACCGATGATCGCTCGCCCCCTCCTCGTCGCGCTCGCCGCGATCTCGATGGTCGCTGCAGCCTGCACGACCGAAGAGTCCTCGAACCCCGCTCCGACACTCACGTCGACCACCAGCTCCACCTCGACGACATCGACGACCACCGTCCCGGCGACGACGACACCACCGTCGACCGTCGCCGACACCACCACCGTTCCCGAGCCGACGTTGCCCGCCGGACCGGTCGATGCCGTCGTTCCGCTGTTCACCGGGGGTGACGAAGGCGGCTGGCTGTACCTGGGGTCGTGGCAGTTCGACCAGTGGCTCGAGGCCGCTGACGACGAGGGCACCGAGATCGTCCCATCGATTTCACCCGGCACGCCTGCGACGATCTCCAATCTGGACCTCGAGACCGCTGGATCGTTCGGTGCCCCGACCGACTCGTGCTTCGATGATCGGACCGGGCCAACCGTCGACATCGTCGTTGCTGCGCCCGAGCCGCCTGGCTACGGTTATCCGGCGGTCGCGCTCCCGACGCCGTCGTGGGCGCTCAAACCTCGGCCGGTCGCCGTGTCAGCCAGCGGTCCCGACACCTACGAGACCCTCGGCCAGGAGGCGTTCGCCGGGGATCCCGTCGATGCGACGCTGGGAGCCGTCGAACAGCTCGTCGTCACCGATCTCGACGGCGACGGCGATGACGAGGCCCTCGTCATCTTCGAGTACATCCAGTCGGTCGACGACCCGGGAACACGGGGCGACATGGCGTCGCTGCTGCTCGTCGATGCCGTGACACGGGGAGCATCGACCGTTCAGCAGAACTTCGTCGATGCCGACCTGGATCCCGACGACTTCCCCGCCATCGAGCGGTACCGCATTCTCGATGTCGCGGATCTCAACGGCGACGGCCGCATGGAGGTGGTGGTGCACGCCTGGTACTACGAGGGGGCGTCGGTGGTGATCTACACCTACGACGGCGCAGAGCTGTCCGTGGTCCTCGCCAACGGCTGCGGCGCCTGACTCAGCGCTACCACGTGTCGATGTTGGGGCGGCGCGCGGGTGCCAAGGGGTCGGTCGAGGCACGGTGCGTGTCGGGGGCAGAGTTGAACAGGGTGGTGATCCATCGCCGAGTGTCAGCGGGATCGATCACATCATCGATCTCGAAGTGCGAGGCGACGCTCACCGCCTTGCCGTGCTCGTACAGCCGATCGACCATCTCGCGGAACAGCACGTCACGCTCGGCGTCGTCGGTGATCGCCTCCAGCTCCTTGCGGTAGCCCAGACGAACCGCACCTTCGAGCCCCATCCCACCGAACTCTCCCGTCGGCCAGGCGAGACACGCCAGCGGCGCCTTGGTCGTACCACCCATCATGGCCTGGGCGCCGAGCCCATAGGACTTGCGGGCCACGACCGACACCATCGGCACCGACAGGTTTGCTCCGGTGACGAAGAGGCGGCTGCAATGACGAACCAGCGCAGTGGCCTCGACGTCGGGGCCGACCATCATCCCGGGGGTGTCGACCAGCGTGACGAGCGGCAGCCCGAACGCATCGCAGAGCTGCATGAACCGCGCTGCTTTGTCGGCGCCGTCGGAATCGATCGCACCGGCGAGATGGCCCGGGTTGTTCGCGACCACCCCGACCGGCCGGCCCTCGATTCGAGCGAGCGCCGTGACCATCCCCAGCCCGAAATCCCGTCGGAGTTCCAGCACCGAGCCGACATCGAACAACCCCTCGATCGCCCGACGGATGTCATAGGCGCGCAACCGGTCGACCGGCACGACATCGCGGAGCACCGTCTGGTCCGGCGTCTCCCATGTGGCCGTGCTCCCCTGGAAGTACCCGACGTACTGCCTGGCCACATCGACCGCCTCGGCCTCGTCGGCGACGACCACGTCGACGACCCCGTTGGCGCGCTGCACCTCGATCGGGCCGATCGCGGTCGGCTCGAAGACGCCGAGCCCGCCTCCTTCGATCATCGCCGGCCCACCCATGCCGATGTTCGAGTCCTCGGTCGCGATCACGACGTCGCAGCATCCGAGGATCGCTGCGTTGCCCGCGAAGCAGTAGCCAGCTGCGATGCCGACCAGCGGCACGGTGCCGGACAGCTCGGCAAACCAGCGGAACGCCAGGCAGTCGAGGCCGCTGACCCCCAGCCCATCGGTGTCACCGGGGCGACCGCCACCACCTTCGGTGAAGAACACGATCGGAATCCGCAACTGCTCGGCCACTTCGAACAGCCGGTCCTTCTTGCGGTGATTCTGCGTTCCCTGGGTGCCGGCGAGCACCGTGTAGTCGTAGGACACCGCGACGACCTTCGTCGCCCGCCCGGATGTTCCGAACACCTCGCTGTTCACATCACCGATGCCGCCGACGAGTCCGTCGGCCGGCGTCGCCGAGATCAGTTCGTCGACCGGTCGGCGACGGCGCTGCGCGGCGATGACCAGCGGCCCATACTCGACGAACGAACCCTCGTCGACCAGGTCGGCCACGTTCTCACGGGCGGTGCGGTGTCCGCGGGCTCGCCGTCGGGCAACGGCGGCGGGACGATGCTCGTCGAGACCGATGGCGTGCCGATCACGGACTTCTCTCAGGTCGTCACGGTCGAGTCCCGTCGGCGATGCTGGCACGTCGGCGGGTGCGTACGTTCCATCGTCGACGCCTTCGGTGACGATGACCAACGGCTCACCGGCGGTGATCGTGTCACCCTCTCTGACGACCACGACCTCGACGAGTCCGGCATCGCGTGCCACGACCTCGTGATGCATCTTCATCGACTCGATCAGGGCGATGACCTGACCCGCGTGGACCTGCGTCCCCGGCTCGACGAACACGCCGACAATCGTTCCCTGCAGCTCCGAGGTGATCGTCACAGCCATCTCACATCACCGCCGCGTCAGTTCACCGTCTCGGGCGTCCGTTGGAACGTCGTGATCGACTGATCTCCCATGACCAGCTCAGCGGCCACCGCGGCGAACAGCGCCGGCACGATGAAGCCCGGCTGGCCCGTGGTCTCGGCGATGAACATCACGGCGGCGAGCGGAACTCGATACCCCGCGCCGAGAAAGGCTGCCATCCCCAGCAGCACGTAGAGCGTCGGGTCGAGCGGGTTGACGAAGTCGCCCACCGCACGACCGACGATGGCACCAGCGACGACGAGCGGGATGAACAGCCCACCAACGCCGCCGCCAGCGAGCACGGTGGCCGTCGCAAGGCATCGGAGCAGAAGCACCGCGGCCAACAACCACAGCGCATGCTCCTCGGAAAGCCATCGGATCACTTCGTAGCCGGAGCCGAGCGTGAGGCTCTCGCCGGTCAGCCCTCGGGTGATCACGAACAGAATGGCGAGCACGACGCTCGACAAGGCGACGCGCAGGACGATCGGCCGGAGCGTGAAACCCTTCGCGTACCGGATCATCCGAGAGAAGCCCCGTGCGCCGACAGCACAGCAGACTCCGATCAGGATCGCCCCGGCGAGATCCTTGTACTCGAACGCGGCGCCGCCGCTGCTCTCGAAGCTGAAGATCGGTCGGATGTTGCTCAATGCGACGAAGACCAGGTAGCCCGAAGCGCTCGCCACCAGCGCGGGGAGCAGCATTCGGCGGGCCATCTGGTCCCTGAACGGAACCTCGAGCGCGAAGATCGCCCCGGTCGCGGGCGCCTTGAAGATCGCCGCGACACCAGCAGCGGCACCGGCGACGAGCAACGTGCGGTGGTCGGCGCCACGGAATGCGGCAGGCAGCCGACGCTGGATCATGGCGCCCAGTGCCGAGCCGCCGTAGATCGACGGGCCCTCCAGACCCATCGCCCCACCGAAGCCGAGGGTGGTCACCGCAGCGGTCATTCGTCCCATGAACGCTCGGGGGCGAAGCGGATACTCCGGGTCGTGGAAGGCACGGAGGTACTCGTCGGCCGTGGCCGACGAAGCGCCGTTGCCGAGCGTGCGCAAGAGAATCGCCGACAATGCGAGCCCGATCCCGGGCGCGACCGCACCCACCCAGAGCGGGCCCTCGATCACCACGTGAAAAGCGACCTCGACCACGATGTACTCGAAGAACCGCACCACGAGGCCGGTGATCGACCCCGTGATCGCCGCGAGCAGCACGACCTCGCGGGAGCGACGCACCAGGTCACGGAACTCCTCACTGCGGATGTCGAACGTCGGTGGGCGCCATCCCATCGTCAACTTCCGACCCCACACGACGGTTGAGTGTAGGCCTCGGCACCTCCGAGGACGGTACCCTCGGTGGCCATGTCGATGGCGGTGGTGACGGGTTCGGCAGGGTTGATCGGTTCCCAGGCGGCGATGCACTTCGCTGCGTCCGGGTTGGATGTCGTGGGTGTGGACAACGACATGCGTCGGGTGTTCTTCGGTGATGACTCCTCCACGGCGTGGATGGTGACCGAGCTGGAGCGCTGCCTCGGCGAGCGATACCGGCACGCGAACGTCGACATCCGCGACCGCACCGGTATCGACGAGCTG
>Ga0316193_10002216_pt1 | contig 13565 bp, 13 predicted proteins | sample MerIslsedime2_MG_FD_207735 | JGI IMG/M metagenome (GOLD analysis project Ga0316193, IMG submission 207735) | Coastal sediment microbial communities from Maine, United States - Merrow Island sediment 2 | ecosystem: Environmental > Aquatic > Marine > Coastal > Sediment | place: USA: Maine...
GAACTACGTGGCCCGATCGTTGATGAAATACAGACGAACTTTGAAAAGGCCTGGCGTCTGCAGTCCTTCCTTGGAGATATTCGAGCCACCTTCTATCGTCCAGGAGATCCGGTTAACCAGCCACTACCCGATCACATACCCATTCGACTGCTCTACACCAGGCCAGGTGACTCGCAGATTCTGCGTACACAACTCGCCGCCATTACCCGCGCAAGGCAACGCATCTATATACAGAACGCCTACTTTACTTCAGACGATATCATCTACGAGCTCGCCCAGGCACGGCGTCGGGGCGTAGATGTTCGCATCATCATCCCTTATCAATCTGACAGCGGCATTATCAACCGCAGCAATGTAAGGGCTATCAATACCATGCTCGATAATGGTATCCGTGTATTTATCTATCCCGGAGAGTCGCACATCAAAGGTGCAATCTATGACAGCTGGATCTGTCTGGGCTCTGCCAACTTTGATCAACTCAGCTTACGCATGAACAAGGAACTAAATATCGCGACGTCCAATCCCGTTGCCGTACAGGGTTTCCTGGACATGGTTATGCTGCCGGACTTTGAGAAATCGGTAGAACTGAAAGAACAGCTGCCAAAGAAATGGTCTGACTTTCTGATGGAAACAATTGCAGACCAGTTATAGAGCACCGATTCTGAGGTGTATAGACACCGGGAACTTGAAAAACAGGGGAATGACTATTAATCATTCCCTGTCCCCCATTAGTACTTACACCTAACCTTAAAACACATCGCTAGTATCAAAACCCAGGTAGGTAGCAACCGAAGCATTATCGAATGCAATGGGTCTTTCTGACTCTCGGCTACCATCGAAAGAGGAGTAATCACCATAGTAGAGCAGACCATTCTCTATATAGTAGATGTCAAAGCTGCGTGGCAACACAGCTTCGTGCCTGGTGGTTTCCCTGGCATCCCTAATAAAAAGATTAGTTACATCAATTTTTGTAGAGAGCCCATCACCAGAAAGACCTACTTCAGTATAGTCAGCGGTCGTAGCATCTGTCCCTCTTGTCATGGCTCCACTACATGTAGAATTACCAAGATAAAAAAGTGTCCGTACCGAAATTCGGCCAGCACTAAAACCGATTACCGGGCGCTGTGAACCTTGAGTGGCAGGTACACAATCACCCGCCCATGACCCGAGAATCGTAACTGCTGCTGACGGGGTTTCTTCGCTTGAGCAGCCTACGAATGATAACGTGATTGCAAGTAATGCGATTGTAGTTTTCATAGATATAGCCTCTGTAGTGAATTGGTATACCAGCGTGTATAAAATTCAAATACCGCCAATCATTCAACATCCAGCTAGCAATATCATAAAAATTACACTGAACGTTGTGATGGTAAATGTAGCCGAATCGTAAATAAATAAACCTGTACCAGTTCACATTTATCAAAAAAGAAAAAAAGGTCGTGACAAATATGAGTCATTTAACTTTGTAATTATTAGAAGGGGCAGATCTATTTATTTTGTAATTAAATTTACCCCCATTAGTCCACCGTCACCATTAATCTAGATATATCCTATACTCAGATAAGGTGAATCGAGCCTTGCTCATTCGACGTGAACTATCAAACAAAAGTACCGATTCAAAGAACTGTATGAGCGACGCAATGACAGATAGACCAGAAATACTCTTCGTAGACGATTCCAAAACAGCGCGTGCCGCTGCAAATAAAATACTCTCAAAACAATATACCGTACACGAAGCTGTCAATGGCAAAGATGCCTGGGGAAAAATAGAGAACAACCCCGATTACGCTGTAGTCTTTGTAGACATACAAATGCCGGAAATGAACGGGCTGCAGTTACTTAAGAATATTCGCACATCACCCGACAGACGCATTGCCCAGAAACCAATCATCATGATCACCGGCCACTCCGATTCACATGCCGCCATGCGCGCCGTGTTTGAGATGGGTGCAACCGGTTTCATTTCGAAACCATTCGATGATATCGATCTGATCAGCTGTGCCTGCTCTTATATAACTCTTAACCAGAGACTCAGCCAACTTGAAGATACACTAGGCATAGATCGACAATCAGGGCTGTACAATGCTTCCCATTTTGATAGCGAAGGCAACAAAGCACTTTCTATGGCTATACGCCACAAGCTGGAACTTGCGATCGCCTACATTGAGCTTAAACCCTTATCTCAAATCAGTGACAGCTACAGCAATGCCGTCACAACTCAAGTCGTCGTCGAAGTGGGCAAGCGTATCCGGAAACATTTGCGTGACGAAGAGATCGTTGCACGTATCGGTGTTTCAAAGTTTGCACTTCTATTACCCGTTACCAGCTGCTCCAATTCAAAGATGGCCATCAAACGTGTACAGAAAATGGTCAGAAGTATGAAATTCGCTATCAATAAAAACAAGATACGGGTTGATATAGCCGCTGGAATATCCAGTATCGATCGTAACGACAATGACCTGAGTTTTGAAGAGCTTTGCATGAATGCAGACGCTGCCCTGCAAAAATCGATGAATAGTAATAACGGGGATATAGTCTGTCATTGTAATGATAATCAAACTGATGTTCAGCCGGTTAAAAATGTCCAGCACGATTATTTTCTGGACAAATCATTGCCATTCATCATCGATGGCAACTTTCGAAAAATACCCGATGACCACCTAGATCATATAATGGGCATATTAAAACCTTTTATAAGATACGCCGCCCTCAAAGACAGTGCTTCGTAGCGGATAAAAGAATATATCCATGGATGAGTGGTAGAAATCAAGGAGCCTGCCCCCTTGATTTTCTTGCCCCTTTAATTCCATAGTCGTGCCCTAGATTATTATTCCGGTATTCCCTGCCATAACATCTTGTACCCGACCTCATGTGTTTCTGAGCAATACTCGGCGACCTGATCGAACTTCTCTTTGAAAACATGATCGGCATGTGATTTTTCATGCTGTTCAAAGGATTTCCAATACGTCATGATAACGATATCGTGATCTGTCATCTTTGTTGTATCGATGGAACCCTGCTCTGAGATGAATCCGGAATTTTCAAATACCTGGCCTCCGATGAAACCGCCAGCATCATCACCATAGGTATTTTTTACAACGTTACACATCTCTCCAAGCGCCAGCTCTACATCTTCAACAGTGACGCCGTCCTTTAACTTGACGAGGTTGTATAACATGACAGCACCGTATGGGATTGTAATTGGTTCAAACATCTTATCTCTCCTGTGAAAGTACAATAATGCCTGTTTAGTAAATGGTTGCGGAAATGCGCGATTTCAAGATTAAAAGAAAGAATTCGGTTTAAACCAGTCCCACAGTAAATAAGATCCGCTATTTCGATCATATACATAAGCATCACCCCCTTTTTTATTAGATATTCAGCTACAATACGCAGGGTTTTAATCTTAAAAAATACTGGAGTTTTTAATAATGAATCTAAAATATTTAATACTGATAATAGGGTTTTCAATAATCAGTGCGTGTGCATCAAACGAAGCAAGTAAGGATACTGATGAAAGCACTGCAGCAGTTGCAGAAGAAGTTGCTGTTGAAGAAGCGGTTATGGAAGAAGCAGTAGAAGAAGCGGTTGTGGAAGAAGCGGTTATGGAAGAAGCGACTGAAACTGAGGAAATGATAGAAGCTGAAGTTGCAACTAGCGACTCAGGTAACCTGGTATCGACATGTAAAAATGGCGAACACGTTCGTGTCATCACTGTAGTTTATGACAGCGAAGATACAGACACAGTATGTGAAGTAACCTATGAGAAATCAACTGGTGTACAAACATTATGGACAGCAAATAATGACAGGGATTACTGCATGGAACAAGCGACAGCATTTGTTGAGAAACAGGAAGGCTGGGGATGGACCTGTAGTAATTTAGAGTGATCTAAAAAAGCTTCAAGGCAAAAAACCAAAGGGGTCGCTGGCAAATGATAATTGTCAGCGACCCCTTTTTTTTATAATACAAAAAAAGAGAGAAGTAATGAATGATTGATTGATTTACTCTTCTGCAGGAGCGCGCTACCACTAAAGATAAACAATTCTCATCTGTCACCGATCCTTGTAATACGAGTCATTTTCATAAGAAAATATTATTTGCAAATATGATTCGTTACGCATATTCTAACTGGCTACTTGGCAAAAATGAAATATCAATGATATTAGTATCAAACCATAGAGTTATCGCGATATAACTATCCGTAGTGAGCGCGTTTTAAAATTGCGATCCTGCCTTTTGAATAAGATTGCAATATACAAATAATAATATTTTTATTTACTAATCCTTAAGGGGTCTATATGTTACATAAAATAATACCACTAATTACTGCCATTGCTGTTGCGATGTCGCCTGGACTGCAGGCGGCCAGTGATATGAGCAATGGTGAAGCAAAGAATAAACATTTCTGGTGGCCTCAGCAGCTAAACCTTGACCCATTGCGACAGCACTCACCTGAGTCTAATCCGTATGGTGATGACTTCGATTACACAGCAGCGTTCAAAACGGTTGATCTGAAAGCGCTAAAGAAAGATATCGAAAAGACCATGACCACATCTCAGGACTGGTGGCCAGCTGACTGGGGCAACTACGGCCCATTCTTCATCCGTATGGCATGGCACAGTGCGGGTACGTATCGAGCTATCGATGGCCGTGGTGGCGCAGATGGTGGCCAGCAACGTTTTGAACCATTGAACAGCTGGCCCGACAATGCCAATCTCGACAAGGCACGCAGACTGCTATGGCCGGTCAAACAAAAATATGGCCGCAATGTTTCCTGGGCTGACCTGATGATTCTTGCCGGTAATGTTGCACTGGAAAATGCCGGCTTCAAAACGCTTGGTTTTGCCGGTGGTCGTGCAGACGACTGGGAACCCGATCTGGTTTACTGGGGCCCTGAAACTGTGATGATGGCCGACGACAAGCGTTATTCAGGCAAAAGAAACCTGGAAAATCCGCTCGCCGCCGTACAGATGGGACTGATCTACGTGAACCCGGAAGGCCCGACCGGCGCCCACCATCAGCCGCTTGCTGCAGCGCATGACATTCGTGACACCTTCGCCCGTATGGCGATGAATGATGAAGAAACCGTTGCACTGATCGCCGGTGGCCATACTCTGGGTAAAACCCACGGTGCCCATGGCCCTGCCAAATGCGTCGGCCCGGAACCGGCTGCTGCTGATATTACCGAGCAGGGTTTTGGCTGGATGAGCAGCTGTGGCAAGGGTAATGCCGAAGACACCATCACCAGTGGCCTGGAAGGCACCTGGACCCCAACGCCTACACAGTGGAGTCAGGCATTTCTGGCAAACCTGATGGCGTTCGAATGGGTGCAGCAGAAGAGCCCGGCAGGTGCTGTACAGTGGGTACCCAAGGATAAAGCCAAACATGAGATGGTTCCTGATGCTCACGTCAAAGGCAAGATGAACCCGGTAACAATGTTGACGACCGACCTGTCGCTTCGTGAAGATCCGGCATATCGTAAGATCTCCGAGCGTTTTGTGAAAGATCCGGATGCCTTCGACAAGGCCTTCGCAAGAGCATGGTTCAAACTGACACATCGTGATATGGGCCCAAGTGCGCGTTATCTCGGTGCCGAAGTACCACAAGAAGTGTTGGCATGGCAGGATCCGATTCCAGCAGCCGATCACAAGCTGATTGAAGCAAGCGATGTAGCTGATCTGAAAAAAGAAATCCTCGACTCAGGTTTGAGCGTATCGGATCTTGTGAAGACAGCATGGGCATCGGCTTCATCATTCCGTGATACTGACATGCGCGGAGGCGCAAACGGTGCACGTATTCGTCTGGCACCGCAGAAAGACTGGGCAGTGAATGATCCTGAATCACTCGCCAGAGTTCTGAAAAAGCTCGAAGCCGTTCGTGAAGACTTCAACGATGACCTGTCCGGCGACAAGAAAGTGTCGATGGCTGACGTGATCGTGCTCGGCGGTGCAGCTGCTATCGAGAAAGCGGCAAAAGATGCGGGCCACGCGGTGACCGTACCGTTTAAACCAGGCCGTACCGATGCAACGCAGGCGCAGACCGATGTTAAGTCGTTCGCTATGCTAGAACCCAAAGCTGATGCGTTTCGTAACTATTACGGCGAAGGCAGCTTGCGCTCACCGGCAGATATGCTCGTCGACAGGGCGGATACCCTGAACCTGACAGTTCCTGAAATGACCGTCCTCATCGGTGGCATGCGTGTGCTTAATGCCAATGCGGGCGAATCCAGTCATGGTGTTTTCACCGACAAACCGGGACAGCTGAGTAATGACTTCTTCGTAAACCTGCTCGACATGTCTACCAGGTGGAGCAAGGCCAAGAAAGATGGTATTTACGAAGGTCATGATCGCAGTACAGGCAAACTGAAATGGACAGCAACACCAGCTGACCTGATCTTTGGCTCTAACTCAGAGCTAAGAGCAGTTGCTGAGGCGTATGCAGCAAACGATGGCGAAGAACTGTTTGTAAATGACTACGTGAAAGCCTGGACTAAAGTGATGAATGCTGACCGTTTTTAATACTGTCACATAATCATGTGGTAAACAGAAAAGGCCTCACCTTATGGTGAGGCCTTTTTAATTGGTAAGGTTTTTTATCCTCCCCTTTACTCCGTCCCCTTTATCATAATGAGGAACATACCCCTTTCATTGTTTCTTGAATTGAGTTTGATTATTTTTAGCAACCATTATTATTACTCTGGCCCCAAATATATCTAATAACAGTGGCGTTAATGATAGACGGTTACACAGAAATGTTTACAGCCTAAATTAAAGGGTCGGACTGACCCTCTTTTTTCTGTGAAGTTATTCATCGTTTGCAAAAAGACCCGTAGCTTCCTTTTTTTGTTTCTTCGCGGCTTTCTTTTCTTTTGGCGTCATTAGCGCTTTCTTCTTGCTTTCCTTATTCGATTTTTTTTCTTTGCTCATGCTGTCCTCTCCTGATGGTAGGCGGGCTGTTTTCAGGATAGCCATAGTAGGCTATCCAGGACAGCATGACACAATAAGGAGACCAGGAGTCAGTTATAACAAGTAACGGGCTATTAAAACGTAAAAAGAACTGATTAATCAATTAATCCAAAAGTAATTGGTTCAGAATAGAACCGTTGCAGGTTTAAGATGTTAGTCTTCCAGAAATAATGAACCGACTAAAGATATTTAGCGCCAGTGAGAACTTTATCTAAATGAAGAAAAATAATGACCGGGATACAGATTGTGGTTTGTATCAAATCTTCCTATGAAAATTCCACGCATAGAACTCTTCGAATGGCTTCAGAATAACCACGAACGAGCTGAGCATGTACTGGCATTCAGTAAAATGAAAGGCCTTTCCAAACGAGAGTATGATGAACTGGTGCAATACGATCTCGAACCAGAACTCGACCTCGGCCGTGGCGACCCCAGTGGTGCTAACGAATTCAAACAGATCCTGATGGAAATATATGGCTGCGGGATCGATAACATCGTTACTACCTCCGGTGGCACCCAGGCCAATTTTCTCGTCTTTCTGGCGACCCTGCAAAAAAAAGATAAATTCATCATTGAACAACCCGGTTATCAGCCGATGTGGTTAACACCCAAGATGATGGGGGCACGAAAGATTCCATGGCACAGGCGGTTTGAAGATGATTTTCGTCTGGATATTGACGCACTGAAGGATCTGATCACCCACAGGACAAAACTCATCGTGCTTACCAACCCGCACAACCCTACCGGGGTGGTGGCAGACAGAGAACTTGAGATTAAGAAGATAGCTGAAATTGCACAGGCCAGGGGCATTTATGTTCTCATCGATGAGATCTTCCTCGACGGTACTGACGTACCACAGGTTTCTGCCTACGGATTGCCTAACGTCATCATTACCAGCAGTATGACCAAGGTTTATGGACTGGGGGGCCAGAGGACCGGGTGGATAATCGCGCCACCTGAAATCGCAGCCCAGTGTCAGATTGCCAAGATTCATGCTAATGGTTCTACTTCCTATGTAGGGGAGCTGATGAACGCCTACGCACTGCGCAACGCCAGAAAAATCCTTATGCGAAAGTTTACTAAACTTTCGGTGTCCAACTTCCAGATACTTAGTAAATGGATGGAGGCCAATCAGGATATCGTGGAATGGGTGCGGCCTCACGGTGGCATAATGTGTTTTCCGAGATACAGGGTAAATATGTCTTCAATAGAACTTTGCCATAAGTTGCTCGATGATCACGGTGTTATGGTCAACCCTGGTGAGTATTTTAATATGGACGGTCATATAAGACTTTGTTATGTCTGTTCCGAAGATGTATTACAAAACGGCCTGAATGCGCTGGGTAAAGGCCTGAAAGAACTGAGCTGATCCAATATCTCTACAACATCCCTTTTCAATTCATTAGAAAAAATGGTTCTCTGACCCTAAATATTCTATAGCCACCATTATAATCCTGCCGCTTCACGCATACGCTCCTGGCGCTCTTGCTCTTCGGCAAATGCCGCTTTAATTTCCTGCATCACCACATCCACGTTAGCCGCTTCAGTACTTTCCTCAAACTGCCCTGTCAGTTCGACTTCTGGATGTAATTCTCCGTCTTCAAATAGTGCCCAGATCTCTTTGGCATATTTACTGCGAAGCAATTCTGGCGCGTACTGGCCGTAATAGGTAGTCATATTGTTAACGTCCCGTTCCAGCATTGCCTTCGCGTTGTTATTGCCCGCCGCATCCACTGCCTGCGGCAGGTCGATGATTACCGGGCCATAGTCATCGACCAGCACGTTAAATTCTGACAGGTCACCATGCACGACACCCGCGCAAAGCATACGCATCACGTATTTCATAACAACTGCGTGGTCTGCCAGCGCCAGTTCGGAGGTCATAGAGACATCGTTCAGGCGTGGAGCCACATCGCCTTCGTCATTGGTGATCAATTCCATCAGCAAGACACCATCGAAACAACCGTAAGGCTTGGGCACCCGTACGCCGGCATTGGCCAGTCGATAGAGTGCATCGACTTCGGCATTTTGCCAGGCTTCTTCCTGCTGATTACGGCCGAACTTGGAGCCTTTCTCCATGGCACGGGCGCGGCGGCTATTGCGGCCCTTACGACCCTCCTGATACTCCACTGCTTTTTTGAAGCTGCGTTTATTGACTTCTTTGTATACTTTGGCGCAGCGGACCTCGGCCCCGCAGCGCACCACGTAAACCGTGGCTTCTTTGCCGCTCATCAACTGGCTGATTACTTCGTCCACCAGGCCATCATCAATAAGCGGCTGTATGCGTTTTGGAAATTTCATAGCGCATTTTACACCTTAGCTGAGCTAAAGGGGATTACAGGAAAAATCAATCGACTAGCCCAGGGATGGGCGTAGCAATTCTAGAGACAGTGTACTTAGTAACACTACTTACGATACCTGGGGTCTACACCCTATTACTTGTGGCTTTAAACGACTTGTCAGGTGCTACTCACAGTGAAAGTAGCGTTAATCACTAGAGCTATTAAGCTTCGATACAACCGAGCCCCGTGGCCATCAATACGACTGATACCAGGCCAATATACGTTCGAACGTGGTTCCAAAGCTGCCACTTCTTCTGGTACATCGGCCATATATCGTTGCAATCGGACACATCTGCACCGGCCAATAGATTGTTTAGCGGGACATTGAACAGCACCGTAATTCCGAAAGGCCCAATTAAGTATGCAAGAGAGCCCGCAAGCAGAAACAAACTTCCGGGTTCATTAATTTTTAGTCCTGAGTTAACAGCTATCGCAAAACACAAGATTGGAGTTCCCAGGAAAAACAGCAGAAACATTGGATTAATTATCGTTTCGTTTATTCGCTGCATAGCGAACATGCCTTTATCCGGTGGGAGATCTGCCAACGCTTTCATGACAAAATTAGAGAACGCAAAAAGTAGTCCAGTTACCAGGCCTGCACCTGATATAGAAGCAACAATAATAATTGTGAATAATTCGAGCATGCTGTTTCAGTATACTCCGGTTCAGTTATATTGGCGCCTGACGTCAATCTGCCCAGCGGCGTGTTAGCTCAAATTTTTCGGCTCTTGTACAAAAATGTAACACTGTTAACCGTGATCTTCCCCCGATAAAGTGGTGTCCAATTTATCGGGGGAGGTTCATGGTTAAGTTGAGTGACTTGTTGGTGATACTCTTTTTCTCAATGGAAAGTCTCCTTTAATACTACCAACTAACAATGGCTCACCATTCTTTGAATAACCATTTCTCTCATAGAATGGTTTAGCTGTTATTGAACTAACAGTATATATCTCTTCTATGCCTTCTGAAATGACACGCTCTTCCATGGCTTCTAGCATTAGTTTGCCGTTACCTTTATAGAGAGCTTCAGGCACCAAATAGATTAGTAAAACTTCTCCTTCTAGTGTTATTACCCCAAAGCCAACTATGAGCTCATCATTGGTGCAAACAACAGAATATGAATTGACGGACTGAATCCATTTCTTAACATTTCTCTCCGTTTTATTATCTAACCATTCGTCAATGACTGACTGGTCAATGTAATCAAACGAACATATTTCAGATATCGAACGTCGTAAGACTTCACAAGCCTTAGCACTATCAGAAGGTATTGCTTCTCGAACTTTATACATGAATTGATATTCACCTAACAGTGCATTACGACCTTACTTACGCCTAACGCTTCGGTAGTTTTAATCTGTGTATGGTAATACGTTCAGGGACGATTAAGCTCTATATTTTTAGACGTGAGGCTATAATGATCTCCGCCCATTTTTCCTACAGAGTCTACTAGCTTTTGGTTTATGGTTCCGTCAATATACAAATCATCTCTGACGTAAACGAATTTTACATCTAGAAGAATAACTGTACCGCCAGCAGGCAAATCGCCTATAGAGATAACTTCTCTTAATGTGCACTCGTAACGAATTGGTGACTCTTTAACTGAGAGAGGTACTACTTTATAGCTAGCACAGCTTTCAACGTCAGCGTAATCAAACTCACTTTCATCAACTGCAATGCTTGCGCTGGTGGCGTTAACTTTTTCTAATAAAGTAAAGTTTGCTATATTTACTACGCATTCACCAGTTTCAATCAAATTCTGTAATGTATCTTTATCAATACCGTTTCTCTGAGTTACTTGTGTATAAAGAAGCACAGGAGGATTACAGCTCGCAACTGTGAAAAATGAATAAGGAGCTAAATTATCAACCCCGTTGCTCGAGCGTGTACTAATCCAGGCAATTGGCCTGGGAGTAACGCCACCACTTAGGAGGTGGTATTTTCCCTGGGTATCTAATTCTGATACATCAAAAATCATGTGCTACCCATTTGTTTGCTCATCATATCAACTACTAAATCTTCACAGCTATCGTTCAAGTTAAGTGGCCGCGGCGAAAAGGAAGACATACTTGAACTACTTGTCAGGAAGCATCTAGCCAGCCTTGCTCCACAGCATGTTCGACCTTTGAAATGAACCATTCGTATATCTCTGGATTTTCATTTTTAATAAAATGGTGCATCTGAAGTACCTGGCTCTTGTGGATACCGTTGTCCTGCCATGCGCGGCCTTCACTGCTGATGTTATGGAGAAACGGCAATAGGCGATCAATAACTTTAAGAAGTCGTGCCTCTTTGCTATCGCCAGTTTCTTGCTCTTCCCAGAGCTCAACTAGATCTCCAATCGGATTACCTGGGTGTGAATCAATTTTTTCAACACACTTTCGCTCTTTAATATGGGCCTTACTTCTATCCTTGCTGTATAGAAACGTATCACCAGCTTCGATTTCGCCCAGGTCATGGATTAAAGCCAGTTTAATAAGCTTCGCTGTATCAAAATCATCTTCTAGAAGCTCTGTGAAAGCCCAGCAAGCGATCGCCAAATGCCAGGAGTGCTCTGCAGAGTTTTCAACACGCTCTCCGCCATTTATATATGTTCGACGGTTTATAGACTTCAATGCATCTAATTGAAGTAAAAAATCTGAAATGATTGAAATGCGGCTGGTCAATCATTTACCTCTTGACAGTACATTAGACAAAAACTGGGTTTATTGTGATAGACAGAATTCTGTCCTCCACAAGTAAAGGGGACAGAGCTCAGTTTTTTGGTATGCACCAAAAACCGTGGCCTGTCCCCTATTATTTGATAATGTACTTATTTCTAAACAGCTACAACTTTGTTTGCACAAGGACCTTTCTGGCCCTGGCCTACTTCGTACTCTACCGCCTGGCCGTCATTAAGAGTGGCGTAATCTCCACCACTTTGAATCTCTGAATGATGAACGAAAAGATCTTTACCACCATCTTCAGGGGTAATAAAACCAAAACCTTTAGCTGCATCGAACCACTTTACTGTACCTTTACTCATAATATATTCTCTAAAATAATTGGTGAAGTTTTAAACTTTACATATCCGAATTCACCGGATCGAAAATGTAAATAAATTGTTCTACGAAAACGCATAAACCAGGCATATGCCTACCTATATGTTACCGCATTATGCGAGTTCACTGCTATTACTCGACATAACTACAGATAGATGGCCCAATCGACGCATTTAATTACGACAACATCATACACTCACCATCTTTTTATACAACAAGTTAGACGTGATAGATTCACTCTAACCCCGTTTATTCTCAATAGGTATACTTGCGTATATATAAAATCGACTGCATTACGTATTGTGTGGACACCACCCTTGCTTATTCACAACCTGCCATTCTATTGCTTGATCAGATGCTGGATCAGACTTTTCTGCCGATGCCTACCGCTGGCAGCTGTAACACTACTGCTGGCATGCGCCAACCCCTATGTGCACCCCTCAGGTAACGATCACACTCTGCCGAAGCTTTCTGCATCCTATGCACTGATGGAGGACGGCTACACCCTGCCACTCTCGCGTTGGGAAGCCGTCGGGAACACGCAAGCAGTACTGCTGTCGCTACATGGACTCAATGACTACAGCCACGCTTTCGATAACCTCGGCCAGTACCTGGCCAACCGCGGAATCACAGTTATCGCCTATGACCAACGGGGATTCGGCAATACTGAAGGCCGCGGCTTATGGCATGGCAGCGAGCGACTGAGCGCCGACCTGGTTACCATGACCGTGCTGTTACGCAAGAAATATGCCGGTATTCCACTCTACTTGCTGGGTGAGAGCATGGGCGGCGCGGTGGTGCTGTCATCTCTCGCTACTACACCACTCGATGTTGACGGAACCGTGCTCCTCGCTCCTGCAGTCTGGGCGCGTAGTACCATGCCCTACTATCAGCGGTTTGCACTGTGGATCGGTGCCCACACGCTTCCGGGCACAGAACTGACCGGTGAAGGACTTGATATCAAACCCTCGGACAATACAGACATGTTACAGGCGCTGGGACGCGATGACCTGGTGATCAAGGCAACCCGTATCGATGTGTTGTACGGTATCAGTAACCTCATGGACAGCGCCGCGCTAGCGTCGAGTGAAGCACATGGCAACATCCTGTTACTGTATGGCAAACATGACGAAATCATTCCCGCAGAACCCACCTGCCAGTTGTACGAAAAGCTCTCGGATAATGGCACAAACCAGTTGTCGGCAGTCATCTAC
>Ga0316193_10002217_pt1 | contig 13561 bp, 15 predicted proteins | sample MerIslsedime2_MG_FD_207735 | JGI IMG/M metagenome (GOLD analysis project Ga0316193, IMG submission 207735) | Coastal sediment microbial communities from Maine, United States - Merrow Island sediment 2 | ecosystem: Environmental > Aquatic > Marine > Coastal > Sediment | place: USA: Maine...
AAATTAGCAGCAACGGAAGGATACGGGCAATCTGCCCGCTACAGACTCAGACAGCTTAATGATTCCAAAGGGGAAGAGGCTGCTATATATATACCTGCGGATGGCAGAGATGAGGGCGAGGAGCAGGATAGGTGGCAACGATTTGCAGCCCTGGATTTGCGTTATAAAGATATGCTGAGCCTTTTGCATAACTAAGATTTTCGTTCAAAATCAAGGCATGCGAGAAATTTTACCACAGGCATATGATTGATATTCCGAGGATAAAATTTTGAGCATAACGCAAAGTTTGGGCGAAAAGATTGTTTTGCAAATGGCTCTGCTTTCAAATCTTTAAGGAGTGCTCACCATCATTTTGCCGGGCATGACAAAACGATTGTGTTACTAATAGGTATGGACATTTAGATTTATGGTTTCCGAACAACCTCCCCCATCCACTTATTCAGCGCTGAAAAATCTGTTCATGCAGTGGTCGTTGAAACGAAAGATATTACTCTGTTCTGTTCTGTTCATTGCTGCACTGCTTCTGATTTTTGCCATACGAACTTATAAAGAGACGGATTATCAGCTCCTCTACGCCAATCTGGTACCTGAGGATTATATCGAGCTCAGCGATTGGCTGGCACTCAGAGATATCGATTTTAAAAAGGATCCCCATCAACAAAGTATCTATGTTTCCGCAGACAGTATCCACCGAACCCGGCTGCAGTTAGCTCAGAACAAGTTACCTCGCAACCTTGAAAACAGTAATGACCTGATTGACTCCAAACGTCTGGCAGTTATCGATGCAGTCACTGCAACCGATCCTTCCCTCGCCCTGCAGCTTGAACTGGCAAAGACAATAGCGGCTCTGGATCATATCCAAGCTGCCCGGGTTCACCTCACTCCTTCTTTGTCCTATCGCTCCATTGATAACAACCCGAGTGCGACAGTCGTACTCACCGTCGCACCGGGACGTAGCCTCACCTCCAGCCAGATTCAGGGAGTTCTGCACTTGCTTTCAGCGTCCGTCGTAGGGCTGCAGCCTGACAGAATCAGCATATTTGACAGTTCTGGCAGTTTGATTTCCAGTGACGTTGACTACGGAACTGCAAATCTTTTCGGGGACAGCACGTTGACCTATCAGGCTTCGGTGGAACGCAACCTGGAGAAAAAAGCCCAGGATCTGCTCGATGCAATGATCGGCAGAGGTCAGACTCTTATTAGAGTGGCTGCCGAGCTCGACTTTGCCAGAAACGAGACAACTTCTGAACGGTACGACCCGGAGGAACCCGTCCTCAGGAGCGAACATATTCAGCAGGAGCCAGCAGTTGATTCAGGGTCGAGCGTTAACGATCCCCTTGATGGCTCAGCCGTTGCCGGTGCCTCCGGTTACCGACCATCTCTCACCACCTCTTCCAAATTCGATTATGAGATCAGCAAGACCACCAGCAAAACGATCCAACCAATGGGAATCATCGAGCAGCTATCTGTCACTGTGCTGGTTGCCGATGAAAAATCGATTGAGCCAGACGGCAGTGTCAGCTTTAAAGCGCGAAGTGACGCAGAGCTTGATTCGATCAATTCGCTGGTAACCTCCGCACTTTCACTTAAACCCAACAGAGGAGATTCAATCCTCTTGCTGAGAACCCCAACCACCGGGATGCTCCGTGCTGTCGTCCCTAAGGAGGTTTCGGTGTTCTATGATATGTTGAACCTCCTTCCGGTGGGCAGTATCACCATGATAATTTTTGTTTTTATTCTTTTCTACCTGCTGATTATAAAACCTGTGATCGGTATTCTAAGAACTGAACTAGATCAACAGGCACAGATCTTGGATTTTCAAAGGCAAGAAGCCTTTTCAGATTCTGAAACAGCGTTAGAGCGGGAAGATATTGCTATGGTGCTGAAAGACGAGATAGAAAACAATCCTGTGGCAGCCGCCCATGTGATCAAAAAATGGATTCAGGAAACCTGATCGATGAACAGTGATAGACTATCAGGTCTGCAGAGAGCGGCTGTGCTGCTCATGTGTCTGGGCGAAGAGACAGCTGCCCGGGTATTTGATGAACTGTCCGATGAGGATATCCATCGTCTCACAGGATCGATGGCCACCATAGCCCACATTCCGCTTTCGATAAAGAATTCTGTTTTGCAACAATACATGGATGATCAGCAAAAGTCTGCCGGGCTCTACTTTAAAGGTAACGAATTCGCCAGAAATTCAATTCAAGCAACAAGGTCAAGGGAGAGAACGGAATCGTTGCTGAATCAACACACGGACAAAATCGAATCGAGACCCTTCGCGCTGCTTTCATCTATCAAGCCTCAACTTGTTGCCGATATTATTCATGAGGAGCACCCTCAAACAATCGCCCTGATTCTATCAACTCAGAGTTCTGATTATGCATCTGAAGTAATAACCTTTCTCCCGGAAGAGTCGCAGGCTGACATAGTCCACCGAATCGCCAAGCTTGAGCATGTCTCGGTCGAGATTCTTGATACCCTGGAAGAGTACCTTGAAAAAGAGATCGGAAAAATGGTGCACGACAGCCAGAAAGAAATAGCCGGGTTTGACAGGGCGGTAGAACTCCTGAGCAGAATGAAGCACAACCTCAACACCAGCATCCTTGGACAGCTCGAAGATACCGACAGCGATCTGGCCCGCAGAATTAGGAAGAAAATGTTTACCTTTGAGGCCCTGGCTGATCTCGATGACAGAATCCTCCAATCAATTCTTCGAAAAATCAACAATGAATCCCTGGCACTTGCCCTGAAAACCGCTTCTGACAGGCTAAAGCAAAGGTTTTTTTCAAACATGTCGTCTCGTGCCGTGGAAATGATCCGCGATGACCTGGATAGTCTGGGACCCATAAGACTTACCGAAGTCGAAGCAATGCAGCAAGCCATCGTCAAGACCGCCATGAAACTGCAAGAAGAAGATTCCCTCACTTCAGATAACGGCCAAGAGAATGTCATTGCATAAGTCTTTAGTTCTTCGGTGTATTATTAACGCACTGATGGTACTCCCTTTCTGGTGTCCTGTAATCAGTGTTGCCGAGCAGGATACCACTTCGGGCGAGGGTTTCTCCTCCGTCGAAGAGCGCAGGCTTCACGTAAGGATTATTGAGGATCAGGATACTCTGATCGAGGAAAAGAAGGCCTTTGTCTTAGAGGAAACAAGACTCGAGAAACTCAAAACTGAAATTGATGCAAAGCTTGCTGAAATTGATCGTAAACTTGTTGAAATGGAAACTCAGAAGCAGGCTCTTGAAGCACTGTTGAGCAAGAGACAAGATGCTGAGCAGCAGCGCATCAAAAGTCTGGGGAGAATCTACGAGGGCATGGACCCGATTCTGGCAGCACAGGCTGTAGCCGACCTCGATCCAGCGGTGGCCGCCGCTATACTGGCTGCCATGAAACCCAGATCAGCGGCGAGGATCCTCAACGGTTTAAGTAAAGAGCAGGCGACCGAGATAAGCAGACTCTTCCTGGCCATGCCGACTCAATAGCGCATCAATGCGGCACCAACAACAACCCTACTGGTCAGAGTCAGATTTTTCATTGCCTGGAATCTTTATCTAGGTTTACCGGGCAGGCTGTTTCCCGGCCTACTGTTTTCAAACCCACCATTCGCTTACTCTGCAAGCTTTCGTTTTAATTCATAATAAACTATGATACAAAATAGCAACTGATGATGAGTTAAAATACCCGCTGTGATCGAGGGGTTATCCTTAGGAGAGGGACAAATTGGATCTGTCGACGATAATAGGAATGATCGCTGCCTTTGGCCTCATGCTCGCAGCGATTCTTTACGGGAGTCCGTTGACAATTTTCTTCAACATCCCTGCTCTTCTGATTGTTCTTGGTGGAACCACTGGAGTGGCGTTTATTCATTATCCATTCAAAGATCTACTAGAAGCATTCAAGGTTGCCCAAAAAGCTGTTTTTCACCGCGAAACCTCGATCAAAGACCATATCACCCAGCTGATGGGATTTGCCAGCAAGGCACGAAAAGAGGGGATACTCGGCCTTCAGAGTGAACTTGATACGATTGAGGACGATTTCCTGGTGAGAAGTGTTCAAATGGCAATAGACGGTCAGGAACCGTCGACGCTTCGCTCCATGCTCAATACAGAAATCGATTATATCAGGCTGCGGCACAGCAAAGGCGCCAGTATCTTTGTCTCCATTGGAACCTACGCTCCTGCCATGGGTATGGTGGGTACCCTCATCGGGCTCGTTCAAATGTTACAGAATCTTAATGACCCTTCAAAAATTGGTCCTGCCATGGCGGTGGCGCTGCTCACCACTTTTTACGGCGCGGTAATAGCCAACGTCATCTGTCTGCCGATCGCCGGGAAGCTCAGAAACCGGTCGGAATCTGAAATATTGATTAAAACTTTAATTATAGAAGGGATGCAATCGATATTGTCGGGCGAGAATCCGCGTATAATCGAACAGAAACTGCACGCCTATATATCTCCCAAACTGCGGGCTAGCGCGTTCGAGCGTTAAGAACGAGCGATACTATGAGTAGAGGGGAAGACAATCACCAACAACCGGCCAAAGGCAGCGAGGTAAACGCCTGGGGCATTCGCTTTCCGCCCTGGCTGATAACCTACTCAGACCTCATTACCCTGCTGCTCACCTTTTTCATCCTGTTGATGTCCATGGCCGACCTCGATCCGGTCAGGTTTACCGAAGCCTCGAACTCTTTAAAAGGTGCGTTTGGTATACGCCCCCGGCCCCCCGGATCTGAAACCATCATTCCTGTCTTTCCAACTCCAGATTCTAAGTCAGATCCGTATCGGAGTTCACTAATTAATAATCTGCACCACTCCCTCAAGTTGGAAATAGAAGAACTGGAAGGCGGATTCGGGAAAATTCGAACCCTTGCAACCGACTCTGATTCTCTGCTGGTCCGTATAAATGAGTCACTGCTGTTTGCTCCAGGCAGCGAAGTGCTTCTAGAAACTTCCCATCCATTTCTCTCTGTAATAGCCGACAAATTGGAACATCATCCAATAGATATAAGAGTCGAAGGTCACGCCGATAAAATAACTTCGGAGGCAGGCCAATTTGAAAACAGTTGGGAGCTCTCCACCGCAAGAGCGGTCAGCGTTCTGCGGTATTTTGTTCAGCAGAGGTTGATCGCCATCGAGCGATTATCCGCAGTTGGCTACGGCGCCGAACGTCCCCTTGTCGAAGACTCCAATGCCTCCGACAGTTTTCTCAATCGGCGCGTCGATATCATTCTTCGGGTGAATTTCACATCAGGCACAACTCCTGCAAAAGAACAGAGAAGCACTATTCCCCTGTAAAAATTTTGACACCTGTCCTCAGCCAACGGCAGGATCAGAGATGGTCATCGACAATAACAACACTCCAGACAGTGATGGCGCTGTCCGTAAAAGAGGCATGGTAATTGTTATTGCCCTTCTTCTGCTTACTGCCGTACTTTCAGTCGGATGGCTCTACTACAACAGCTCCGCACGATTATCGGGTCCGATCACCGACAAGGAGGTGACAGCAGACGCTGGTAATCAAGCCGACCTGGGTCCGATGGTTGAGCTCCGTGAGTTCATTGTCAATATTATCAGCGAGGACAACAGTCATTATCTCAGAATTTCGATGGCCATTGAGCTGTCAAACCAGAGTGGTTATGAAGAGATGAATCAGCGCATGCCGCAAATAAGGGATACAATACTCATGTTGACAAGCAGTAAAACCTTTGAGGAACTCTACGATGTACACGGCAAGAAACAACTCAAGGCCGAGTTACTTGTTGAACTCAACGACATGTTGACGAAGGGAGAAGCGGTGGCAGTATATTTTACCGATTTCGTGGTACAATAGACAGCGCCTATCGAAAACCCAGACATGGAACCAATTCTTTCAAAACAGGAAATAGCCGACCTCCTGCAAAGTCTGCAGAAAGATGGAGCAGTTCTATCACGGCAGAAATCAACCGGGCCCCATGGCATAACATCTGAGCATCCGGAGATCAATCTGTTCGACCTGCCAGCCAGGGTTCAAGAAAAAATCGAGATACCGAATTTCAACCTTATCATTGATCAGTTTCAGTCTGTGTTCAGCCGATCCCTCGCCCAGCATCTGCAGAGAACGGTCACCATCGATGGTATCGATTTTCAATCAATGTCATTTCGAGACTATCTGTCACTTGAAGACCGCTATCGCCCCACGGCTGTCCTCAGCCTGAACCCTCTCAATAACGGATGCCTGCTAACCTATGATTCAGATCTCTGGTTTCTGCTGCTTGAAACCCTCCTCGGCGGCCTCAGCCCCACGGGTATCACTGCTCCGGATCGGTCTCCGACCAAGCTGGAAATGAATCTGCTTGGCTCTTCGATGGAACTTGCCTGTCAGGCCTTGGACCGTGCGTTTCTGCCAATACTGCAGATAAACAGCAGGTTAATAGAGTCCATAAGCGATCCAAGATTACTCTCTTTCACCTCGCCCGAATCCATTGTGGCTATTCACCGTTTCAAAGTTAAAATTAACGGGGCTTCGGGTATCCTCGAGCTTGTCTTTCCCCTTGAGACTCTTATGCCCTGTCGCGAACCTCTCCAAAAACTCACCCGGTTAGACAATCTCAGCGATAAAAACTGGCCTGACATCATTGGTGACAATCTCGAATCCATGCTAATCACCGTCATGGCCCAAAGCTGTTCAGTCGATCTCAGCATTCGACAACTCATGGATCTCAAAGTGGGAGATGTCATTCCCATCAACCGTGAACCTGAAAGTTCTGTTGATATCCTGGTTGAAGGAGTTGCCAAATTTTCAGGATCGCCCGGGCAACTAAATCACAAAAGAAATGTCAGAATAACAAAAGTTTATCAATAGCCTGAGGACCCTTGACGCCATGAACTCGACCGATACTCCACAGAAAAATCCCCGGCCTGACCCCGAGGAGTTGAAAGATCTTCTTGAAGAGAGCTTCAACACTCCAGACTCTTTCGAAGAAGATACCGCATCTGCCGACGCTCCTCCAAGTCGTGGTTTGCAATTTTTATATGATGTGCCGCTTCAGGTTTCCGTCGAAGTGGGCAGGTGCAAAATCCTGCTTAAGGATCTTCTGGAGATGGGAACAGGGCAAATAATCGAGCTTGACAAAATGGCTGATGACCCGCTCGATCTCTACGTTAACTCAAGATTGATAGCCCGAGGCAAGGCGGTAAAGATCGGTGACAAGTTCGGGATCCAGTTGACCGATGTGATCAGTACCAGCGACCGCATCGAAAAACTTGGTTGATCCCCGATATTTATACTTTATAATGAGTGGCGGCGATCTCAGCCCTGCTACTTTTTGCACTTTCATTTTTTTGGATTACAGGAATAAGAAGTCCTGATTCCAGTTGCAATTGAAGCTACGGATATGACGGAAACCAGTCAATCACGCTCAGCCACCAAAGTCTTATCGGTGACCAGCGGTAAAGGCGGAGTTGGAAAGACCGCCGCAGTTGCCAACATCGGACTCAGCCTTGCCAGATCCGGCAACAAGGTGCTTATTCTTGATGCAGATCTCGGTCTCGCCAATGTTGATGTCGTTTTTGGGCTCACCCCCACCTACAACCTGAATCACTTCTTTTCCGGAGAAGCAGATCTTGAAGCCATCATGGTAAAAGGGCCCCACGACATTCGAATTCTGCCTGCCGGTTCCGGACTCCAGTCCTTTATTCAACTCGACAGCGACCATAAGCTAAAATTGCTCGACGGACTTGATTCTCTGAACATAATTTTTGACTACCTGCTCATAGATACCGAAGCGGGAATTTCCGAAAACGTAACCTATTTCAACACCGCGGCCCAAGAAATTATTCTGGTTACAACACCGGACCCTACCGCTATCACCGATGTGTACGCCCTGATGAAACTGCTTTCCACCAGATATCACGAGAAGCACTTCAACCTGGTGGTTAATATGGTCAGCGATGAAGAAGAAGCGCTGGATGTGTACCGTAAATTGAGTATCGTTTCCAACCGCTACCTCGATATCTCCATTGATTATTTCGGCTCAATCCCTTTCGACCGGCAAATGACCGAAGCGATAAGAAAACAGCAGGTCATTGTCGAGCTTTACCCCAACTCCAAAACTGCCAGAGCATTTGCCACCATTGCCGAACGGGTAGTCACGATTACTACCCAGCGTTACCCGAAAGGGAGTGTACAGTTTTTCTGGAAACAGCTGCTGCAGACCAACACAGGGTAGAATTGCGGACAAACACAAGACAGAACAACTGCAATTACAAATGCTTATCGGTCAGCACGCTGTCTGCTTAGGTTGAAATTGCTGGGTGATCATGATACCATCGACTTGTTGAACTAAATAGCCTTTGTGTGCACAGGCAGATATCAAAACTAGACAGACAGGCCCTTAACCATGGATAACGATGCTGCACTGAGAAAGATACCCGATCTCAAACCGGTAAGGATCTATCTGCCTATTAAAAATAACAATCAGCGTTACCGGACCCAGGCGGTTTACAAATCGGTAGCACCTCCCCGCTTTGAACTTCGTTTCCAACCCGGCACTCTTCCCCTCGACAACCTCGATATTAAGAAAAACTGTCTGGTTAACGTTGATTTCGGCGGCCCCAATATATCAATGGAAGCAAGCATTGCGTCGGTCTCCCCCCAGACTCTGAATATGACGGCTGAGGAACTGGTCAGTCATGCTCAAATGCGTGAATTTTTCAGGGTCGACACGGTAACTGAAATGATATCCAAATCATTTCAGCCTGAGTTCTTCCACAGCCAGGGACAATCATGGGCAATCAGGGGAAGTACTATCGACATAAGTGGAAACGGCATACTGGCTGCGTTTTCTGAGAAACCTCCCGCTGACGAGTTGGTTAGACTGGAAATTTCTCTGCCCACACGGGAATCGCAGATAATTAATATACTAGCCAAACCGGTCAGAAATCAGCAGGTTGAAGATGATCAGTGGGAAACGGCCTATTATTTTCAGCATATATCCTCTGAAGATCGTGACCGAATCATAGGCTGCTGCCTCGAAATCCAGCGTCAATTCCTCAGACTCAAGGTCGATGCAGCAAACTGAACAGCGAGAGGTAACTCCACCCTGCCTTCAAACATATTAACCAGCCTGCTGTTGGCGACTATCCTTGCAGCCACGTCCAGTTGTGCTCCCACGCCCCCTGAAAAAATTAGTGCAGATTTTCTCAAGCAGGCTGAGGAGGCATTTGCAGATCGCAACATTCTGGCGTTGAAAAAGCTCGTTTCCCCTGACTATAGTGATGTTGAAAATCGGGGTGCAGGAGATGTTGTTTCCATTGCAGCCGCCTATATTAGAAGCTCTAAATCAATTTATCTCTTTTCTGATCTTGAATCAGCAGCCCTTAAAGATGATCGCCTCGAGGCCAGGGTCCTGACCGCCTTCGCCGCACGCCCGATCATGAATCCTGCAGCTCTGGTACAATTGAAGGCTGACATTTACTGGTTCGATATTGTTTTGGTGCAGGAAGGTGGTGACTGGAAACTGCTGGAGGCTCATTGGCGGCAAGCTATGGTCGATGATTTTTTCAGGGAAGAGAACAACAATTGAGCTGCATTCGGGCTACTTCGAGCGGAGATGTAGGGACTATGAATTATACAGAACGAAAAGACTTACATCTTTCCTCCGGTGCGCAACTCCTCGTCATAAGCCTTTTGCCCTGAAGATACTCCGGAGAACATCGATTGCTCAAGGTAAATCATTATGTAGAGTACACCGACAAACAGGGTGATGAGGGCAGTTACCTTGAAGAGTTCTTTGGGTTTTTTAATGGCGGCTACAATTACTATCAGGGCAAGCACTCCGGCAGCGATATAGTTAGTAGTGAAAAATGTAAATATTTTAGTCAGATACTGTGCAACTGCCTGCATTGTACTCCCCCCAGATCAATTTACCATAGCGGTCTTCAACCCATTGAATTATAGCAAAATATTTGAAATCTTATAAAGAAAATTATCAAATATTCGGGTTATCTGATTGAGCAGAAACCTCGCCCAAGTCACCCCTAAAAAAAATCTGCCCCTGTAAAATCCATAACCTGTTGAGATCAAATCCTAATTTTATTTAGCCCCAGAAAGTACAAATTTTTGGCTCTTGACTAACCAAAGAACACCTTTATATTCTGACCTAACTAGATGGTGAAGTATCCTAGCTGATCACTGAGTTATCTCTTTTATTTCAGCACGTTGGACAATTAATCATAGCGACGATCAAGAATTATCTATCTGTCGTCAAAGATACATACGAGGACTTTCCCTTAGCCAGCAAGAGGAAAGTAAATATTCATGACCTTACTTGAAGGGTTACTCTGGTTAACACTGAACGTTTACCATGAGGCCAGATCTGAACCGCAGATTGGCCAGGTGGCGGTTGCCCATGTCACACTGAACAGGGCTTCGGAAAAGCAGCTGCCTCTGAAAGAAGTCATCAGGCAACCATATCAGTTCAGTTGGACCTTCCAGAAAGATTCTTATGTGCCGGATGATCCAGATGCATTTCTCAAGTGTCTTCACTCCGTATACCTGGCTCTGCAAACCCCCGATTTCACCGATGGAGCAACTCACTACCACCTTGAAACCATAACCCCCAACTGGGCATCAGGATTTACCTATATAGCCCAGTACGGCTCTCATAAATTCTACAAACAATAAAAAAGGAGAGCATCACCTTCTGATGCCCTCCCAATAATTCCAACGCAGTGGATCTGAAGTTTAAGCTTCAGCGGCTTTCCTTATCGCCTCCTCCATATCCTGCAATCTTGTTTCCGACATTCTGATTGAAATAGGATACACCAGTGTTCGGTCAAGCAGATCGGCTGAAACCGGCAAAGCTATGGGATCATAAACAACCCTTCTCTTTCCTCCAGGGTCGGTGAACGGCCAGCCGCTTCTGGTCTGGGTGGAGCCAGCGAGCAAGTGTTCCCATTTTGGGTAGAAATGCCAACTGTTTTCTACCCAGCAAATTGCCGCCGCCCCATTCTCCTGCAGCACCTTGCCTACTCTCTTTCGATGATCGGAATCGGCTAGAGAGAATGACAGAAACGTGGCACTGTCTCCTGTCGGATCCATCAGTTCTCTGAATCTGATCCCCGGAATCAGGCTGAGAGACTCTTTCAGTCTGTGCTTGTTTTTTTTCTGAGCTGCAACCATTGAGTCGAGTTTTGCCAATTGAGCAATACCGATAGCACCCTGCAGTTCCATCATCCTATAGTTAAAACCGATGAACGAACGGCCTTCTCCACCTCTCCCACCAGGATTGACCGCATGATCATGGCCGTGATCGTGATATTCAGACATCTCTGCATGAAGTTTCGGATCATCGGTGATGATCATTCCCCCCTCCCCTGTCGTCATCGTTTTTACCGAATCGAAAGAGAAGGTTCCGCATTTCCCAAAGGTACCTAAATACTTCCCATTTATGTGGCCGCCGGCCGCCTGGGCAGTATCCTCGAGCACAGGGATCCCGGCCTGGTCGGCAATTTCTATGATTTCCTCAATTCGAGCAGCCGCGCCCAGCATGTGAACCGGAACGATACAGGCGGTTTTGTTGTTAATTTTGTTCTTCAGATCGGCCGGATCCATATTCAGTGTCGCATCGATTTCGCTGAATACCGGAATTGCTCCGACTTCTAAGATGGCTTCCCAGGTTGCGACAAAGGTAAAACCCTGGGTAATGACCTCATCTCCCGGCCCAACCCCCATGGCCTTCAGGGCGACTTTCAAAGCAGCAGTGCCAGAACTCACCGCCTGGGCATAGCCGGCTCCGGTGTAGGCACAAAATTTTTCTTCGAATTCTTTTACTTTGTATATCCCTCTGCGCTGCTCGCTAAATTCGTAGCGAAATAAAACACCGGTATCGAGAACCTCGAGAATTTGCTCTTTCTCTTCTGCACCAAATATTTCAAAACCAGGCATACCCCTTCCTCCAAATCGTAATCCCCTGTCTCACAAAACTGCCTATAAACTTCACTGGTTGATACGGATAATTCTACCTGTAAAGTGCCATATTGTCGATAAGTCTTATGCGCTGATTTACCCGGATGGCTCCCAGTGCACGACAACGCCCCCACACCTTGGAAAGCCCTTGCAGACTCTGCTCATCGACAATCGACAGGTACTCGAGAGAGCAAGAGTTATTCTTGTCAAACAGGGCCGCAGCTGTCTTGATTAAATCATCGGTATCGATAGTGCCCTTGCTCTCAAACACTCGTTGCCTGATCAACTGCAGAGCCTTATAAAGCACTAAAACTTCCCGGCGCTCTGATTCGCTCAGGTAGGCATTACGTGAACTCATTGCCAATCCGTCATCTTCTCTGACAATGGGAACGCCGACTATAGAAATAGCGAAATTGAGATCCTGGGTGAGTTGTTGAATGATCCTCAACTGTTGAAAGTCTTTATCTCCGAAAAATGCATAGTCCGGAAGAACGATGTTGAACAGTTTGGTAACAACCGTGGCAACCCCTGTGAAATGGCCTGGTCGGTCAACACCACATAATCCGGCAGCTAAACTGGCAACAGAAACCTCTGTCTTGTGGCCCGAGTGATAAATCTCCTGAGGCCCGGGGCAGAACATTACATCGACACCGACCTGCCGAGCCTTGGCACAGTCACCATCAAAATCTTGCGGATACACATCGAGGTCCTCCCCCGGTCCAAACTGGGTGGGGTTGACAAACAGGGAGACAACCGTCTTGTCGGCTCTATGTGCCGATGTCCGCATCAGTTCCAGATGCCCGTCATGGAAATATCCCATGGTCGGCACCAGACCTATGTCACAGCCTTCTAGGCGCCAATTGGCGACAACCTCACGAATTTCTTCGATTGATCTGCTGATAATCACTTTACTGCCTTGATTCTAGCGATTTTCTCTTCCACCATTACCCGCTGCAGGGTGGCAGATGGATCCAGCATGGCCAGATAGTTTTCATAAAGTTCCAGTGCTTTATCATTATTGCCCTGTAATTCATGGATGCGGGCCGTTCCTAGATAGCCAATGTCCTGATAGCCTTCCAGCTCCATCAGTTTGGTATACTCAGCGGCTGCTTCTTCAAAATTCTGGGCCGCCTCGGACGATTGGGCGATACCTACAGAAACTAGCGGCCAGAGAGGAGATGATGCTTTGAGTTCATCCCTTACCTCCTTGAACTTCTGCTGTGCTTCGATCATCTTTGAGTCATTCATATACTCCTGGGCAGTATTGATAGACGCCCAGAGCGCTGCGTCCGTACCTTTGAATTTCTTTTCTACTTCAGAGAGCTTATCCAACATCTGCTGACCGCTTAATTCCTGAGCTGAAAATAACGCCTCTGAGCTTTTCTCAATTTTGCCATCCCTATATGAGCTATAAAGCGACCAGCCCACCACAAGAATAACCAGCCCGGCGATACCAGCCTGAACAAGTCTTTTGTGCTCTTTGACGAATTTAATTACTGCCGGCGGCAGGTTGAGCTGCTCCAGCAATCCTTCAAGACTGTTCTTATCCCGCTCGTCAACGTACTCCTTATCGAAGATATCTTCGTTGGCCATCAGAGTTCTCCTAGAT
>Ga0316193_10002218_pt1 | contig 13557 bp, 9 predicted proteins | sample MerIslsedime2_MG_FD_207735 | JGI IMG/M metagenome (GOLD analysis project Ga0316193, IMG submission 207735) | Coastal sediment microbial communities from Maine, United States - Merrow Island sediment 2 | ecosystem: Environmental > Aquatic > Marine > Coastal > Sediment | place: USA: Maine...
GATTCCTCCACCTGCCACCCGTCGAGGCTCTCCGAAACGATCTCTGCCATGGTCACCGGTGGATCTCGCGGAACGGCCTGGCCGTCGCTGAGCGACGCCACGGGCGACACTTCGGGACCGGACTTGCCGGAACACGCCACCAGCACGAGAAACGGCAGGAACGCGCCGGTCCGGGCCGTACGAATGAACGAGCGTCTGCGCCCGACACGACCAGTCTCGATGCCGAATTCCATCAAACCGCGCCTCCTGTGGGGACCTTAAAGGCCCTACAACCGATAGTTGGGAGCCTCGCGCGTAATGACCACGTCGTGCGGATGTGACTCCCGCAATCCGCCCGCTGTCATGCGCACGAACTCCGCCCGGGTCCGGAGTTCATCAACGTCCTTAGCGCCGCAATATCCCATTCCGCTGCGCAATCCGCCCACTAACTGGAAAAGAGTATCGGCGACCGGTCCCTTGTAGGGCACCCTGCCTTCGATGCCCTCCGGGACCAGTTTCCGTCGCTCCGTATCGTCCTGAAAATAGCGATCCGCAGAGCCTTCCTCCATCGCGGAGAGCGAGCCCATTCCGCGGATCAACTTGAATCTTCGCCCCTCGAGCAGGAACGACTCGCCGGGACTCTCCTCTGCACCTGCAAGCATCGAGCCCAGCATGCACGTCGATGCACCTGCAGCCAGGGCCTTCACTATGTCCCCGGACTGCTTGATTCCACCGTCGGCGATGATCGGAATGTCTCCGGCGCCCTTGACCGCTTCCAGGATCGCTGTGACTTGCGGAACGCCCACTCCGGTGACCACCCGGGTCGTACATATCGATCCCGGTCCAATACCAATTTTCACAGCGTCCACGCCCCGCTCAGCAAGCGCGCGAGCACCCGCTGCGGTCGCAACGTTGCCGGCGATCAACTGCACGTCGGGGTGTGCCTCCCGGATCCTTTCGACCGCGGTAAGCACACCGTCGGAATGCCCGTGAGCCGAATCGACGACGAGTGCGTCCACCCCGGCGTTCACCAGTTCCCGGGCACGGGTCATATCGGCCATCGATGCTCCTACTGCCGCTCCGACCAGCAGTCGTCCGTGCCTGTCCTTGGACGCGTTGGGATGTGCTCGGCGTTTGAAGATGTCCTTGACCGTGATCAGACCACGCAGTCTTCCCTCCCCGTCCACGACGGGAAGCTTTTCGATCTTGTGACGATGCAGTGTATCTTCTGCCTCCTCGAGCGACGTACCTACGGGGGCGGTTACAAGTCCCTCCCTGGTCATCACCTGGCTGATCGGTCGATCCAGGTCGCTCTCGAAGACGAGGTCGCGATTCGTGAGAATCCCGACCAGTCTCTGTTCCGCATCCACCACCGGAACGCCGCTGATCGAGAAGTCCCGCATCAGCGCGGTGGCCTGCCTGAGACTCGCATCGGGTCCGAGCGTGATAGGATCGAGGATCATCCCGCTCTCGGAGCGTTTGACCCGGTCCACCTGCCCACACTGGCCGTCGATCGGCATGTTCTTGTGGATAATCCCGATTCCGCCTTCCCGCGCCATGGCGATCGCCATCTGGTGCTCGGTCACTGTGTCCATGGCAGCGGACACCAGCGGAACGGCAAGCTCGATCTCGCGTGTCAGGCGCGAACCGACCGACACCTCTGCGGGGTGCACATGAGATCTGCGGGGAACGAGAAGGACGTCGTCGAACGTCAGAGCTTCCGGAAACGAACGTTCGGTCATTTGCGGTATCGAGCCGTCTGGGGTTCGCGGCGCCTGACGCGCCGGATCGACGGAAACGTGCGGGAGCCGGCTTTGCGCCGATTGCGCTCGAAAGGCACCCGGAACGGTCTCGTCACGAACAGAAGAGGGTAGACCACGCCCCTCCGGCCGTCAACCATTTCGGTGCCGGACGGCGTTCGAGCCCACGGCGCTATTCGATCGAAATCTCGCGCGATCGTGGCGGATCGCTCGAACCATTCTTCTTCGGTGGGGCAGAGGGTTCCGGGCGACTCGATCCCTCGAGCTCAACCAGGAATTCCTTACCGGCGGCGCGGAACGTACCGAGCACGCGGTCCGCGGCCCCCATGACCTTCATCGTCTCACGGATCGCCGTTGCCGGGACGCGCCCCTTTCTCATCGTGTCCTGGAACATCTCGCCGAGTTTCTGGATCCCCGAGGCCCGCGCCTCATCTTCTCCGTACTGTGACCGCAGGTAGTTGATGAAGTCCAGTACCTGGTAGGCCTTCTCATCCGGCAGAGAGTCGAGCTTTCTCCAGATCTCGTTGCGCAAAATCTCGTTCATCGGGCCCCTGATCGGCTCGGGTTGGTCCGTATCACCTGCGTCCGCCATATCTACTTCGGTTTCGCGGACAAAAAGTTTCATCCACGAACTCCGTTCAGCCACCACCCATGCATCGCTCGCGAGTCGACCCTGGCGCCCCTACCATTAGGGTGAGACAGGGCTGTCCACGGGCGTTCACGCCCGGCATATACTCGTAACATAGCGCCAAATTCGTTTCCAGCGGAGTAGCTGCCTTCAGATGAGCGGACAGGAAGCAGGTCGGCAACTGGCCCTTGTGACCGGTGGGGGGGTCAGGATCGGACGCGCAATCGCACTGACTCTCGGCGCCGCTGGGTGGCGGGTAGCCGTGCACTACCGAAACTCAGAGGCGCCGGCGCTGGAGGTAGTCGACCTTCTTGAACGTTCCGGGGCGAAGGGCGTGGCTCTGCAGGCAGACCTCTCGGACCCCCAGCAGATCCCGGGGCTGATCCGGAACGTGGAGTCGGAATTGGGCGGACTCGACCTGCTGGTAAACAGCGCCGCAGCCTTCCCGCGCCACGATCCGCTCACGGTTTCGGCGGACGAGTGGGACTCCCTGTTCGATCTGAACTTGCGGGCGCCGTTCCTGTGTGCCCGTGAGGCCGCGAAGCTGATGGAGACGTCGGGCGGGTCGATCATCAACATCGCTGATACCGGGGCTGACGATGCCTGGCCGGGGTACGTACCGTATGTGGCCTCCAAGGCCGGTCTGGTGAGCATCACGCGGGGGCTCGCCCGGGCCTTTGCACCTTCGATTCGGGTCAACGGGGTGGCGCCCGGACCGGTTCTACTCCCACCAGGCGAAGACTCGCCTGCGGACCGTCGGGCGGCCGCGGACCGCACGGTCCTGGGACGAATCGGAACGCCGGAGGACGTGGCCGAAGCGGTTCTTTATCTCGCCACCGCCCGCTATGTTACGGGTGAGATCATTCGAGTCGACGGAGGGCAGCACCTGCTCTGAGCGACTCCGCTCGACACCCGTCGGATGATCACGGAACTCCCATCCGGGAGGTCAGTGTGTTCGAACGAATCCTCGTCGCGCTCGACGGCTCCGCCGACTCCCGCAATGCCGCTGAGATCGGAATTCGGCTCGCCACCCGGTTCGATTCTCGGGTCACGGCGCAGTTCGTGATCGACGCGCGTGTCACCGAGGGACCGGCTGTCGAGTCGCTCGCTCCTCTGTGGGGAGAGATCAGCCCGCGCCCGTTCCGGGCAGAGGTGCTGCAAGTATGGAAGGAGCGATCCGAAGCCGAGCTTGCCTGGTTTTCGGATCGAGCTGCGAAATCCGGGTGCAGATCCGTCGAAAGTCACGAGGATTCAGGCCTGGCTGAAGAGTCGATCTTGGCCAGGGCGGCTTCCGCCGATCTCGTCGTGATGGGACGCCGGGGGGAGAATGCGGGCTTCGGGCTGCACCCGGTCGGATCCACACTCGCGAGGGTCCTGCGCCACTCCCCGCACCCGATCCTGGCGGCAGAGCGGGCGTCGGCGGACCAGCGCACAGTGTCAGAGGCAAACAAGACACCCATCGACGTGCCGCGCGTCTGCCTCGTGGCGTACGATGGGAGGGAGCCTGCGGCACGGGCCCTGGACCTGGCGATCCGCTACTGCAGCTCGGCCCCGGCCGAGATCCGGCTTCTGGCTGCAGGCGCCACCGACTGCGAGAAGCTCCTGGAGCCGGCTCAAAGGCTGTGTCACGATCACGATGTCGCATGGGAATCCGTACGGCTGGACGCCGAGCCGGCGGACGCAGTGGCCGAAGGGGTTCTGCGCTGGGAGGCAGACTGCCTGTTCATGGGCGCGTACGGGCACGGGCGTCTGCACGACCTGCTGGTTGGATCGAGGACTGAGGAGATTCTCGGAGCTGTCAGCGTTCCGGCGTTCCTCGTTCGCTGAGTCGCCGGTCAGAGTGGAGGGAACGGCAGTAGCACGGCGAATACTGCGCCTCCCCCGGGGCCGGTGTCCACGGCAATCGAGCCGCCCGCCGCGCGAATGAGGCGCGCGCTGATCGACAGCCCGAGTCCGTGTGTCCACCCGCGGGTCTCGCCAGCAAGGCGGTTCGGGTCATCGGCATCGAGCACCGCCCGGATCTTCTCGATCGGCAACTGCTGACCGGAATCGCTTACCACGATCTCCAGACTCCCGTCGTGCTGATCCGCCACCAGCACGTCCACCGAGCCGCCGTCGTGCAATGCGTGAATCGCGTTCGAGGTGAGGTTCAACAGAACACGATTCAGTACTTGAGAGTCTCCCGTGCGAAGTCCGACTGCCGTCACCTCGATCCCGAGCTCGACACCATTGTGAAGAGCCAGCGGACCGACGAGGCTCTGGACGTCCGCCACCACGGTCTCGATCGAAAACGGCATCATGGCGCTGGCCATCGGAGTACTGCTGCCGAGCCGCGCGAAGTCGATCACATCGTTGACCATCTTGACGAGAGTCACGGCCGCCATGAACAGGACTTCGATCTGCCTTGCCTGAATCGGGTTGAGGGGTCCGCTGTGTTCGCTCTTGAGTGCATCGGCAAGGAAGAGGATCGAGTTGAGCGGCGATCGGAGGTCGTGCGAAATATCCTGGAGGAATTGGCGCTGGCGGAATGCGTGCCTGTCCAGGACCTGCGACACCGCCTCCATGGCTGCAGCATCGAGGTCCGCATGTCGGCGGGCCCGGAGACCACGCGTTGACGGGTCCTGTCCCTCTTCGGCACGCAGCAGACCCGCCCGCAGTCGCGCCAGGGCTTCGCCGATGTCGTCGAGGGAAAGTTCGTGCGCCTCGGTCGCAACACTCTCCGCATGCGAATCTCCTGCGAGCGACCCCGTGTCGGAATCCAGTGCCCGAGCCAGGATCCGCATCGCTGGCTGCAGACGAGACGGGGCCCCCTCGACTGCCGAACCGGGACTCCAGCTTCGGTCCGGTTTCGACCGTCCCCCGTCTCCCCCGCCTCCAGGCTCTTCGTCGTTCAGGGGCGGAAGCGTCCGTTCACGACGATTGTCAGGACGCAAATGCTTCCCTCGCCAGATTGTGCTTGTCCATCAAGCGGTAAAGCGTCGTACGATCGATCCCGGCCTGTCGGGCCGCTTCAGACATATTTCCTTCCGTCCGGGCAACGAGTTGTGACAGATACTCACGCTCGAATCGATCGACGAGCTCCTGCTTTGCATCGTGAAACGGCTGCGCCACGTCGAACGAAGGGATTCCGGAGATTCTCCGCTCACCATCGGTCTCGCTCGTGCCGAGCATCGACAGGCGGTCTGGCGGAATTTCCTCGTTGGGATCCGACAGGACCACGAGGTTCTCGATCACGTTCTGCAGCTCCCGGACGTTTCCGGGCCAGTCATATGAAACGAGTCTGTCCAGCGTCGCTCGACTCAGCCTCGGTGGTTCTTCCCCCTCCAGCTGATGTCGTTTCCAGAAATGGGTCACGAAGTGCTTGATCAGAACAGGAATGTCTTCCGGCCGCTCACGAAGCGCCGGCAGGCGGATCGGGACCACCCTGAGCCGATAGTACAGGTCGTGGCGCAGTAACCCCTCGTCGAGCGCCTGCTCGGGCTCCCGGTTCGTCGCGGAGATGAACCTGACATCCACGACTGCGTCGTCCTTCTCGCTTCCCACCCGTCGCAGGACGCCGTCCTGCAGGACACGGAGGAGCTTCGCCTGCAGCGGCATCGGCATTTCCGCCAGCTCGTCGAGGAAGAACGACCCCCCGTCGGCCACCTCGAGCAGGCCGGCTTTGTCACGGATCGCTCCGGTGAATGCCCCTCGTTTGTGCCCAAACATCTCGGACTCGAGAAGCTCGCCCGGCAGGGCGGCGCAGTTGACTGCCATGAAGGGCCTGCGTGATCGCCGGCTCTCCCGGTGGATATACTGGGCAAACAGCTCTTTACCGGTGCCGCTTTCGCCAGTGATGAACACGGAGGCGTCGGTGGGCGCTACCTTCAACGCCTTGGCCACCGCCTCCCGCATCGACTTGGACACGCCGAGAATCTGGGCGGCGCCGCGCTCGACCAGGACACCTTTGCGTTCCGTCGGAGTCGAGATCTTGCGAGTCCGGAGGAGCGTATAGGCGGCCCGACCGACGAGGACAAGCAGTTGAGTGGCGGTGAACGGCTTTGGCAGGTAGTCCCACGCGCCGGCCTGCATCGCCCGAACACTGCTCTCGGCCGTCGCGTGGCCGGTCATGACGATCGCCAGCGTATCGGGGTTTCGTTTTCGGACTTCGGCCAGAATGTCGAGACCGTGTACGTTGGGCATGTTCTGATCGATCAGAACAATGTCGTATTCCTGGGCCCGTACGCGCCGCAGGGCCTCTTCGGCCCGTCGCTCGAGCACCACCTCGTACCCCTCGGCCGACAGCACCGTCTCACAACTTTCGAGAATGCTCGGCTCGTCATCTACGACGAGGAGTCGAATTGTCCGCAGAACCTCGGGGTCCAGAGCCAGGGGGTTTCCATCAGGATCCCCGGCGCCGTCGTCCGCCTGCGCTTCTTCGAGAATCTCCTGTTCCAGCTCGTGAATCTCGCTCACTTCGCCTGCTGTCTCCCAGACGCATTCTGCGCGCGTCTCCGAGGTCTGACTTGTCCCCGTGCTCGTCCGCGGGGCTTCGCCGCGGAAAGTGGGCAAGTCCCGGACCCGTGTGGCGACCAGGCTGCACTTTCGTCCACCATGGTGTGGGAATTCTGCCACGCACCGGGTCCTCGGACACAGCCGGCGACGGGCATGCCTGACGAGGCGCCAAAATCGCGGTTAAGTGCAGAAATCAGGGGCGTTCGTGGTGATCCCTCAGCCCGACCCTGATCCCCTGCCGGTGGATCGCGGGGGGCACGGCAACCATTGTGGCCCGCTGCCCCTCGGACTCGCACCGAACTTCGAGGCGGTGGCTCGAGCGAACCGAGAAGACAGCGGATGAATCGAGGCGCGTTTTGCAGGGCGCAGGGGGGTCGTGCAGGACGCCCGGCGGCTGCGGGCAGCGGGAGAATCTACCGTCCTACGGCAGGGCGCTATCGCCGCTGCTGCCGAGTCCCAGCGTGATCATGGCGATCCGTTCCGCCGCGTGACCGTCCCACAGGGGTGGACGGACTCCCGACCGTTCCGACAACAGGGCTTCGCGGACCACATCGAGCAGACCGTGTGGATCTCCGTCATAGAGTCGATTCGTACCATGCGTGAGCGTTACGGGCCGTTCTGTGTTGGGTCGAACCGTGATACATGGAATGCCCAGCACCGTCGTCTCTTCCTGGATCCCACCCGAATCTGTGACGACTGCAGCGGCGTCTTGCATCAACCCGAGGAAATCCAGGTAGCGAAGTGGTGGAAGAGTCGTCAGCGGCTGGAGAAACTCCTGCAGCTTCAGTTCTTTCACCCGCATAGCAGTCCTCGGGTGCAGGGGTAAGAGCACCTGGTGGCCCGTGCCCGCGACGACCTCCCCCAGTGCCATGAGCAGAGCCGCCAACCGCCCGGGATCGTCCACGTTCGAAGGTCGGTGAAGCGTGACCATCAGGTAACTGCCGGGCTCGAGCCCCATGCCCTCGGCCACCCTCATCCCTGCCGCCCGCTCGCGATGTCGTTCTAGCGTGTCGATCATGACGTTGCCGACGAAGTGAACCCGGTCTTCACGTACGCCTTCGGCCGCCAGATTCTCGTTCGCAGCCGCCTCCGTTGTGAACAGGGCGTCGCTCAGGCGATCCGTGACGACCCGGTTAATCTCCTCGGGCATGGTCCAGTCACCGCTGCGCAGTCCGGCCTCCACGTGCGCCACCCGGATCCCGAGCTTCGCGGCCACCAGCGCCGCCGCTACCGTGGAGTTCACGTCCCCGACGGTAAACACCCAGTCCGGGCGCTCCCGGTCGATCACCGGTTCGAGCGCAATCATTACGCGGCCCGTCTGAATTCCGTGCGAACCGGAGCCGACACCGAGACCGACATCCGGGCGAGGCAGGCCGAGATCGTCGAAGAAATACTTCGACAACTCCTCCGCGTAGTGCTGCCCCGTGTGGACGAGGACCTGGTCGACTTCGCCAGTGCGCTCGAACGCCTCCATCACAGGAGCGATCTTCATGAAGTTGGGGCGAGCCCCGACGACGTGGACGATCTTCAATCTCTTACTCCACCGTGACGCTCTTTGCGAGGTTGCGTGGCTTGTCCACGTCACATTCCCGCAGGACTCCAATGTGATAGGCGAGGAGCTGCAGCGGAATGCTGGTCAGAATCGGCAGCAACCCGTCCTTCGTGTGCGGAACGAAAAGAACCTCGTCGGCCAGCTCGGCCACGCCATTCGGGTGCGTCGTGATGGCGATGAGTCGCCCACCACGCGCTTTTACTTCCTGCATGTTCGATTTGACCTTGGCGTAAGTCCCATCACGCGGAGCGACGACCACGACCGGCATGTTCTCGTCGATCAGTGCGATCGGGCCGTGCTTCATTTCGGCCGCCGAGAAGCCCTCCGCGTGCACATAGCTGATTTCTTTCAGCTTCAACGCACCCTCGAGAGCTACAGGGAAGCTGTATCCCCGGCCCAGATAGAGGAAGTTGTCGTGCTCGACGAGACGCCCGGCCATTGCCTCGATCTCCTCCGCCTGTTCCAGCACGTCCGCTACCTGTCTCGGCAACGCCTGGAGGGCTTCGATCCAGGACCGGACTTCCGCCGGCGCCAGGTCACCCCGTTTGTCGGCCATGCACAGCGCGAACAGGGCCAGCGCCGTGACCTGAGAGGTAAACGCCTTGGTGGATGCCACTCCGATCTCGGGTCCGCAGTGCAGGTAGACGCCGGCATCGGTCAGTCGCGCGATCGAACTGCCGACCGTGTTGACAACGCCGAGTGTCGTGCAGCCGCGTTGCTTGGCCATCTCGAGCGCGGCGAGCGTATCGGCCGTCTCCCCGGACTGCGAGATCCCGATTACGATCGTCCCTTCCTCGAGCACCGGGTTCCTGTATCTCCACTCAGACGCATACTCGACCGTGGCGGGCAATCGGCACAGCTCTTCGAGTAGATAGGCTCCGATCACGGCGGAGTGCCAGGAGGTGCCACAGGCCGTAAACACGACTCGTTTCGCCTCGCGCAGGGCCGGCCCGACGTCACGGAGTCCGCCGAGCCTAACGCTGGTGGACCCGGGAACGATTCTGCCGCGCAGCGTTTGCGCGATCGTCTCCGGCTGCTCGTAGATCTCCTTCAGCATGAAGTGCTCGTATCCGCCGCGTTCCGCCTCCTGGAGATCCCATTCGATCTCCTGAATCGGCTTGTCGATCCGCGTCAGAGCCTCCATGCAGACGATATCGCAGCCAGTGGAGTCGAACACGGCCATCTCGCCGTCGTCCAGGTACAGTACGCGCCGGGTGTACGGGAGAATCGCCGAGGCGTCGGACGCGGCGTAGATCGCTCCCCGACCGAGGCCGATCATCAGTGGGGAGCCGCGGCGCGCGCACACGATCCGGCCAGGCTCGTTGGCTGAGATCACCGCGATCCCGAAGGTACCTTCGACCAGGCGCAGCGCCCGCGCTACGGCGAGCTGCAGGGGCGGCTCCTTCTGTTCAGCGATCAGGTGGGCGAGGACCTCCGAGTCGGTTTCCGACCTGAACTCGTGCCCGCGGCGGCGCAGTTGTTCGCGAAGCAGATCGGCATTCTCGATGATCCCGTTGTGCACGACCGCGATCTCGCCGGCTGTGTCGATGTGCGGGTGAGCGTTCGACTCGGTGGGAGGTCCGTGAGTCGCCCACCGGGTATGCGCGATGCCCGAGGACCCGCTGACCGGCCGTTCGAGAAGGGCCCGATTCAGTCCCTCGATGCGCCCGGCCACACGCCGAATCTCGAGACCCTGTCCGTTCTGAATGGCCAGTCCGGCCGAATCGTAGCCCCGGTACTCGAGCCTCTCCAGTCCATCGAGGAGGATCGGAACTGCTTCACCAGAGCCGACGTACGCGACGATTCCACACATGTCAGTTTAGTCCCCCGTAAGTGTCCCAACTGGGATTCGCTGCTGCCGGTGAGTCGGGGTACAAGGGACGGGCCAGACCCGGGAGAATTCAGGGTTCAATACCCGGTGCTCACCTGTATACGGCGGAGTTCTGCCGCGAAGCGGGAGTCCCGCGCTGGAATGGAGCCTCGTGTTGCGGGCGAGTCGGACCTGGCGCTGTTGCGTCTGCACGACAGAATCCCCACCCGAAATCCAGGTTGGCGGTCCGCCGGTGTGTATCGGTGACTGACGGGTGCCGGATCCCGCCGATAGCGGCTGAGGCGCCGGTCCGTCGGAATCCCGGCTCAGGATGTGGCGCTTCACCCACAGCGGCGGCACCTTTAGGGTTAGTACTGCGTATACAGGGCCGGCGAAGCCGTGTGCCGGACGTATCTGGAACGGCACTCGTCTTGCGAGAAGGGTGCACGATGAATCGGGCGACCGCCTGGCGGCGACCCGGGGAGCCCCGCGCATGCGGGTCGAAAGAAACCCAGGCAGGAATCGAGAGCGTGACTGACGAGCGAGAGCCACAGGGCGGTATTCCTACCCTATACGGGCGGCGCCCGTACGAGATCCAGTCGCACGAACAATACCCGTTAGCGGTAGATGGCGGGGGCGAGGGCCCCGACCCGCGGCGGCTGCTGGCATCACTCTGGCGCTGGAAATGGTGGATCGCGGCGTGCGCGAGTCTGGGCGTTCTGGGAGGAGTTGTGGCAGGACGCTTCGTTGAGCCCGAGTATCAGGTCAACGCCTCGATCTGGATCGAACAGGAGGACAGGATCGGTGGGCCGGTCGGCGGAGTCGAGCCGCTCGCGGCGGAGGGCTGGAGCAGCGTACTGGCGAGCAACAAGGTTCTGCGCTCGGTCGTGCTGCAGAGCAAGCTGTGGCTCCGGCTCGACGATGTCGATCCTGGTGCCGCCGAGGCCTTCTCCGGGCTGGAAATCACGGACGAGACCCTGATGGGCGCGTACACGCTGGAGATCGGCAGGAACGGGGCCTATGAGCTGACCAGGCGTGACACGACGGCCGTGGAATCCGGCACACTCGGCGGACCCGTCGGCGCATCGTTCGGGTTCGACTGGAATCCGCCGGCCGAGTCGTTCCGGCCGGGTGCCCGAGTCAAATTCAACGTTCGCTCCGTCGATGCTGCCATGCAGGGCCTGAGGCAGCGTCTCGACGTCAGGTTCGACGACAAGGCGGGGATCATATACACGACGCTGCTCTGGAAGGACCGGGTGGAGGCGGCATACATCGTCAACACGATCCAGGATGAGTTCCTGCAGACGGCGGCCGATCTGAAGAATCGAGAGCTCAAGGAAACTGCCGATATCCTCGCCGAGCAGACCCGGCAGTCAGAGGCCCGCTTGCGGCAGACCGAGTTGGCGCTGGAACAGCACAAGATCCGCACGATCACACTTCCATCGGAGGGCCTCAGCGTCGCGCCGACGATGGGAGAAGGCGGACAGATCGCGGTCGCCACCCGTGACCCGGTGTTCGACGCCTACTTCCAGCGGAAGGTCGAGCAGAGTTCCCTCGAGGCGGAGCTCCGGCAGCTGCAGCGGATCAATGCGGACGCCAGGAACGGAGGCCGCATCGACGTCCTCGGCCTGCAGACACTCTCATCCGCCGGGCGGTACCCGGCGCTCCAGTCGGCGCTCGAGGAGTTGAGCCTCAAGGAAGCCCAGCGCCGCTCGCTGCTCCTGACTTTCACCGAGCAGCACGAAGAGGTGCAGCAGCTGACCGCCGAGATCAACGGACTCACTACCGTGACGATCCCGGCGTTGATCGGTGATCTCGTATCTCAGCTCGAGACGCGGCTCGGCACGCTGGACACGCAACTGGCAGACCAGACGACCGAGCTGCAGAGGATTCCGGCGCGTTCGATCGAGCAGGCCCGCCTGGAGCGCGAAGTTTACAATTCCGCGAGCATCCACCAGGAGCTTCAGACACGGCTCAAGGAGGCTGAGCTCGCGGTGGCGACCAGCTCCCCCGGTCTGCAGGTCCTGGATCAGGCGACGCCACCTCTGTGGCCGACCGAAAACACGGCACCGCGTATTCTGCTCATGGTCAGCCTCGCCGGCCTGGGACTCGGAATCGGCGGCGCGCTGCTGTTCGACAAGTTCGACAAGCGGATCCGATACCCGGACCAGGTGAGCAAGGATCTCGGACTTCCGGTGCTGGGCATCGTTCCCCGGCTCGACTCGCAGACCGGAATGGACGCCGAGGTAGCAGTGGAAGCGTTCCGCTCGATTCGCGTGCAGATCAGCCACGCCAACGGCGGATCGCGGGGTACGCTGCTCGTGACCAGCCCTGCGCCGCGAGACGGCAAGTCGATGGTCTCGGCAAATCTGGCGATATCCTACGCCGCAGCAGGATTCAGGACGATTCTCGTCGACGCGGATGTCCGCCGCGGGCACGCGCAGGAGATGTTCTCCGTGGCGCGGTCGCCCGGGTTGACCGACTACCTGTCGAATCAAGCCGATCTGGCATCTGTTCAGCAGGCGACTTCGGTGGACAACCTGACGATGATCGCGCGTGGCGGCGCATCCGCTTTCAACCCGGAGATGCTGGACGCGAAGGTGATGGACGAGCTTCTCGCGGCCCTGCGCTCAGAGTATGACGTGGTCGTTCTGGATGCGCCGCCGCTCGCTGCCGGTGCGGACGTGCTCGTCCTCGGTAAGCGCTCGGACAAGGTGGTGATCGTGCTGCGCGCCGGCGAAACGGACAGCCAGCTGGCACGTACGAAGCTGGACCTGATCGGCAACGTGAACCTGCCGATCGTGGGCGCGGTGTTGAACGCCGTGCCGACCGGTTCGCACTACTATCCGTACTACGCCAACTACTACTACGCGGACGTGGAGCCGGTGGCGTGACGGTCCGGCCGGGCAGCGCGACGGGGCTACCCACGCGGGTGCTCGTAACTGGCGCTGCGGGGTTCATCGGGTCCCATCTGTGCGACCGACTGCTGGCCGACGGTTGCCGGGTGGTCGGACTCGACAATTTCGACTCCTTCTACCCGGAGTCGACCAAGCGCGCCAATCTCGCCGCTGCGCTGCAGAACCCCGGAATGCGTCTGATTGAAGGAGACATCAGGGACGGAGTGCTGCTGGAAGGACTGTTTACGGACGTCCCGCTGGACGCCGTCGTACACCTCGCGGCAAGACCAGGAGTGAGACCGTCGCTGGATGCCCCCGAACCATGTATCCAGGTGAACGTGGACGGAACGCTTCAGCTGCTCGAAGCAATGCGGCGGCACCATGTGGGCCGACTCGTTTTTGGATCCTCGTCATCCGTTTACGGCAACAGTTCGATC
>Ga0316193_10002220_pt1 | contig 13552 bp, 15 predicted proteins | sample MerIslsedime2_MG_FD_207735 | JGI IMG/M metagenome (GOLD analysis project Ga0316193, IMG submission 207735) | Coastal sediment microbial communities from Maine, United States - Merrow Island sediment 2 | ecosystem: Environmental > Aquatic > Marine > Coastal > Sediment | place: USA: Maine...
CCCAGTGCAGGCCATCATCCTCTGACTTCCACAATCCGCCCGAGCCGCTGCCATGGAAAAACACATGCCTGTCTGTCGGGTGACCTGCTACAGCGGGACCGCGCGTACCGTGTGTCGGACCGACAAAGCGCCCCTGGATACCCTGCGTAAAGCCATAGTCTTTCAAGATTCCCCGCTTGATTTCCTTCTCTTCAGGGGTCCTGGCAGTCATGTACAGGTCTGAAAAGGCAACACCGGAAAACGATGCCCCGACAAGAAGGAGAATCGCCGAGAGAAGGCAACCGCGTAATGAATTCAATGACATGATAGATCTCCCCTGTGTTTTTACTGTTCACGAAAAGGCAGCCGTGATCACTGCCAGAAAAAATGAATACTAACCGTTTATTCTCGCAAGCACTTATCTGCAAGAATCAATATCATGAATCCGTTGACGCATCATGCAAAGTAATTGCCGCGGCCATGTAGAATAATGCGCATATGGATATTGATGACCTCAGTCATGATGTAGCCAGCAAGCCAACGCTGCCACTGGTCCGCCTTGAACTGTTCCTGCCCTTCGTCCAGGAACTGGACCAACGGGGACTCGACGCCGACAGTCTGCTCCAGCAACACGGCCTTGTGCGCGCATCCATCAATGACACCAACCTGTTTATCTCGGTCAACATCATTCACAAAATGCTGGAAGACTGCGCCAGGCTATCGGGTGACCCCTATTTTTGCCTTTACGTTGGAGAACAGCTGGATGTCTCTCGCTGGTCACCACTGATTGATGCCGCGACGCGGGCCACTTCCCTGGGTGATTTCCTGACTCGTTTCATCCTTGCCACAACAGATGACGCATCCTCGGTAACACAGGTTCTGGAGGTAAAGGGTGTCTACGCCTTCTTCAGGGAACAGCGCATAAGCGAGCCGACTGTCACACCGTCGCAAAACGACGCCTTTACCGCAGCCTATATGTTATCCATCCTGAAACGTGCGGCCGGGGCGCACTGGGACGCCAGGTCCGTGTTGCTACAGGTATGTGACCCCGACGCGCTGCCAAAGGGGTACGAGGGCATTCAGATCGTGGGAGGCGATAATCGCGGCATGTCGGTTCGTTTTCCAACCGAGTGGCTGACCTATGATATTGAACGGCAGGGTTTCATCTCCGCAGCGTCCCTCCCCGCCAACCGCATTCATCCGCCCGGCTCGTTTCTCGAGGCCCTGTGGCTGACTCTGTCTCCCAGGCTGGGCAGCGACGAGCTCTCGGTCGATCATGTCGCCCACCTGTTCGGCCTCAGCCGGCAGACCCTGCAACGCCGGCTCAAGGCCTCTGATACCAGTCTGACACAGGAGATTGCACAGCTTAAACAACAACACGCCATCGAGGCACTAGTCCACACGGACAGACCCGTGGCAGAAATTGGCGAGGGCCTGGGCTTTCACAATCCGGCCAGTTTCACCCGTGCATTCAGGTCGTGGACCGGACAGTCACCCAGGGATTACCGCAACACGCATTAAAGACGTTGAGTTCATTCGACACTGATACCAGAATTTGGCACCTGACATTGGAGAATACAATGCAGTCCCGTAACCGATACGTTTTTATCGTGGCCCTGCTCCTTGCCATGTCCATGCCGGCGATGGCACAAGATGATGAATGGATAACCGTAACCGGTGCAGATACCCTGCGCAATTTCATGAGTGGACGTACCGTAGAAAGAAGGCTGATGAGATTGCGGCGGAACTGGCCAACCCCAATACGCCAATGGCTTCAATGACCTTCAAATTACAATTCCGTGGTTTCACCGGGGATTTACCCGATGCCGACGATCAGAACAGCACCACCCTGCTCTTCCAGCCATCGATCCCCTTTCCATTGGATAATGGCGATACCATTCTGTTTCGTCCGGCAATTCCCTTGCTGATCAATCAGCCGGTATTTGATGCCGGCGACCAGGACTTTGATGGAACCACCGGACTGGGCGATATTGCATTTGACCTGGCTTATGCGAGAACCTCCGACACAGGCATATTGACGGCTGTAGGTATTATTTCTTCGCTACCGACGGCCACGAATGACCTGGGCAGCGATCGCTTTACATTAGGCCCGGAAGTACTGCTTGGTAAATTGACCAAGAAGTATGTACTTGGTGCATTTCCCAGTCACCAGTGGGATATTGGCGGCTCAGGGGATGCGGATATCAGTTTGACGACAGTACAGGTATTTGCCACCTATTTACCCGGCGGTGGCTGGAACGTGGGATCTGTACCCATCATGACTTATGACCACAATACCAATGACTGGACGATCCCGATAAATCTCCAGATTGGTAAAACAGTAATCGCGGGTGGTCGCCCCTGGAAGCTGGGCATGGAACTTAATTATTATGTCGAACAGCCTGATCCTTTCGGGCCTGATTGGATGATCGGCTTTAATGTCACACCTGTAGTGAAGAACAGGATCGCCGGCTGGCTTAAGTAATGAAGTCGCCTTCTGACCGGTTGTATGCATTAGCTATTATTATTTTGTTCCATTATGAAAAAAATAACTTTGCGAAGCGGGGTGCTCCAGCCATAGTGCGCTGCATGACTGGTAATTCGCCATGCGCAGGCTATTTCTGTTGACTCCCCACATTAGACCAGTACACTAGTCTATACACTCAAATCAGGGTATATCAAATGGCTAAAGAAATTGGTTCCTACGATGCCAAAACAAAATTACCTGAAATACTACGACGGGTTGAGGCGGGCGAGACTTTTACGATCACAAATCGCGGAAAGGCAGTGGCCGATCTGATTCCCAGCAGATCCAGTAGTCGAGAAAAGGCAAAGCAAGCGATAGAAAACTTGCTGGCAATGCCAAAAATAACTGTATCTGATGATGATTTACAATCTCTCAAGGAGAGCGGTAGAAAATGACCGGTTTTGTACTGGACAATTCAGTTGCGATGCGCTGGCTACTGGAAAGTCCGAAGGCATCTGATCAGAAGTATGCAGAAATAGTTTTAAAATCCCTATCTGAACAAGATGCGGTGGTACCGAACCTCTGGCACCTTGAGGCCTGTAACATTGTTCTTGGGGCAGAGAATCGTGGTGAAATCACCGTAGGTGAATCCGAGAAATTCATTAATCAACTGGAAAATCTCCCCATTCATATTGACACCATGTCGGCAAATCAGGCATTTTCCAGAACTATAAATTTAGCACGCACCTATAAATTGAGTAGCTACGATGCGTGTTACCTGGAACTGGCTGTCCGCGAAGGCCTCCCGATTGCGACTTTGGATAAAGCCTTACGAAAGGCTGCAAAGAAAGCTAATGTTGGCCTGTTTTCACAGTGAGAGTGACCATATAAAAGGGGACGCCCATACACTACTCCAATAGACATACCGGCAGGGGTAACCGCTTTATGGCACCAGTCCGCTACGCCATCACTTTAAGGGCGATCTTGTAATTCCCCAGGTACTGAAGATAGATAATGGGTAATTCCGCCGGATTGACGCCAAACAAACTGCTGTGCAGTTTTATCGCGAAGTCGCGAACAACGATCATCATGATAGTTGAAAACAACAGCAGTCCTATATTGATGATGGAGCACCAGCCCAGAAAGGTTGTGAGTGTTTCAATGGTCATAATGGGTATTCCCTGTTTGTAATGGTCCATGGGTAATCCTGTGCACTATCTCAGTTCTCCTCGACGACTAGCAGTCTCCAGTAATTCGGGCCCAGTTCCGGATCCTGCTGCAAGCCGGATCTGTCCATCGCCAGCCTGTTTTTGTTGACCAGCTGATCCAGGTCGTTGATCACGGTGTTGTTATGCAGATGATAAAGGTGACCCGACGCACGGCGCCGACCGGTTGCGGAAACATCGATGATCTCTACCCCGTCAAGCCCTTCCAGATGCGGCCCGGTCCTGCCCAGACGGGGATAACCATGTACCTCCTCCGACAGGGCCAGGGCATTATCATTGTCGGATACATAGATCGTTATATTGCGCACCAGCGGGCGTATCAAAGCCAGGTATTGCCGGAAAATACCGGCATCAATATCTGCGGCAATCAGCACCAGCTGATTCAGCAGGGGCGACTCGCCGCTGTGCTGATCGCTCATCCGCACCAGCGAAAGATAAATACCGCGGGCCCCCAGACTGTGCCCGACGACATCAATATTACCGACCCCGAATGATTCAACCATGTGTTGCAGCGACTGCTTGATGTAGGCAACGCTCCAGTAGATATCTGCCTCGTCATGGGTGTAATTCAGGACCGCGTCGTCTGACGGCCAGCTAAACAGCAGGAAGCGAGAACCCAATTGGAGGTTCTCCTGAAACAGGGCCGCGCGACTGCAGCCCTTCTCAAAACCGATATTGTAGCCATGCACATAAAACAGCGGATGATCCTCGACAACACCCTGCACGGGGTCGCGCCAGAAACTGCCTGCATCGTCTTCGTACACCGATTCCAGCCGCATCTTTCCCTGGGGAAGATAGAAAGGCAGGTTACTGGCAATCGATTCCAGCATGGGAAAGGGCGTCCAGGAGATATCACAGTAACCCGTATGGACTGTGCCCCGTTCATTGCCAAAGTACTCACTGGCAACAGCGCTACCCGTCTTGTCGCGCAGCGAGATAAAGGGCACGGTCCGCCGGATGGCTGGCCCGCTGGCCACCTCATCCGTTTCCGCAGCAGGCTCATCGGTCGCTTGCGGGTCATCATTGCCGGGGCTGCAGGCGGCAAGCACCAGGCCGGCGATGGCAAACCTGAGGCCTGAGAGAAGGTAGCCGTAAAGTTGATGCATAATCAGCGGTCGTTCAGAGGAATCAGTCATCGCCCTATTCTACCTTAACTGCGGCGCCTGCCATGCAACCGCCGTGCAGGCAGCCGCATTACAACAAGCGATGTCCCCGACTACTGCATGATATGTATGATACTGCTTGTGGAACACCCGTTAATTCAATCCGGCAGCTAAACCATGACACAAACAGATCGAATCAAGACCTTGCTCGAACTTGGTGAGCCAGACAGGGGTAATATCTGGCCCGACTATCTGCAATATGGATTTAATGAAGCAGACATACCCGCTCTCCTGGACCTGGTTGCGGATGAGTCACTCGACGAGGCAGACAGTCAATCCAGTGAAGTCTGGGCACCCCTCCACGCCTGGCGCACACTGGGTCAACTGGGTAGCAGCAAAGCTGTCGTACCACTCATTGCCCAGTTCGACAGACTTTGCGATGACGACTGGGGACTCCCGGAATTGTCTACCGTCATGGGCATGCTGGGTGAACCGGCCATTAGTCCGCTGGTTGCCTGTCTGAATGAACCTCAATACAAGGAATTTGCACGGGCAATAGCACTGGACGGTCTGTCTGAAATCGTCAAACGCCAGCCAGATTGTCGAGAGCAGGTTATCCAGAGCTACTGCGACTACATGCATAAACCGGATGAATTGGCACATGCACTTAACGGCCTGCTGATTGGCCGTCTGCTGGATCTTGGTGCAAGGGAAGCCATCGATGATATCCGGCAATTCTTTGCAAAGGACTGTGTGGACATCACTTGCGCCGGCGACCTGGAAGAGGTGGAGATTGAATTCGGATTCCGGGACGAACGCTCGACCCCCAAACCGGACTACTCCCAACTGTATGAATTTGACCCATTGCCTGAACCGGAAAAACCGGAGAAGGATGATGTATTCGGCACGATAGACTTCTATCTGCTGCGCTATGGTCATGATGATTCAATTCTGGATGTCTCCGAGCTGGATGGTTATTTTGCTGCGCTGGCTTGCGCACCGGACACGATCCTGCCCTCGACCTGGATGACCGCCATCTGGGGAGGCATAGAGCAGGCGCCTGACTGGCAAGACAAACAGGAAATCGATGCTTTCACTCACGCTGTCTTCGCACTGTATAACCAGGTAATGCAGAATATGAATGAGGGCAACTATGAAGCACTGTTTCTTGAACGTGAAGCCAGTGGAAAAACGCATACCATTGTCGATGAATGGTGCGAAGGCTTTCTGCGCGGCATCAAACTCTGGGGGCCGTTAGCCACTGCCGATGCAGCACTGACCGAAGAATGCATTCAGGGTATCAAACTGTTTGCAACGGATGCGGGCTTCACCCAACTCGACAACATGAGTGAAGACGAAGTGATTGCACGGCAACAGCTAATCGAACCCGCTGTACGCCGCCTGTTCCAGCACTTCTTCGCACAGCGTAAACAGGTCATGGCTCCTTACGTTCGCGAAAGCCACAATATTGGCCGCAATGATCCCTGTCCATGCGGGAGCGGCAAGAAATACAAGCGCTGCTGTTTGCATTGATACTAATCAGCCAGAAATCTGGTTATCCCCTGCTCGACTTCAGGTCAATTTAGCATTATTGCGACGATGGCATATGCAAGAAGCTAGATAGTACAGGCAGTATCAGGATATATGCCACACGGCTCTTCCCCAGATCGGGTGGGTATACCAAGATCATTGTGTCTCTCGCAGAGACGCAAAGTACGCCAAGGAAGAATGATATTTACCTGCTAAACCATCGCTTAGGCATGCAAAACTCAAGTATCTCTTTGCGTGCTTGGCGTCTTGGCGAGAGTAATATCACGCATTGATCATAAGCGACGCCCACTCGATTTGGTGAAGACCCTGCCACACTAGAGCTGACTCTCGGGAGCGATCCTCATGAACCAGGCCTTGAAACGCAGCCACGGGCCCGCAAGTGGCTCTTTCGTTTCAATCACCTCTTCGCCATTGATGCGGCCGTGCCATTCTAGTTTTCCCTTCTCATTCACGACCACCCGATAGGCCACTGAGGCAAGCCGCTCATCGACGCGGGACGTTATGCCATCAACCAACTCTTCTGAATCGATAAGCAGCCCCATCTCGGCATTGATCTCTATGGAGCGGGGGTCAAGGTTCAGGGAACCGACAAACAGATATCTGCGATCAATGAGAAAGACCTTCGTATGCAGCGTCATGGCATCCGGCCCCTCCTCCATCTCCTGAAGTTCGCGCGCAGCATTAGCCCTTGCTTCATACAGTTCTGCGCCGGCCCTGATGACATCTTTTCGATAACGTGCATAGCCGCCATGCACCGGAACGTGATTATTTGAAGCCAGCGAGTTAGTCAGGATAATGACACGGACACCCTTGTTCACGAGATCCCGCACCAGCTGAACCCCTCCCTTTCCAGGGACATAATAAGGCGATATAAAGATGACCTCTTTCCTGGCGCTGAGTAATACATCCAGCAGGTCAGTGGCGAGTTGCATATGCTCTTCATGGATATCATTAATCAGCTTGTCAGGGCTGTCCGACAAAACACGTGCATTGGCCGGAAACAACGGCTGGCGATCGGCCATGAGGTCCTGAAGCAGCTGACTCTCAAGTGCCTGTTTGTAGACCGTGTCATAGATCCCGTCGAATTCTTCTGCGATCTCGATCCGCACCGCATCCAGTTCTTCATCTCCCTTGTTGTCAGCTATCTGGTGCATCGGAACCGCACGGGAATGATTCCAGTAGATATCAAAAGATTCCGATATCTCAGCTGCGATCGGACCCAGGGCCAGCACATCAAAATCGACAAACAGGGAATCCGTCTTCAGCTGAAAATACTCATCAGCAATATTGCGCCCACCGACAACGCTGATCTGGTTGTCAACCGTAAATGACTTGTTGTGCATGCGCCGGTTGGCCTGCCTGAAATCACCGACAAAATTCAGGGTGTGAAAGCCACGACGTGATACAGGATTGAACAAACGGACTTCGATATTCGGGTGCTGATTGATCAGCAACAGTCCCCGATCCTTTGCGGTTGTAAATATGTCATCCAGCAGGAAACGGACCCGCACACCCCGATCCGCCGCTTTCAGAAGTGCGTTCATCATGACTGCACCCGCCGTATCCTCCTTCATCAGGAAGTACTGCAGGTCGATGCTCTTCTCTGCTGTTTCAGCCAGCCGCAACCTGACACCCAGGGCATCCATACCCTGGCTTAACGGATAAAAGCCGGAGAGCCCCCCGTGTGCATCGGCCCACCGGGATACGCCTTCGCCCAGCCGGGTATCTGCCGTATCGGTGATGGTTTCACTGTACGACTTGGGTTCAGTGAAGGATACCGTCGCACAACCGGTGAAGGCTGTGGCAGACAGGAGCAGAAGCAAAATCCTGAGGAGGCGATAGTCAGTCACTTCTATTTTCCTAACTTCATCAGGAGGTACGCAGGGGTTAGATCCGTACTAATACTTCTGGGGGATGATGTGCCTGCCTTCAAGCGAGGACTTGTCATCATACTTGTTCTTCAGGCTCCGTTTGCCCAGTTTCACCTTGGGGCGCGGCAATTCCTTGTAGGGAATCTGACCGAGCAGATGGGAAATACAGTTCAGACGAGCATGCTTTTTGCTATCGGAGGGCACCACATTCCAGGGGGAGTAATCCGTATCGGTGGCCTCGAACATGGCATCCCGCGCACGTGAATAATCATACCAGCGGTTAAAAGATTCCGTATCCATCGGACTCAGCTTCCATACTTTCCGCTCATCATCGATACGATCCTGGAAGCGACGTTGCTGTTCATCCATACTCACGTCGAACCAGTACTTGATCAGGATAATTTCATTTTCGAGGATCACCCGTTCGAACGCCGGGGCCATTTTAAGAAAGCGCTCATACTCTTGGTCGGTGCAAAAACCCATGACACGTTCGACACCGGCACGGTTGTACCAGCTGCGATCGAACAGAATAATCTCCCCCGCCGCCGGGAAATGGTTTAAATAGCGCTGCATATAAAGCTGGGTCTTCTCACGCTCTGTCGGTGCAGGTAGCGCAATCACCTTGAATACACGTGGACTTACCCGTTCCGTGATGCGTTTGATGACGCCGCCCTTGCCGGCCGCATCCCGGCCCTCGAAGATGATAATGACCTTTGCGCCTGTCTTTCTCACCCAGAACTGCAGCTTGACGAGCTCACCCTGCAGCTTCTCCAGCTCATCTTCGTAGTCTTTTCTGGAAAGCTTCTGCGGCTTGTCACCACCTGCCGGTTTTGCTGCTGCGGATTTTTTGTGTTTCTTTGCCATTGCTTTGCCCTTCCTTATGAAATACCAAACAGTGGCTGCATGGTAGCAAAAAATGGGCCCGTAGACATTCAGCTGAAGGCATCGAACATCGACTTCGGTGCAGTAACCCCCTGTGTCAGGATGGTTGTCGCTATTAGGGAAAATAGTCCATAGGGTATAAGCCGTGGACTTTAGGGAACAGGACTTTTATTCTTCCTGTACCTTTTATAACAAGACTGAAACCGGAAAATTAAAATGAGAAACCTGTTGCCACCACTACCCATATCTGCACTGAATCGATCCCGAGCTATTGTGATATCGGGCGCCTTTCTTCTCTTTGTGCTGGCGTTGCCCGTGCTGGCCCAGGCCGAGCCCGGGACTGAGGAGATTGACTGGCTTACCCTCGGAATGGGGTTGTTTGGCGGACTGGCCATGTTCCTCTTTGGTATGGAGCAGATGTCCGAAGGGCTCAAGGCAGCGGCGGGAGACACGCTCAAGAATGTACTGTCCCGCCTGACCAAAAACCGGTTTATGGGTGCGTTAACCGGTGCCTTTGTTACGGCGGTACTCAATTCCTCATCGGTCACTACCGTGCTGGTAGTCGGATTCATTTCTGCCGGTTTTATGACACTCTCCCAGTCGGTGGGGGTCATTATGGGGGCCAATATTGGCAGTACCTTTACCGCCCAGATAGTGGCCTTCAATATAACCCAGTATGCGTTGATCCTGGTCGCCATCGGTTTCCTTATGCTGTTTACCGGTAAAGCTGAAAACACCCGGCATTACGGCAGCATGGTCATGGGGTTGGGACTGGTCTTTTATGGCATGGGCGTGATGGGGGATGCCATGCTGCCGTTGCGCAGCTACCAGCCATTCCTGGATCTCATGGTCAGGATGGAGAACCCACTGCTGGGTATCCTGGTCGGGGCGGTATTCACGGGTCTGGTCCAGTCGTCTGCAGCAACCACCGGCATCGCGATCGTGATGGCATCAGCCGGTCTTATTACCCTGCCGGCCGGGATTGCACTGGCCTTTGGCTCCAACATAGGTACCTGTGTGACCGCCATCCTGGCATCCCTGGGCAAGCCGGTGGAAGCAGTGCGTGCGGCGGTGGTACACATCACATTCAATATTGCCGGCGTACTGATCTGGGTGTTGTTTATTCCACAGTTGGCCGATTTCGTCGCAGCGATCTCACCAAGCTCCCCTGAACTGAGCGGCAAGGCACGGATGGCGGCCGAGGTGCCGCGCCAGATAGCCAATGCCCATACGGTATTCAACGTAGCCAATACCCTGCTGTTCATCGGCTTCACGAACTTTTTTGCCCGGCTGGCGGAAAAACTGGTGCCGGCACGACCGGTCGAGAAAAAGATCATCATCGAACCCCGTTACCTGGATGAGGAGGCGCTCAAGGTTCCGGCCATGGCACTTGAAAAGGTAAGACTTGAACTTGGCCACATGGGTGAGATTATTTCCCAGATGTTCACGACCCTGCGTTCAGGGGTCCGCGAAAAGGACAAGCAGAAATGCGATACCGTTCTGAAACTGGATGACAAGGTCGACATTTTGCACGATGCAATTCTTAAATACCTGCGAGAGCTACGCCAGGAGCCCCTGGCGGACAAGGATAGTGACAGCTTTCAGGCATTGATGAGTGCCACGGTGAACCTGGAAAACCTGGCAGACATTATCAACGATGAACTGGTTGAGGTTGGTAAGGGTTTCATTGATATAACAGCTGAACCCAGCGAGGCCACCCGCTTGATGCTGACTGATCTAACGGACAAGGTCAGTTATGCGGTTGATAAGGTAATTCAGGCGGTGCGTGATGAGGATGAAAAGGCTGCAGAAGCGGTTATTACCCTCAAGGACGAGGTTCGCCGGATAGCCGACGAAGCCCTCGTGCGTCAGTCCGAGCGTATAGGCATTCAGGACAGCGGGCATCTCAACCTGGTGCGCCTGGAGATGGAACTGCTGGATAAACTGCGCAGTATCTATACCCTGGCCAAGCGCATCGCCAAGGATTTCGTACCCGATGAACTGGCTAGCAAGGCGTGAGTGAGTAGTCGCCTCAATATCGCTATACTGCGCATCCATTTCTCAGAGAGAGATTAATTATGAATACAATGAATACGAAAATTGCTATCGGTGAAGAGCTGGGCAGGAAATGGGGCTGGCTGCTGGCACTGGGAATACTGATGGTTATTCTGGGGACGACAGGTCTTGGTGCCACTTTTGCCCTGACACTGGCGACCGTGACGTTCTTTGGCATACTGGTCCTGATCGGGGGCGGTGTGCAACTCGTGGATGCCTTTCATCACAAGGGCTGGCAACTGCTTGGCAAGCTCCTGGTCGCGATTCTGTATTTCTTTGTCGGCGCCACCATGCTTATGAATCCATTGCTGGCATCCACGACACTGACCCTGCTGATTGCCTGGGCGCTGCTGTTCATCGGGCTCATGCGTGTGATCGCCGCATTTCAGATGAGGGGTATGCCGGGCTGGGTCTGGACGTTGATCGGCGGTATTGCCGCAATCGTTCTCGGCGTCATGATCATGAACAGATGGCCGGTCTCGGGTTTGTGGGTGATTGGTATGTTCGTCGCGATTGAGCTGATCTTCAACGGCTGGGGCATGATCATGACTGCACTCGCCGTGCGTAATCTTGCATCAAGGAAGCAGTGATGCTCGAAATTATCGGTACTACGTCAAGTCTTTGCCTTTATGATTCCCTGCCCGGTGAAGGTGTTCAGTACGACCCGGGCCGCCGCGGCGAGGACCTAGTGTGGTGTAACGAATAACGTGTACGTATCAGCGAGACGAGAAGCCGTTAGCTGCAAGGCGCGTCTCGCCGGGAATGGCGTGCCCTTTCCAAGAGTCGCAACACCGCAGATGACGGCTTCTCGCCTCGCCCGAAGGGAGGCCCACAAATAACCCAATACGGCGTTGCAGCCCTTGTTAAGGGAATAACCATTAACTGCAGACTGCGCCTTGTCTTGGCTCATTTGTGGACCTCTGATAGGTGCACGTTATTCGTTACACCACACTAGATAGTTTTCATCCAATAACGCTGAAATTTCTCTCGCAAAGGCGCAAAGACGCAAAGAAAGAATTTTTTATAGCAGTAAGTTATAACTTTGCGACCTTTGCGTCTTGGCGAGAATTATTCTTTCTGGATGGACGCTAGATAGACTCGAGCAATACTACGGCAAAGGCGGCTATGCCTTCACCCCTGCCGGTAAAACCCAGGTGCTCGGTGGTGGTTGCCTTGACGTTGATCTGTGCAGCGTTGACCTGCAGGTCATTACTGATATTTGTACACATGGCGTCAATATACGCCATGAGCTTCGGCGCCTGCGCGACAACCGTGATGTCGGCATTGAGCACACCATAATTTTTCGCCGCCACCTGTGCAAGTGTCTTGCGCAGCAGGATACGGCTATCAATGTTTTCATAAGCCGTATCGTCAGGTGGGAAATGTCGACCGATGTCACCCAGACCGGCGGCACCCAGCAATGCATCGCAGAGTGCGTGCAGTACAACATCCCCATCCGAGTGTGCCTCCAGGCTGCGATCATGGGGCACCGTCACGCCGCCCAGCACCAGGGTACCGCCAGCCTGGAAGGCATGCACATCAAATCCCTGTCCGATTCTCACTGGTACTCCTTCAAGCTCATATTGCCGGGGTCAGCGTCCATGCCTACGTTGCACCTCTTGGAAAGGACTATGGCCATTTCCTGCAAGGCGCGCCTTGTCCTGAACGCTGAGAGACCAACTGAACCCGGCAATATCATCTTGAAGGAGTACTAGCAGCCCCTGATTGCAGATAAAAGGCCGCCAGTGCCAGGTCAGAGGGCACGGTAATCTTAATGTTGTCGCGTGACCCCTGCACCATGCGTGGCCGGTAACCGGCGAGTTCCATAGCGTTTGCTTCATCAGTTACCTGCTGTCCATCGCTAATGGCCTGTTGCAAGGCAGCACGCAAAACGCCGACGCGAAACATTTGCGGCGTATAGGCATGCCACAGGCCGTCCCGATCGACGGTGCCCGAGACGCACACATCATCGTCCACGCGTTTCATGGTGTCGGCCACCGGCACCCCCAGCAAACCACCCTCGGTACTGCTTTCCAGTGTCGACATCAAGCGTTCGATATCCTCAAGGCGCACACAGGGCCGGGCAGCATCATGCACCAGCGCCCAGTCATCATCACTGTCGCGGGCGGCCAGGTGGTCGAGTCCGTTCAAAACAGAATGGCAGCGTTCCGCACCACCGGTCACCGTTTCCAGCGGCTGCTCCGTGTAGCGCTGCTGTATCCCGGACCAGCGTTCATCGTCGGGCGAAAGAACCAGAATAACGCCGGCAAGCCGCTGGCAAGACAGCAGCGTATCCAGTGTGTGCTCGATTACCGTCTTGCCACCCAGCGGCAGGTATTGCTTGGGGGTCACGGCACCCATGCGCCTGCCGGCACCGGCGGCGGGAACGATGGCCCAGAATTCGGGTTCAGTCTGCAT